>Ga0105046_10009148_pt1 | contig 15507 bp, 14 predicted proteins | sample MAT03_FD_78385 | JGI IMG/M metagenome (GOLD analysis project Ga0105046, IMG submission 78385) | Freshwater microbial communities from Lake Fryxell liftoff mats and glacier meltwater in Antarctica - MAT-03 (megahit assembly) | ecosystem: Environmental > Aquatic > Freshwater > Ice > Liftoff...
CACCGCGACGCCGCGCGCGCCGAAGGCTGGATCGCGGTGCCGCGCGTCGAAAGCCTGCGCTCGCTCACGCCGCGCGGTGGCTGAGCTGTGACGACGTAGCGCCTACCCGACCGTAGCGCGAGGCCTCCTCGGGCATCTGAGCGCGGACGCGCGGCGCCTCGGCGGGGAAGCGCACTTCTGAGGTCCACCGGGTCTTCCTCACGGGGGTGAAGGCGCCCGGGGAGAACGTCTCTGTTCCCCCGGTCCGTGCGCGCGTCGTATCGTCGGCTCCTGCGGCCGTGTGGACCGTGTGGAGGACCGATGGGCGCGCCCAGAACACCCCCCTCGCTCGATGTGCTGCTCGACTGGTTCGAGCACGCGCTGACCGACTGCGCCGACTTCCTGGAGCACAAGCCCCACGCCTTCCTCTGGAGCGCGCGTCGCTGCGCCGAGGCCCTCTGCGTGACGCTCGCGCTGCGGGCCGGCCAGCGGCACGACAAGCTCGAAGAGCAGTCCCTGGAGAACCTCGCGCAGCTCGTCCCGCAGAAGCACTTCGGGTCGATCAAGAGCCTGCGGATGGCGGGCAACTACGGCGCCCACGTGCAGCCCCTGGAGCGCTTCGACCTGCGCATGTTGCACACCAAGGCCGACGAGGTGCGCAACTCCCTCATCGTCTCGACGGATTGGTTCTACGCGGAGGCGCTCGTTCGCTCCGTCCCCGAGCGTGTCGCGCGTGCGGCTCGCGCCGACCCTGGTGTTCGAGTGGGTCGACGACCGCTCCCCGTCGCCCGTGTTCGATCGTGGCCCAGAAGTTCCGTGCGTCGACGACCGGGGCGCTCGGCACGCGCGCTGTCACCACGCGCGCCAGAACTTCGCGATGCCACCAACCCGCCCCGGTACAACGGGCACTTGTTTCACGAAGACCGGCGCGTCCACAACCTCGGCTTCCGCTGCGCCCACCCGCGCTGACGCTCTTGGAGCGGGCCTGCGGCGCCTCGGGTCTCTCGGTTCGCGGATGGGGCAGTGGTTGTTGGTAGACTCGCGCGGGGTACCAGCGCCGACAGACGCGGCGCGCCTCCGCGGACGGAGGACGCGATCAGAAGCCGTAGGGGAGGATCACCGAGGAGAGCGGCGTGCGGTCGGCGTTGGCGTCGGTCCAGCGGATGGGGCCGTTGAGGTACGCGACGGTGAGGTCGTGGTAGCCGCCGAACATCCCGCCGAGGGGGCCCTGGGCGGTCCCCCAGGAGTTCTTGATGCGGAGGGAGGCCATCTCGCCGTACTGCTCGGCGAGGCGCATGTCGGCCGCGGTGGCCATCTCCCCCGCGGCGAGGCGGCGCTCGGGCATCCCGGGCTGGCGGATGACGACCTCGTAGTCCTCGGTGGTGACGAGGTGGCCGCCCTGACGCCCGGCGCCCGCGGCGCGGAGCGTGGCGAGGTCGAAGGTCCCCGTCGAGCCGCTGCGCGCGTTGAAGTCGACCAGCCACGACACGAGGACGGGCTGCGCCGCGTTGAGGGCGCGCATCACGCGGCGGAGCGCGGCGGTGCGCGACGAGGCCGTGGCCGGGTACGACAGGGTCTTCCACGCGTAGCGGCCGCCGGGGATCACGTCGGAGAGGAAGCCGTCCCAGCGCACCGGCGCGCCGGTGGAGCTCCGCGCCACCGAGGTGCGGATGGGGAAGGCGCTCGCCTTGCGCATCCAGGCGGGGAGAGGTTCGCGCGTGCTGGAGAGGGTCGAGCGGGCCGAGAGCCCGAACACGCGGCGGATGTCCGCGCGGATGGTGTCGTTGATGCGCCACGCGTCGAGCAGGGCGTTGAGCACCATCTGCGGGTCGCGGCGCGCCGTCGCCGACACGAGGCGGCCCATCCCGTTGAGCTCGGCGTTGATGGCCGTGAGGGCCTCCGACTGCCGCGCCGAAGCGGCGCTCATCGCCTCCTCAGGGATGAACTCCTCTTCGAACGCCACCCCCCGGTCGCGGAGGACGGTCATCGCGGTGTCCCACCACGCGCCCGTCGAGACCTCGTCCTTCATGGTGGTGGCGTTGCGGGTGATCGACCCCCCGGTGATCTTCTTGTGCCAGTCCCAGAAGGTGATCCACGACTCGGAGACGTTGACCGCGTTGCCGGTGCGGGCCTGGTGGAGCGACTCAAGCCACCCGGTGGACGCGTACGACCAGCAGTTGCCGATCGACTGGCGCCGCACGTCGGTGTGGCTCACGTCGGTGACGTTCTCGACGAGGTCGCCGGGCTCGGTGAAGGCGTCGTCGGTGAGGTCTTCGTTGGCGCAGCCGACGGCGGTGGCGCCCGCGGCGGCGGCGAGGGCGAGCCAGGAGCGACGGGTCAGGACGAGGGGGTCACGCATGGAAGAGATGTCTCCGTGAGGGGGAACGAAGGGCGGGGACGCTTGTACACGAAGTCGCGCGCCGACGCGAGGTGCGGGCCCTCGCACCGCGGGTGTGCGGTGCGCCGCACCACGGCCTTCGAATATCGCGTGGAAACGAGGGAAATACCGCTCGGCCTCGCCCACGCCGTGGCGGCGGTTTCTATGACCTCCAGCCCGCGGCGGGGGCTACCATGGGGCGCACGAGGTCACCCATGAGCCAGGTTCCCTACCGCGAGGGCGCGCCGCCGGTGCGCAGCGGGCCGCCCGCATCGTTCGAACGACCGTGGGTCGACGCCGAGAAGGCCGGCGACTCGTGGGGGGTCTATCAGCTCGCCGGTGTGGGTGTGAGCGTCTCGCTTCTGATGGGGCTGGCGTGGTGGCCCGTGGCCGTGCTCGGCGTCGCGGGCACGCTGGGCTACCTCGCGTGGCGTTCGAAGCAGCGCCGCGCCGTCACGCTCGCGGCGTACGTCGATGACGCGGGGCTCACCGTGCGCTTCGACGGCGCGGTGGTGCTCCAGGCGCCCCTCGCGGCGCTGCAGAACGTCGAGGTCGACAGCCGCGAGATCAAGCGGGTGACCTACCACCAGGCCGTCGGCGACCCGATGCCCAACACCCAGGTGAGCGGCGGCGTCCGCATCGCGCGCATCGCGGCGCGCCTCGACGGCGGGCGCGTCGAGCGGCTCACCGCCACCGCCGGGCACTACGACGAGGCGATGGCCACCTTCGGCAAGCTGCGGGTGTTCCTGCGCGCCCACGGGTGGAGGCCCGTCGACGAGCGCTGAGCCCGCGACCCGATGGGGCGCCGCGAGCGCGTCGCGGCCCCGCTTCTCCCCACCGCCCCGCGGCCTCGTTGCGGTACCGTCCCGTCTCCATGAGCGACTCGACTGCTCCCTCCTCGCGGGCGATCACCGTCACCGTGCTCGTGGCGGCCCTCGGGTATTTTGTCGACATCTACGACCTCCTCCTCTTCACCATCGTGCGGGTGAAGAGCCTCCAGGACCTCGGCGTCCCCCTGGCGCAGAGCCTCGACCAGGGGCTCGAGCTCCTCTCCATCCAGATGGCGGGGCTCCTCTTCGGCGGCCTCGCGTGGGGCGTCCTCGGCGACAAGAAGGGGCGCCTCTCGGTGCTCTTCGGGTCGATCCTCTTGTACTCGCTGGCCAACCTCGCCAACGCCTTCGTCCAGTCGGTGGAGGCCTACCGCTGGCTCCGCTTCATCGCCGGCGTCGGCCTCGCGGGCGAGCTCGGCGCCGCCGTCACGCTCGTCAGCGAGATGATGCCCGCGCGCTCCCGCGGCTACGGGACCGCCGTCGTCGCGGGCGTCGGGCTCCTCGGCGCGGTGGCCGCGGCCCTCGTGGCGCGCAACTTCGCGTGGCGCCACGCCTACCTCATCGGGGCGGGCCTCGGCTTCGCGCTCCTCGCCCTGCGCGTCCGGATGTTCGAGTCGGGGATGTTCGACCGCGCCCTCGCCAGCGAGGCGCCCCGCGGCGACGTGAGGATGCTCGTGAGCCCGCCCGCGCGGCTCTTCAAATACCTGCGCTGCATCCTTATCGGCATCCCCATCTGGTACGTGGTGGGCATCCTCGTGGGGTCTGCGCCGGAGTTCGCGCGGGCCCTCCGCTCGCCCGACGCGGCGACGATCACCAGCGGCGACGCGGTGCTCTTCGCCTACGTGGGCCTCGCGGTCGGCGACCTGTCGAGCGGCTCGCTGAGCCAGTTCATCGGGAGCCGGCGGAAGGTGGTGGCGGGCTTCCTGGCGATCACGGCGGCGGCGGTGGCCTGGTACCTCACGCAGTCAGAGCCGTCGCGCGCGGGCTTCTACGCGGCGTGCGGGGCGCTGGGCTTCGGCATCGGGTACTGGGCGGTGTTCGTGACGGTGGGGGCCGAGCAGTTTGGCACCAACCTCCGCGCCACCGTGGCCACGAGCGTGCCCAACTTCGTGCGCGGGTCGGTGCCGCTCCTCACCGCGTCGTTCAAGTACCTGCGCGCCCACGGGATGACCCTCGTGGGGAGCGCGGCGGTGCTCGGGGCGGCGTGCATGGCCATCGCGCTCGCCTCGCTGTGGGGCCTCGACGAGACCCACGGCAAGGAGCTCGACTACACGGAGTGATCGGGGGGGTGTTACCGCGTCTCGATGGTGAGCAGCGACGAGCGCTTCGGCAGCTTCACCGGCAGCTCCTCGCGCAGCAGGAACACGTAGTCCGGCAGCGCCGACCCCTTGGGCGCGCGCACCGCGACGACCTCGACGGCGTACTTGCCCTTCTGCACCGCGAGGGTGTGAGCGCCCGTCCCGACGCGGAGCTCGAGCGCGTCCTCGCCCGTCTTGCATACGAACCACTGGTGCGCGCCGAAGGCGTGGTCGGCCTCGGGGCCGGTGAGCTTCTTGCCCGTCACCCGCACCGTCGCCTGTTTCGTCAGCTCGGTGCGGAAGCCCAGCGCGTGCTTGCGGTTCACCACGTCGAGGAGCTCGTCCTCGTCGCTGTTGTCGACGCCCGGCGCGCCCAGCGCGACGAGGTCGCCCTTGAACGTCAGCGTCACCGTCTCGTTGACCGCCATCACCGCGGGCGGCCCCGCGGGCTTCTCGACGACCTTCTCCGCGGGCTTCTCGGTGGCCTTCTCCGCGGCCTTCGCGCGCCCCTTCTTCGCGGCAGGCGCGGGGGGCACCTCAGGCTCGGCCACGAGAGGAGGAGCCGGCGGCGGCGGCGGCGGCGGCGGCGGCGGCGGCGGCGGCGGCGGCGGCGGCGGCGGCGGCGGCGGCGGCGGCGGCGGCGGCGGCGGCGGCTCGGGCTCGGCAGCCTTCGCCTTCGCGGCCTTCCCCTTCGCGCCGCGCGCCTTGGGGCCCTCGTAGCCGTGCGCGGCGGCGAGGTGGGCGCGCAGCTCGTCGAACTCCAAGTCCTTCGCGCGGGGCGACTCGGCGAAGCGGATCACAGCCTCGACCGCACCGGGCGCCGCGCCCACGCACGACACCCACGTGAGCAGCAGCGACGTGAGCCGCGCCTGCTCGCTGCGCGAGGGCTCGTTGGCGCGGACGGCCTCGACCAGCGCGTCGAGCTGCGCATAGCGGGCGGCCACATGGAGCGTCGCGGACGACACCGCCTCGGCGCCGGAGTGGAGCAGCGCCACCAGGATGCGCCCGTCGGCCACGCCGCGGCGCGTGAGCTCGCGGCGGAGGATGCCGTAGGTGTCGTGGCCGCCCTCCTCGTGGGCGTTGACGCGCGCGGCGAACACCTCGAACACCCCGCGCAGCTCGCCGACCCCGGCCACCACGTCGAAGAGGCGCCCGTCGATCTCGTTGAGCTGCTCGAAGCGGGGCGTCAGGAGGCGGCCGAGCTGCAGCGCGATGAGCGCGTCGTCGGCGCCGGCCGTGGGGAGCCTCCCCCCCGAGCGGACGTACTCCAGCAGGGCGACCTGACGCTCCGGAAGGCCGGTCTTCGGCACCGCGCGGACGCGGGCCTTGGAGGACTCGAGCGACGAGCCGTCGGGCTCCGTCGGGCCCACGAGCTGCGACGCGTGGACGACGTGGAAGCCGTCCCGTTCGAAGCGGGCCACCACGGCCTCGTAGGGCGCCGTCGGGTGGAAGCCGAAGTGCTTCTTGCCGACGGGCCCCGCGGGGAAGAGCTCGTGGCCGTAGCAGTCGAGGGCCACCTCGGTGACGAGGTCGAGCACCTCCATCACGATCGCGGCGAGCGGCGCCTCGACCGGCCCCTCGGGGAGCTTCTCATCGAGCGCCGAGCGCCCGGTGAACTCCGGGGCGTACAGGTAGCCCGCGAGGTCGTCGAAGATGGGAGGGAGCTGCCTCGCCTCGATGAGGGAGCGCGCGATCGGCCAGTCCCTCATGCGGAAGAGCATCGCGGAAGGGGCATCCATCGCGGAGCGGCGTACAACGCCGACGACGGTCCCTTCAAGGAGAATGCGGTGTGACGGATCGCTTCAGGGCGTGGCGGTGGTGCCCGAGGTCGACCCGCCCGCCGCGGGGGGCGTCCCGTTGGCGTCTTCGAAGACGCCCCCGCCCGACGAGTTGCCCGTGCGGCGCTGGGGTTGACGGCGCACGCGGTCGCGGGTGGCCGACCAGGGGCCGCCGCCGTTCTCGTCGTCGCCGACGCCCCACTCGCCGTTGATGCGGCCGTTCTCCGCGCTGTCCTTCCAGAAGAGGAAGTAGCCGTGGCCGGTGAGGGGCATCATGCGGCCGCACTCGGCCTGGCTCTCGGTCCACGAGAAGCGCAGGAGGTTGCCGCTCACCCGCCCCTCGACGCGGCCCGTCGCGTGGCACGCCGCCCGGTCGTACTCGTAGGTGCCGACGACGGTCTCGCCGGTCTGCTCGAGGAAGACGTCGCCGATCTGCGGCGAGTGGTAGCTCCCGGTGAAGCCCTCCCCGCTCGGCATCTCCCCCCGGACGACGTGGGCGGCCTCGTTGGTCACCGGGTCCTGCTCCGAGTGGTAGGCGTAGTTCACCGTACGGCCAGCGCTGGAGCTGCATCCGATGCTGCAACCGAGAGCGGCGAGCGAGAGCATGAAGAAGACGGTCGTGCGGGTCATTCCAGAACTCCTTGCGGCACCGGAGGGTAGAGCGATCTCGCGGATTGGGCGCCAGAAAAATGGCCCGGAGCACCCGTCGGGTGAAATCTCTTGGACAGCCCGCAGAGGCGCAGGCGCAGGCGTTTCGACGTGACGAAGACGTGCTCGCTGCACGTCGAGGAACGGAACGTCTGCGCGCCGCGCATCTGCGGGCTGTCCAAGAGATTTCACCCGACGGGTGCTCTCGCGTGATATCCCCTCCTGCCGTCGTGCCAGCGCCCCAGCGAGACCCCACGGGCCGCCTCGAGTCGGGCTGCGCCGCCGCGTCCTTCGCCATCCCGTGGGCCGTCTCCGCCCTCGGCGTCGGCGCCTCCATGGGCTTCTACGACGCCTCCGAGCTCTCCGCCGCTGCCCACGGCCTCGGCGTCACCCACCCCCCCGGCCACCCGCTGTGGGTCGCCCTCGCCGCCCTCGCCACGCTCGTCCCCATCGGCGCCGTTCCGATGCGCGTCGCCCTCCTCTCGGGGCTCCTCCTCGGGGTGACGGGCCGCCTCGCGTACGGCGTCGCGCTCCGCCTCGCGCGCGCCGCCCTCGACGACGAGGCCCTCACCGCCCGCTGGGACCGCGCGCTCCCCCCCGTCGCCGCCCTCGCCGCCGCGGTGCTCGCGACGACGGGCCCCGCGGTGCTGCGCCAGGCGACCCGCGCCGAGGTGTACGCGCTCGCGGGGGCCCTCTCGGTCGCGGTCCTCGCGCTCGCCACGGCCACCCACATCCCCCGCGCGGCGCGGGCGCGGGCGTCGGTGCTCGCCCTCGCGCTCGGCGGCGCCAACCACCATTTTATCGCGCTCACCGCCGCCCCGGTGGCGCTCTTCACGCTCGGCGAGCACCTCCTCGGGAGCTCCTGGGCGCAGCGGCGGCGGATGGTCGTGGCGTGGGGTGCTCTCGGAGCCATCGGGCTCTCGCCCTACGGGCTGTTGTTCCTCCGCGCGGACACCGGGGCGTCGCTCGTTCGGGTGCGAACCATCGGCGACCTCGTCTGGACGGTGAGCGCCCGCGCCTTCCAGAAGAACATGGCCGGCGGCGTCCCCGGCACCTTCGGCGAGCACCTCCTCGACGTGCTCGACTGGCTCGGTGCGTCGCTCACGCCCGTCGGGATCCTCATGGCCCTGGTGGGCACCTTCGCCCTCCTCCGCGCGGGGCGCACCCACGACGCGCGGCCCGTGGTGGCGCGGCTCTTCACGCTGGTGACGGTGGTGTTCGGCGCGCGGGCGCTGCTGGGCTTCGTGGCCGACAACCCCGACGCCGCGGGCTACCTCGTGCCGGGCATCGTGGCGTGCGCGTGCCTCGCGGTGGGCTTCCCGACGGCCTTCTGGCGCGCGATCCGCACGGCGCCCGCCGCGCCCGAGGGCCCGACGCCCGCGGCCCGTCGCGCGCTGGTGGCGCTGCTGGTGGCGCTGCCGCTGGCGCTGCCGCTCTACGTGGTGGCGAAGGGCCTCGACGCGACGCGGGGCGACCGCGGGTACGCGCCCGAGGCCGCGGTGCACGCGCTCCTGGCGCCGCTGCCGCCGCGCGCGGTGGTGTTCGCGTATGCGCCGGAGACGGTGTTCCGCGCGCGGTACGCGCAGCGGGTGGAGGGCGAGCGGCCCGACGTGACGGTGGTCCCCGTCCCCTTCCTCCCGTACCCCGGGATGAACAACACGCTCCTCGCGCAGGACCCCGACCTGCTCCCGGTGATCCGCGACTACCTCGCGCGGGGGGAGGCGCGTGCGGAGGAGATCGGCGCGCTCGCGATGGCGCGGCCCGTGCGCATCGAGCTCGACCCGCACAACGTGCTGCAGATGGTGCCCTACGTGGTGCTCCGCGGGATGCTGGCGGAGGTGCGCGGCGAGCCCAACACGCTCGCCGCGGTGCGGTCGACGGCGGCGGCTCACTTCGCGATGATGGACGACCTGGAGGCGGCGACGGCGGGCCCGCGCGACCTGAAGGTGCCGGAGCTCCTGCTGTGGCGGAGCTACAACGACGCGCTCTTCCTCGCGGCCCGCGGGGCGCGGCCCGAGGCGCTGTCGGCGATCCGCCGCGCGCTGGCGCAGGCGCCGGAGGACCGCGCGCTGCTCGGGCTGCGCGAGGCGGTGACCGCGCCGGGCGAGGGGCCGGTGGACGTGGGCGCGTACGTCGTGAGCGGGCGGCGGGAGTGAGGGGGAGGGCTCCCTTGCGCGTCGCCGCTTGTGATCTGTACAGGACGAATGTACATATTGCTTCATGCCCCGCCAGACGAAGACGCTCCCCCTCACTGAGCTGCGCTCCCGCCTGAGCCCGGTGGTGCACGACATCGAACGCCTGGGCGCGGTGGCCGTCACCGTTCGCGGCGAGGTGAGGGCATGGCTCGTGTCTCCGGGCCGTTTCGAGAGGAGTAGGGCAGAGACTGCCCGTCCGACCTCGATGCGGGGCACCCTCTCGATTTGCGGCGACCTTGAGGAAGGGAGCGCGCGGGCGGCAGACGCGTGGCGTGCCTCGGCTGGGATGCGTCCGTGACGACGCTCTTCGTCGTCGATACGCACCCTCTCGTGTGGCACGCAGCGGGAGCCGACAAGAAGCTGGGGGCACACGCGCGAAGGATCTTTCGTGACTACGAGCGTGGTGCCTGCGCCCTCTATGTTCCTGCGGCCGTGGTCATCGAGACGTGGTTCCTCTCGATGAACGAGACGATTCGGGTGGAGGGGACCATCGCCGGGTGGTGGCAGCGGGTCGCGGGGCCGATGTTGATCCACGTCGATCTTTCCCACGAGGACGTGATGGAGGCGGCTCGCCTCGATTGGGATCACCCTGACCCCTTCGACCGGCTCATCGTCGCGACCGCGCGCCGTCTGGAGTGTTCGCTGGTCACGAAGGACAGCGTGATCACGGACTTCTCGGGGGTAGAAACCGTCTGGGATTGACCGGGGTGTGTTTCCTCTCTTGCTGGGTGCGCGGCCCCGTCGCGCTGCTCGTGGCTCCGGACGGCGGGAGTCGCGCGGTGGGCTCCCTCGCGCGCCGCGGCTTGCGGTAGGCTCGCGCGATGCAGGCGATCGCCACGCTCGAACGCTGGCACCGGCGCCTGGAGCCCGACGGCTCGTGCGGTGACGTCAGCGCGTGGAGACGTGGGGCGGCGGCGTGGCTCGGCCTGTGGCCGCTGGCGCTGTGTATCGCCTGGATCGGGGGCGGCTCGTCGTGGCGACGGTCCGCGGCCCTCGCGTCGCTTACGCTCGTCGCGGGCGTCGGCGCGCTGGTGTGGTGGACGTGCCGCGCGGCGACGAGGCGCGCGGTGGGCCGCTGCGTGGCCGTCGCGGCGGCGCTCGGCGCGAGCGCGGTCGTGGTCGGGCTGGCCCTCCACTCCGGCGAGCGCCGCACGCTTCCGCGGAGTGACGCAGGTCGCCGCGTGGCGGATGGTCGCCGGGCCGCCCGACGGCGCGTCTGGCCTGCTGGCGGGCACCGCCCTCGGGGTCGCGCTGGCGCTCTTCGTGTGGCGCAGCTTGAGGCGCGCGGCGGCCCCGTTCGAGCCGCTCGCGTCGTGGCGCGACGGCGCGCTGTCATCCGACGGGACGATCACCCCGGCCGACGGCGGCGCCACTGTGCGCGTGTCGGGGCCGATGCTCGCGCGCTCGGGGCGGGTCGTGTTCCGGGGCACCACGGCGGAGGCGGCTGCCGAGGAGCCTCCCGGCCCCTACCGCGACCCCGCGCGGCACGATGTCGTGGAGGCGCACCCGTGCACGAGCGCCCAGTTCGCGGAGATGACCGCGCACGTCGGCGAGGTGTGGGCGGCGTGGGCGCTCCTCGTCGCGACGGCGGGAGCGGCGCCGCTGGTCGTGGCGCTGCTCACGCTCCGGTGAGACCACAGCGAGCGCCGCTCCTCCGATCAAATCACCGGAGCTCCGACTTGATCTTTTCGCAAGTCCATGGTTAGGGATGGTAGTTCCAGTTGCGTCTTGATTCCCGAGATTCTCCGCCAATCGTCGAGACGTGATGCCAACCTCACCCGCCCGGGAATTTCTCGATCGCGTGCGCTCCCATGCGCTCCAAGGCTGCCTCATCCTTGGCAGGCACGCACAACAACGCATGCGGGAGCGCGGCGCCCTCGCAGAGGACGTAACCAACGCGGCCTGGACCGCGACCACAGCGACGTTGCAGGAGGATAAGGGGACGTGGCGCGTGGAAGGCGGCACCGACCTCGACGGCGACCCGCTCTGCCTCGTCGTCGCCCCACGAGACGACGGGACTTTTGTCGTCACGGTGATGTGACGCCCCGAAGTTTTAACTCCTATTTTCTAGAGGTATTTCCATGGAACTCAAGAAGCTCTGCGTTCACTGCGGCGGTGAGGCTGTGTACACGCAGTACACGCATCGCGAGGACGTGGCGGGGGTGAAGGTCTCCGACCCTCGACAGCTCGCGTATGTGTGCGGGGTCTGCGGGGAGGCTCAGCTCTCCACGGGGGAGCTCGCCGGCTTCCAGCGCCGCGCGGCGATGACGGCCCTCTGCGACCTGCCGTCGATCCAAGGCGGTGTGCTCCGGTACGCACGCAAGGCGGCGGGCCTTCGTCAGACCGACCTCGCGCAGCTCCTCGGCCTCACGCCCGAGACGGTTTCCCGCTACGAGACGAGCGACGACGCGGTGCCGCGTGCCGTCCAGGTGGCCATGCACGGCCTGCTCCTCGCGCGCGACAGCGGCGCGGACCTCCGCATGCTCATCGCCAACGCGCAGAAGCCCGTCGGCGCCACCGAGCTCGTGGTGCCGCCCGCGCCGTCCCATCGCGCCGCGTAGCCACGGCGGCGTGCGCCTCGACTCCGCGCCCGCATCGAGCGGATGGTTTCAATCGGCGCGTCGTGTGGGCGTGTACATGAGCGCGCGCTGGAGAGCGTAGCGGCGCCCCCCCGCGGGGCGGCGTGCAGCGAGCTCCCGCGCTCACCCCGCGTACTGCACCCGCACGCGCTCGATCACCGCGAGCAGCGCCTTCTTCACCACCTCGGTGTCGGGGTCGCGCACGATGACGTACCCGTCGCCCTCGTAGCTGTCGCTCTTCGGCGCGCCGATCGCTGGCAGCTTCGCCTCCGCCAGGTGGCGCCCGACGAGCGCGTTGACCTCGCCGACGCCCGTCACCGACACCACGCGCCCGTGGCCCATCCCGCGGAGGTACGCGCAGCCCACCGCGTACTTGCGCTCCCAGGGCCCGTCGAAGGCGCTGTCCACCACGGCCCGCGCCCAGGCCCGGTAGGGGTCGATGTCGTGGGCGAGGCCCGTCATCCGCGTGATGTTCGCCCCCGGCGGGCGCTGCGCGATCTCCCCGATCGCGAGGCTCCCGTCGGCGCGACGGAACCACTCCATGTGCGTCATCCCCGTGTCGAGCCCCAGCGCCTTGATGGTGGCGAAGCCCATCGCCCGCGGGCCGTCGAACTCCCTGCCCCCAATCTCGCGCGGGAGGAGGCAGCACCACTGGATCCAAGGGTTCTCGATGACCTCCAGGCAGCTCGGGAGGTAGCGCGAGATGGAGTGGACCTTCACCTCACCCCCCACCGTGATCGTCTCGAAGCTGAACTCCTGTCCCTGCAGAAACTCCTCGGCGAGCACCGGCCGCTCGGCGCTCACGCCCATCCCCGCCACCGCCCGCTGCAGCGCGCCGAAATCGCTCACGCGGAAGGTCGCCTTGGCCCCCATCCCCGCCGGCGGCTTGAGCACCATGGGGAAGCCCTGCTCGCGCGCGAAGGCCTCCGCGTCGGCCATCGACGTGAGGAGCTTGTTGCGCGCCACCGGGAGCCCCGCGGCCTGGAGGGCGGCCTTCATCCGGGACTTGTCGCGGAAGAGGTCGGCCGTGTGGGGGTCGGTGCCGGGGACGTTGAAGCGGGCGCGGGCCTCGGCGATCTGCACCTGGATCGCCTCCAGCACCCCGAGGATGCGGTGCGGCGGGCCGTGGCGCCGCGCGAGGAGGGCGACGGCTTCCAGAATGTCGCTCCCGGAGAGGGGGTCGCTCACGCGGACGACGTCGTCGTAGTACTTCGCGTCGTCGCCGGAGGGGGCCTCGTGGACCACCCCGAGGAGGCGGACGTCCGAGAGCCGGGCGACGGCGCGCACGAAGCGCATGGTGGTCTCGAGGGGGAAGGGGGCGACGAAGACGACGTTGCGGGGCATCGCGCGGAAGCTTACTCCGCTCGACGGTGCGCCCGTCAACCGTGATACCGTCGGCGATCTATGCGAGTTGTGTTCCTCTCCGCAGCGTATCCCCCCGAGATGCAGCAGTACACCCGCGGCCTGGCCGAGGTCGGGGCCGAGGTGTACGGCGTCGGCGACCAGAACCCCGCGGCCCTCCCCGCGTCGATGAAGAAGCACCTCGCGGGCTGGCTCCAGGTTCCCCGCATCATGGACGAGGACGACGTCATCGAGCGCGTCACCGCGTGGATGCGCGGCCGCCAGGTCGACCGCGTCCTCGCCAACTGGGAGCCCCTGGTCATCCTCGCCGCCCGCATCCGCGAGCGCTGGGGCCTCCCGGGCATGTCCGTCGACACCGTGCGCGGCTTCCGCGACAAGCAGCTCATGAAGGAGCGGGTGAAGGCCGCCGGGCTGCGCGTGCCCCGCTCGGAGCGGGTGTTCACGTCCGCCGACGCGCACGCCGCGGCCGAGCGCGTGGGCTACCCCCTGGTCATCAAGCCCATCGCGGGGGCGGGGAGCGCCAACACCTACCGCTGCGCGACCCCCGCCGAGCTCGACCGGTCCCTCGGGCAGATGCACGGCGTCACCGAGGCGAGCTGCGAGGAGTACATCGAGGGTGAGGAGTTCACCTTCGACACGGTGTGCATCGACGGGAAGCCCGTCTACGAGAACATCGCCTCGTACCTCCCGAAGCCCATCGAGGCCCGCAGCGAGGAGTGGATCTCGCCCGTCATCATCACCGTGCGCGACATGTACCAGGAGCGATTGATGCCCGGCGTCGAGCTCGGGCGCGACGTGCTCACCGCGCTCGGGATGGAGGACGGGTTCACCCACATGGAGTGGTTCCTCACGCCGAAGGGGGAGGCGGTGTTCGGGGAGATCGGGTGCCGACCCGGCGGCGCGCACCTCGTCGACCAGATGAACTACACCTCGGACGTCGACCTCTTCCGCGAGTGGGCCCGCGCCGTGTGCCACCGCCGCTTCGAAGGCGCCACGGCGCGCAAGTACAACGCCGCCATCGTCTTCAAGCGGGCCTTCGGCCAGGGGCGAATCACCCGCATCGAGGGCCTCGGCGACTGGCTCCGCATGTGCGGCCGCTGGGTCGTCGAGGATGAGCTCCTCCGCCCCGGCACGCATCGCCGCGACTGGAAGCAGACCCTCCTCTCCGACGGCCACATGCTCGTCCGCCACCCCGAGTGGGCCGAGGCGCACCGCATGGCCTTCGCCGCCGCCACCGGAATCAAGCTGTACGCCGGAGGTTAGACGTCACATGTCCGCGCTCGACCAGACCCTCGCCGACCCGAAATCGCTCCGCCCCGCCTCGCCCCAGACGCTCACCGAGGCCCGCGCCACCGCGGTCGACGCCGCGCCGGTGTCAAACCCCAACACCCGCAGCACCATCCTCCCGCGCCTGAGCTACGCGGACGACATGCCCCAGCTCATCACCGACGCGCGCGACCGCTTCGAGACGGCGAAGGTGCTCGGGCGCGGCGGGGTCGGCGAGGTGGTGCTCGCGCGCGACAACGACATCGAGCGCCCGGTGGCGGTCAAGCGCCTGCTGCCGGAGTTCGACGACCCTGGGATCATCGGGCGCTTCGTCGACGAGATCCGCGTGCTCGGCGCGCTCGACCACCCGAACATCGTCCCCATCCACGACGTCGGGATCGACCCCGACGGGCGCTACTACTACGTGATGAAGTACGTCGAGGGGGAGACCCTCGAGCACGTCATCGAGCGCCTCCAGGCCGGCGACCGGGAGTACCACGCGCGCTACCCCTTCGAACGCCGCATGGAGGTGTTCCGCCAGGTGCTGCGCGGGGTGCAGTACGCCCACGCGCGGGGGGTGATCCACCGGGACATCAAGCCGGCCAACGTGATGGTGGGGCGCTACGGCGAGGTGCTGCTGATGGACTGGGGCATCGCGCGGCGCCTCCACGAGGACGAGCAGAAGCGCTTCCCTGTGCGCGACAGCGTGGCGACGCTCAAGGCGCCGCGGGCCTCGAAGGAGTCGCCGCGGCTGCGCACCGTCATCGGCGAGCTCATCGGGACGCCCGCGTACATGTCCCCCGAGCAGGCGCGCGGCGACAACCACAAGCTCGACGAGCGGAGCGACGTGTACTCGCTCTGCGTGATGTTCCACGAGCTGCTGACGCTGAGGCACTACCTCGGGCACACCGAGACGGTGAGCCAGTGCCTCATCGGGGCGCAGAAGGAGGAGGTCCCCGTGGCGTACACGATCACGAGCGAGCACCAGCCCGTCGTCCCCGCCGACCTCGCCCACTTCATCCGCCACGGCGTTTCGAAAAACCCCGCGGAGCGCTACCGCTCGGTCACCGTGATGCTCGACCGGCTCCAGGCCGTCGAGGAGGGCCACTGCCCCGTCGAGTGCCCCGCCACCATGATGAAGCGCATGGGCACGGAGACCACCCATGCCATCGACCGCCACCCCTTCGTCCTCCTC
>Ga0105046_10009149_pt1 | contig 15506 bp, 14 predicted proteins | sample MAT03_FD_78385 | JGI IMG/M metagenome (GOLD analysis project Ga0105046, IMG submission 78385) | Freshwater microbial communities from Lake Fryxell liftoff mats and glacier meltwater in Antarctica - MAT-03 (megahit assembly) | ecosystem: Environmental > Aquatic > Freshwater > Ice > Liftoff...
CGATGCCGGCTGCGAAATGGCCGGAATCATCGCGCTCGTCGATCGCCAGGAAGGCGGCCGCGAAGCGATCGAAGCCGCCGGCGTGCGCCTGGTGACGCTCGCGACCAAGCGCGATTTCATGGACGACTGAGTCTGGACGACTGAGTTGGGCAGCTGAGTTCGAAGTGCCCAAGCTCGCGCGACTCGCCCCGCAAGACTCCCCGTCGGGCTCAGCAGCGCTGTAGCACGCGCCCCGCCACGAACTTCAAGTAGCGGCCCTCTTCGTGCGCCACCAGCACCGGGTGATCGTCGGGTTGGCCGATGTCGCGCACGATTTGGTAGCGCACGCGCGCCTTGCGGGCGGCCTCGGCGATGAGATGGCGGAACAAGGGTGGGCCCACTTGCGACGTGCAGCTGGCCGCGCAGAACAAGCCGCCGGGCGCGGTCACGCGCAGGGCCGCGCCGAGCAATTTGGTGTAAGCGCGCTCGGCTTGGCGCAGTTGATCGCGGCTCTTGGCGAAGCTGGGTGGATCGCACACGACCACGTCGAAGACCTCGCGCTTCTTCTCGACGCGTTCCAGGTAGGCAAAGACGTCTTCGCTGAGGCCTGTATGCGGAAAATCGGCCAAATCGTTGAGCGCGAAGTTCTGGGCGCAGGCCAAGATGGCGGGCGCAGCCACGTCGACACTCGTAACGCTGACCGCGCCGCCGAGCGCTGCGGCGACCGAAAAACCGCCGGTGTAGCTGAACAGGTTCAATACGCGTGCGCCGTGGGCCCGTTCGCCGACGAAGCGCCGGTTGTCGCGATGATCGAAAAATAGTCCGGTCTTCTGACCGGAGTAGAGTTCGGCCAGGAGCTTCATGCGGCCTTCGTGGATGACGACCGACCGCGGAGGGAGCTCACCGCGCACTGGCGTGAGCTTGACGACGTCGTCTTCTTTGGTGCGACGAACGACCGATTTGACCTCAGCTATCTCCAGCACAGCTTGAGCGATCGGATCGATCAGGCTGCCGAGCGCTTTGGAGTAGGTGACGAGCACCGCCACTGAGTCGTAAAGATCGACGACGACGCCCGGCAGCGAGTCGGCTTCCCCGAACAGGAGCCGGTAGCCGGTGACGCCCGCGGCGCGCACGGGCGCGCGAAGTTCCCAGGCTTCACGCACGCGCTCTCGGATCCAGGCCGCGTCCGGCGCGTCCACGGTGGAAAACAGGCGTACGGCGATCGGCGATTCGGCGTCCCAGAGCCCGACGGCGCTGAAGGATCCCGCGCGTACCCGCACCCAGGTGCCCGTGCGTTCGGTCACTTGGCTCACGTGATCGCGATAAACCCAAGGGTGGCCGGAGGCGAGGCCCGAAGCGAGTGAGTCGAGCAGCCTAATTTCTTTCACCGGAAGTCCGATGACAAAGCCGCGCCTCAAACACAAGCCACAAAAGCAAGGAACGGCGCCGCTCCCCCAGAAGCGACACCGTCCTTTCCCAATCCGAGCGCTGGATGCGGTTAGATCAATTGTAGTAGACGAACTTCACCGCGGCCGACGTGCCCTGGAGCTTCACGTACACGTCGCAGCCGAAATTGGCAGACGCCGCCGAGCCGTCGATCAAGTACTTCTGATCCCAGTCCCCGGTGAGCGAGCCCGTGCTGTTGCCTACGCAGGACGTGGCGCTGAACGGCACGGGGTAGGCGGCGGTTCCCGGCTGCGCCTGGATGTTCGGGTTCACCGAGGACCAAGTCGGGTCGATCTTGAGGCGCACGCATGAGTTGGCCGCGACCGTCGTCGACTGGCCCGTGCTAAGCGTGGCGGCAGCGTTAGTTGCATTGCAGGCGGTCGTACCACCGCCGCCCGTGCCGCCCGTGCCGCTCGCGCCGCCGGTCCCGCTGGCTCCACCGGTCCCGCTCGCACGGCAAGCCGGATTGGCCTCGCCGTACGAAGACTCGACCACGATGTCGCAGTTGCGGGGACCGGGCGTGTTCAAGTCCATGACGATGTAGACGCGATCGTCGAGCTGCGGCAGCACGGGCGGACCGGCGTCGTCACCACAGGTCGCGACCGTGCCGTCGGGCAAGCCCGCGTGGCAGACGACCTGCTGGAGGTTGGCGAAGCTTTGGCAGCGCAAGTAAGTGTTGGGGTTGCCGTCGATCGAGACGCCGCGCGGATTGATCTGAATCTCGGTCGTACCCAAGACCTCGGTCAGGCTGATGGTCGGCGTGAAACACGCCTCGCCCGCGTAGTAGCTCGCCGGAAGAGGTCCCAAGAAAGCGCCGACTCGATAGCCACCGCCGTAGAGCGCCACCGCTGGCACCCCAAAGAGAAAGACCGCACCAAACATCCACCCCTGACGCCTGCTTAGTTTCATCCTCGTCCGTCCTTTTTTTATTGTTCCGTGCTGCCGGGCAGCCAAGCCCCGGATTGAGGACGCAACGCGCCCGTCCGGATTTGTTCACCGATGCGCTCGCTGAACTCGCGCCCTTGCTCACTGGGCAAGCGCGGCAAGAGCGTCTGCGCCTTGAAGCCCGCGATGCGCGTCCAGACGCCGCTGGTGAGCGCGCTCTCTTCGACTTGAGTCAGCATGGCGTAGGCCTTGGACGCTTCGGCGCTGGTGGCGACCGGCTCGCCGGCTCCGCGTTGGGCACTGCCCTTTTGACTACGTGCCGCCTCGACGCACACCGCTGCCAGCTTGTCGTAGTCGATCCCGGAGTCGTCGGCTGCTGTCCGGGCTTGGGTGAGCGCCGAGGAGTCGGTTGATCCAGAAATGACCTTCTTTGCCGGGGAACGGAAAGAACCGCCGGCGAAAAGCCCAGCACCCGCTCCAAGGGCGAAGGCCGGCAGGATGTAGACGAGAGGTCGCACCATTGTGGTAAAATTGCGTCTCGCGGCACCGGCGGTCTGTCAATTGGTGACCATCAGAGCCCAGCGATCTGGCTCGATCGTGAGCTGGTGCTCGTACGCCTCCGGTCCGCAGGCTGCCTTGGGCCCCCAAAGACCAGTGCTCCCACCCACATCGACCGAGATCGGCGCCTCAGGGGCCGTTGCTCGCGCCTATCGTCGCCAAGCCCGACTGCCAATCGGCACTGCTGCCGTCGGGATGACACTGCCACGAGTGCCCACTCAAAAGAGTCGGTGCAATGACAGCGCGATCGACTTCGCTCGCCGATGCATCGTGGACGGCCATGCCGTCATCGGCGTCAAGAGCGAAATCGGCGCAGCTGAGACATGCGGGACTGCCTCCACACGCGCCGGCTTGAACGTAGAGGAAGTCGCCAGAACCGAGCGTTCCAGCGCTACCGAGTGGGCAGGGGTTGCCGACGTCGTAAGTGGTGCCGTTGTTCAGCCGATAGAGCACGTGGCCCGTCAAATCGTATGCGCCCGTACCGGCGTTGTAGAGCTCTGCGAAACTGCCTGGATCGAGTTCGTTGACGACGAGGCGACCGAGGCTCGGTGTGCCGCCACTGCCTCCACTGCCCCCTGTGCTCGTGCCACCGCTGCCCGCCGCGCCGCCTGTTATCGGCGCGATACCGCCCGTCCCCGCGCCGTCCACTCCGCCCGTGGTGGTGTTGCCTCCCGAGTCAGTGCCGCCCGCGCTACCGCCGACTCCGGCGTTGATGCACTCAACCGATTCGGGATCGTCGAGGCAAAAGTCGTAGATTTTGTCGAAATCGAAGCAGCCCGGTAGTCCGAAAACGAGAGCGAGAACCGCTGCTTGCGTCTGCGTTTTCATAGCTCGCCCCCGATGCTCAACGCTGCACCACCAAGCAGAGGTCGCACACCCAAGGCGACCTTCTCACCGCTCGGACGCGTCAGAATGAAGGTCCCGACACCGATACCGAGGGCACCGACGCCGACCCCCATCCAGCCGAGTGCTACGGCTACCTCGCCGCGATTGCTCGCCGCAAAGCCCGTCTCATCGCAGCGTAGAGTGGACGGCACGCAGTGAGCTTCGTCGCCCACGATTTTCGCCTCGTTGCTGGCCCAGACGAACCCAGCGACGGCGAGCCCCGCGCCTACTGCGCCGACGCCGAGGCTCACCCAACCCCAGGCCGGTGCATTGGAATGGTTGGAGGTTGGCGCAGCTACGGGATCGGTAGCTCGCGGCGTATCGCTAGGTCCGCTCGCACTGGAAGGCGAACCGAGGACGAGCCGTTCGCTCAAGTGTTCGCCGTTATGGATGTCGAGCTTGCGCTCGACTGCATCACGCCCATCGGCTTCGATGCGAATCGACAGTTGACCGGGATCGAACGGCAGCGGCACGCCGAACGTGGCTGGCATGACCTCCATGCCGTTGACGGTCACGCGGAAGCTCGCCTTGCCGTCCGGTCCCTCGGGAGCGACGAGCGTCAGTCGTGGTACTTGGGGCTCGAGTTCGCGTTCCTTGCCGCGCGAATACGTTACGCGCGGATCGGTTTTGGGCAGGCGCTGCACGACCTCGCCGTAGCGTTTCCAGGCTGATGCGACTTGACCCAGCTTTTCACGACATTGAGCCAGATTGAGCACAGTGCCCGGAGCAGGCTCCAACCGATGACTCTCCTCGAAACGGTCGCAGGCCGTCACCCAGTCTCCGCGATCGGCAGCTTGGCGCGCCGAGCGAAACAAGGCTTCGGCGGCTGCTTCTTGCTGAGCGTAGCACGGCTGAACCGACGACATCAGGAGTGCGCCACTAGCAGCGGCGGTAGCGAACCAGCTTTTCATGGATCAGTAGCGTTTCGCGAAGAGGTCGTCGCCAGCTGGAGGCGCGGCCGCAGGAGGGTTCGAACTCGCTGCCGCCTTCGTCGTCGAAGTGGTGGTACCGGGACTGGGACTGGGACTGGGACTGGGACTGGGACGATTCGTCGCGTGCGGCTCTTTGACCATCTTGGGCTTGGCATTCGTCGCGGTCTGGTTCGGCTCTGCCACCCGTTCGGACGGCGGAGCGGGCTGGTTTACTTTCCCGGTGAGCGCGGCGGGTGGTGCAGAGGCGGAGGCGGACTTGTCGAGTGGCAGATTGACGCGAGGCTCTGCCGTGGCGTGAGTGAAGCGTGAGAGCAAAACCAACAGGGCCGCCAGCGCCCCCGACGCAATGACCCCCCAAAACAGCCGATGATTGCGAAAAATGGACGACGCCAGCGCCGGTGCAGGCGGACGCGCGTCACGCCCGAGCGTCAAGCCGGCTGGAGGAGGTCCGCTGACCTTTCCGGTCTTGGGCAGGCCCGCCAGCACGCGCTGAACAGCAGCCCTCATGACCCGCGCAGTCTGGAAGCGGTCTTCCTTGTCGTAGGCCAAGGCCGTACCGACCAGCTCCACGAGTTCTTGGGGCGCTTCCGGGCAGACCGCGCTGAGCGATCGCGCCGTGGCGCTGATGGCCAGGGCCAGCTGCTCGCTCGAGGTCTCGGCCTCGTGAACGTGGGTTCCCGACAGCATGGTGAACAGCGTCGCACCTACGGAAAACAAATCCGTCCTAGCGTCGACTTCGTCCCAGCGACCTCGGGCTTGCTCGGGCGCACAGAAGGCGGGTGTGCCCATGAACGAGCCGACCTTCGTCGCTCGCGAGTCGCCCTGGTGCAGCCGCGCGATGCCGAAATCCAAGACTTTGAGCACACCTTCTTGGGTAAGGAACAAATTGTCCGGCTTGATGTCGCGGTGGACGACGCCTTGGTCGTGCGACGAGGCCAAGATGTCGAGCAGCTGTTCCATGAGCAAAAGCGACTCCTGCGCCTCGAGTGCGCCGCCCTTGCGCTGAATCCGCTCCTCGAGACTCTCGCCGTGCAAGAGTTCCATGACCAGAAAGGCCACGTTCTCTTGCGTCACATCATCGTCGAGCACCTGCACGGCGCCCGGATGACGAATCGTGTTGGCGACGTAGCCCTCGCGCAAGAAGCGAGCACGCGTGCCTTCGTCGAGCGACAGCTCGGGGTGCAGGAGCTTGATGGCGACGCGATTGCGGTTGCGATGGGTTGCTTCGTAGACGGCGGCCATGCCACCTACGCCGATCACACGATCCAGGTGCCACTTGCCGCACAGCGTCTGTCCGATCCGCTTTTCAGCGCGCTCGATGACGTCCGTAGCCAGCATGAAACCTTTCCTTTTCAGTGTGAACGGATCGAAAGATCCGCATCCGTGAAGACTAACGCCCAGTCGGGCGGTAGCGAAAGACCCAGCGCCGCCACGAGCGCGCGCTCGAGGTCGCGGGTTCTGCCACACAGGCCTACCCCGGAACGAAAGCCACCCCCTGGCGCACCTTTTCAGCGGCTCAGGAGCAGTCCACGCGCCACGCGACGCACGCTCTCGTCGGTAGGGAGCCCTTCGCGCAACGGCCCGTGAACGGACGCCAGCTCCTCGAGGTCGAACCAGGCGACGTCATCGACGTCCTTGCCCAACCGGGTCCGGGTGTTGGCGGCCGACAGCAGCACCCGCACGTCGTGATGCGCGTGGCCGGGCGTCGCACCCCAAGCCGGAATCGGGTGCACGTCGAGGTCGAACCACGGTTCGAGCAACTCGGCGCCTTCGAGGCCGGTTTCTTCTTCGAGCTCACGGAGCGCTGCATCCACTAGATCCGAGTCGTCGGCTTCGACATGGCCACCGGGCTGCAGCCACAAGCCGAGCTTTCGATGACGGATCAACAGCAGACGAGTCCGCTTGACGTCGACGACGAAGGCGCTGGCCGTGAAGTGACCCGGGGCGTAGTTGTCGCGGTCGAACGCGCGCACCCCGCACTCGCACAACAGGGAGACGGCTCGGCGATGGTGCTCGTTCGGCTCCATTCCCCAATTGCCGTTTTTGAGTTGCCCGGAGATCGAGCCCAGTAGGACCTGCCGCGAAGCCATGTGGGGCGTCGAGGCTGCCCGACCGAGTCCGAGCCCGCAAGTTGACAGTGGCGCGGCGTGCGCTCATGTCCTGAGCCTTGGACCCAGAACTCCTCGTTCTCGGCTATTGCCCGTTCTTCGCCGTACAGATGGCTGAACTGGCGCCCGAATTCGTGCCGGCCCGAGTGACTGGACAGCACCGTCGCGAATGGGACGTCGCGGGCGTCGGCCTGCGACGTCGGGCGGTCCTTGCCGGCAAGCGCTGGGCAAAAGACGATGTGGCGGCGGAACAAGCACAGCCGACGATTGGCGACTGGGTCGCGGTGCGCGTGTTGCCTGACGACGCGCCGCCGGTGATCGAGCACATCCTCGAGCGCCGTACGGAACTCGTGCGCGGAGCCGTAGGTCGCCCGGGAAGCCGTCAGGTGGTCGTCGCCAACGTCGATCTGGTCGCCGTGGTCGCGGCTTTTGCGGTTCCGGAAGCGCAGGACGCGGTCGCGCTCCGCAGCCTCAACCCGCGGCGCATCGAGCGCTATCTGACTGCAGTCCAAAAAGGCGGAGCACGGGCGCTGGTGCTGCTGCACAAAGCCGATTTGCGGCGCGAATCCGTCGAACAAGCAGAGGAGTTGCGCGCGCGCTTGAGCGGCACGCCCGTGCTCTTGACCAACTCCGAAAGCGACGACGGTCTCGATCCGCTCTTGCCCTTTCTGGAAGCAGGCAAGACGATCGGCTTCGTCGGGCTTTCGGGCGTCGGCAAGTCGACCATCGTGAATCAGCTGCTCGGTCGGAGCGCTCAAAAGACCGGCGCCTCTCGCGACCAGGATTCGCGCGGACGTCACACGACCACCCACCGTGAGCTGTTCGTGACTGCGGATGGTTGGCTCTTGATCGACACGCCCGGCATGCGTGAATTTGCTCTCGGCGACGGCGAAGACGCCGACTTGTCTGCCTTCTCGGACATCGCGGGCTGGGCACTCGAGTGTCGATTTCGCGACTGCCGACACGACGGCGAACCAGGTTGCGCCGTGGAAGCAGCGGCTCGGTCGGGCGCCCTCCCGGCCGATCGCCTCGCCAACTATCGAACGTTGGCGGGTGAGCTCCGCGACGCCGAAGGCCGGTCCAAGCGACGTGCTGGGCCAACTCCTCGAAAAAATCCCTCGCACCCGCGGTCCCGCAGCAAAAGCGCTGGAAAAAAGCCAGGCTGACGTTCGCTAGCCCCGGCGGGCCAGCCAAACTGCGCCCCTCGCCTCAAGCTCGGGCTGGGTGGGCCGTATGTCACTCTAGGTCGGCTCCGCGCCAGTGCGCGAGCGACCGCGGGGAACCATTCATGACACGACGCGTGCTGTTCGTTGGGGGAGATCGCGAGGCATTTGCCCAGATTCAGGGTGCCTTGGCGAAGGAGCCCTACGAACTCGTTCAGGTCGCCGACGAGACCGAAGCGCGCCGCTACCTGGACGCACACAAGCCCAGCGTGGTCGTCGTCGAAGAACAGCTACCGGCTGGCTCGGGAGCGGCGTTCTTGGCGAGCGTGCACGAGCAACGACCCAGCAGTGTGCGTTTGCTGATTCTGGGCGCAGGCGATCGCAGCTCGTTGATCGAGGCCGTCAACCTGGCCGAAGTCTATCGCTTCTTGCCGCAGCCGCTCGCCCCAGCTGCCACCGCGCGCGTGCTGCGCGATGCGCTCACTCTGGCTCGTGTGGCCGAGGCGCAACAAGCAGTCTGGCTGGCGGCCAAGCAGCAGCAGGAGGCCATCGGTCGGCTCCTGTCGCCCGATGGCGGCCTCGACGAAGCCGACGGCTTGGTCGGAGCAGCGCGTTTCGCTGGTCTAAAGCCCGACACGGCCGGCGCACTCGACCGCATCGGCGAACTGCCAGACGAACACTCGCAGCGGCTCAGCACCCGTGAACGCGAAATCGTCGAAGCGCTCGGCTCGGGCCGGCGCGTGAAGGACATCGCCCAAGACTTGATCATCAGCACGCACACCGTGCGCAATCATCTCAAGGCCATCTACCGCAAGCTCAACGTACGCTCGCAGTTCGAACTGATCGGACTGATGGCGCGCAACCACTGACCGGGCCGCCGGTACGCGCAGGCGCGCGCGAACTCAAGCCGAACGCAGGACGCGCCCGGCTCGCGCTCCGGTGCTCTGTCCCTCGTCGACCAGCGGCGAGCCGTTGACCCACACTTTGTGGATGCCGAGCGGCGCCCGACGCGGTTTTTCCTAGGTCGCTCCGGCAGCCACGCGGCTCGCATGGTCGGCCTGTTGCGGAGATGCGTGGCGTCGAGTGGGGCTTTTTGCCCCAGTTGCTGGCACGGAGCGATCAGCGCCGACTCGTCGGCATGGCAACCGGGTTCGTAAATGAGACCGCTGCTCAAACCCACGACAACGGCTTCGAGCGCTTCGTCGAGCAGGCCTTCGAGGCGCTTCATTTCGAGTACGGAAAGCGGGCCCGAACTCGTCGGCGCGGCAGTGGTGCGCAGTGACCCGTGCCCCGCCAGAACGGCCCAATCGATGGCCGGAGCAGCCTCTTCGAGCCGCGACAGTCGCCGCTTCCGTCGAAGACCAGCGCATCACGAATCACCCAGTCGTAGCGTTTCATGAGCAAGGTCGTGTTTCTTCCGACAAACTGCAGCTTGTGAGTGCACGAGGAGTCCGGCGTGCTAGTTGTCCGGACGACGAACGCTCCGAAGCCGATTGGCTTCGCTGGACAGAGCGAATCCTACACACATAATGGCCAGGAGCTTCGACAACTTCGGAGCGACGACGTTCGGCTCGAAGACGCCCCGAGCCCCATCCGGAAAGAAGGTAAGTCATGGCAGCAAAGAAGAAGGCGAAGAAGCCAGCACGTAAGGCAAGCAGTTCACGTGGCGCGGTCTCGAGCAAGACGCGCCAGAGTGAAAAGGTTCGTCAAGGTGACAAGGCCGCCTTCGTTCGTTCGTTGCCCCGCAGTATGGCCGCGAGCGAGGTCGTCGACCGAGCAGCCGAGCTGTCGATGATCATTTCCAAGGCCTACGTGCACAACATCCGTTCGGCGGCCAACAAGGCGGCGCGTTCGTTGATGGCCAAAGAAGGGAAGAAGAAGATCAAGGGCAGCAAGCCCAAGCTCGAGAGCCAGTTCAAGGAATTGGTCGTCAGCCTGGGACCGGCACGCGCCAAGAAGCTCTTGTCTCAGGTCGAAGTGTCGCTGGCGATCGCAGCCAAGCGCTGAGTCGCCGAGTGGCTTCGAGCCCATGAAAAAGGCCCTCCCGAAAAGGAGGGCCTTTTTTCTCGCCTACTCTTCGAGAACGCGAAGAGTGCTCGCAGCCGTCAGTCGATGTCGCCGATCATCTGCGCCAGGTAGCGCTCCTTGCCGAGCTCCGCGATCATTCCGAGGTGGGTCTCGAGCCAATCGACGGCCTCTTCCTCTTCCTCGAGGATTTTTTCGAACAGGGCGCGGGTGCCGTTGTCGGCTGCAGCCGTCGTGGCAGCAATGCCACGATTGAGACGGGAGACGGCCTCGACCTCGAGCGCTAGGTCGACGGTATGGATCTCGAGGATGTTCTCACCGACGCGCACCGGGTTGAGGCGTTGCATGTTGGGAACGCCTTCGAGGTACAGAATGCGGTCGATCACTTCGTCGGCGTGCCGCATCTCCTCGATCGACTCCTTGCGCTTGTAGGCCGCGAGGCGCTTGTAACCCCAATTTTCGAGCATTTTAGCGTGAATGAAGTACTGGTTGATGGCAGTGAGTTCTGCCGTCAGCACCTCGTTGAGCAGCTCGATGACCTTTTCGTCGCCCTTCATGATGGATGAGGTCTACCCCACGAAGTGCATGGATTGAAGCCAAATTTTGCTGCCATTTCGGATCGCTGCCTGCTCTGCAATAGACTTTCGTTATCACCAGGCGCCAACGAGGCGCGCACGCCGAGGGCGCGAGCGATTGCCACGAACGACTCGCAACCTCGTACATGCAGCGGAACTCGAGCACGCGCCTCCACCCATTCCCTCCCGTCCCGGCGACCGGATTGGGCCCCCGCAGACCCGCAAACACCTGCGAATCTACGCCGTACGCCGATTTCTGGTCTTTCGGCCCTGGCTGATATTGAATGTCGTTTTCAATCTGATATGGGTATGGGGTTCTGAGCCCGACCCGACGCCCATGCTCATTTGCCACTGCCGCGCCGTCAACGACCACCGCATCCGCGCTCACGCGCTGTCGGGCGCCCAGACCGTGGGACAAGTCGGACGCGCCACCGGTGCTGGTACGTGCTGCGGCGGATGCGTCCCGGCCATCCGCGAGATCCTCGAGTCGACCCGAACCCTGCCCGTACTCTCCCGAGATGGTCACATTCGCGTGTCGGTCCAGGTTGACGTCGCTGCCGAGTGAAGTCTTCGGTTCCAGCTCCGTCGCGGCTTTGACATCTCGCGTGCCCTGAACGAGCGTCCGGATCATGAGCAAACGTTTTCTCGGCTCTGTCGCCTTGCTGACGGCGGCCCTCGCCGTTCCTCGAATCGCCGAGAGCGAGCCGCCTGCGGCCCCATCGGCCCCCGCTGGTACCGCCCCGAGTCGGCCCCTGCCCCAACTGGGCGTGGAGCAATACACGCTGGGCAATGGCCTCACGGTCCTCCTGAGCCCCGATGCCCGCGTTCCCATCGTCGCGACCGAAATCGTATACCTGGTGGGCTCCAGTTACGAGACACGCGGCCGCACCGGCTTCGCGCACCTGTTCGAGCACCTGATGTTCCAGGGCTCCAAGCACCACGACAGCGAGTACTTCGCGCCGTACGAGCCGATCGGCGCAGAGGTCAACGGCACCACCAGCCAGGATCGCACCAATTACTACGAGCAAGTCCCGCGGCAGTACGCGGAACTGCCGCTGTGGATGGAGTCCGACCGCATGCGTTCGCTGCTCGATGTCCTCAGCCTCGAAAAGCTCGACAACCAGCGCGAAGTCGTGAAAAACGAGCGCAGGCAACGCTACGAGGTCACGCCGTACGGCATGGACCATTGGTACTTGGGCGAGGCACTGTACCCCGAGGGTCACCCCTACCGGCACACACCCATCGGCTCGCACGCCGATCTGACCGCCGCGACGCTGAACGACGTCCAGGCCTTCTTCCGCAAGTACTACGTGCCCGCCAATGCGGCGCTGGTCGTGGCCGGCGACTTCGAACCAGCAGCCATGAAGGCGTTGATCGAGAAGTACTTCGGTGACATTCCGGGCGGGCAGCGGGCGTCGGTGCCTCGGCCCGCCCAGCCAAAGCCAACGGCCAAGCACTGGGTCGCAGAAGACGACGTGGAATTGCCGCGCGTCTATCTCGCCTGGCATAGCCCCGCGTTGTTCGAGGCTGGCGACGCGGAACTCGACCTTTTCTCGAACGTACTGACCGACGGCAAGACGAGCCGCCTGTTTCAAAAGCTCGTCTACGAAGGCAAGGTGGCGAAAGACGTAGCGGCCTACCAGATGTCGCTCCGCTTGGCGGGCGTCTACGTGATCGAGGCTACTGCGGCGCCAGGTGTTTCGCTGGACCGCTTGTCCGAGGCGTTGAAAGCGGCGCTCGGCGAGGCGCTGAGCCACGAGCCGACGGCCACCGAGCTGACGCGCGCCCGCAACGGCTTCAAGAAGGACTTCTTTCAGCGAGTCGAAGGCATCGGTGAAAAAGCCAGCCTGATCGGTTCGTACTTCTTGCACACCGGCAAGGGCGACTACCTGGCCCAAGACTACGCGCGCTACATCGAGGCGACACCGTCGGCCATCGCCGCGACGGCGCAGAAGTACTTGAAGCTTTCCGAGGCGGTTCGCCTCGACTTCGTACCGGGCAAAAAAGATGCCCCGATCCGGGAGCTCCACTGATGATTCGCTTGCGCTCCTCGCTTTCCGGGCTCGCTTCCAGTCTCCTGCTCGCCTGCGCGCCGTCCGCGCCGCCCACCCCACCGCTCCAAGCAGAACCCGCGCCGCCCCAAGTCGACGCGCGCTACGTCGAGCTGCCGACTCCCACGGCTCCGTCCGACTGGGCGCCGCCCGCGGTTTCGAGCTTCACGCTGCCCAACGGCCTCCGCATCTGGCATCTCACGCAGGCAAACGCCGAGCTGGTGTCCATCCACGTCGTGATGCCGGTCGGTTCGTCGAGCGATCCTCGAGGCAAAGAAGGCCTGATGGCGCTCAGCGCCGATCTGCTCGACGAGGGAGCCGGCAAGCGCAGTTCGCTCGAGTTGAGCGACGCGCTCGGCTTGCTGGCTACGGACTACCAGGCGACCGCAGGCCTCGACTACGTACTCCTTTCGATGAATGCCTTGGCTGACAATTTCGAGGCTTCGGCTGAGATTCTGGCTGACATCGTGCGTCGTCCAAAGCTCGACCGCGCCGAGTTCCAGCGCAGAAAAGAACAGCACCTCGCTCAGGCGATTGCTCGCAGCTCGAGCCAGTCGAGTTTGCTTTCGGCCGCGTACCACCGCGTACTTTTCGGTGAGGGCTACGCCGGCTCGCTACCCGAAGGCACGAAAGCAAGTCTCGACGCAATCACCCTCCAAGACGTCAAGCAGGCCGCCGCTTCGCTGAACCTGGCGGAAGGCAGCCACATCGTCGTCGTCGGCGGTGTCGATCAGGGGCGCGCTCGCGCGGCAGTCCAGAAAGCGTTCGGCGACTGGAAGGGCAAGCGCAAACCCGTGGTTCGTGTGGCCGAATCCGTGAAGCCGGACAAGACCGCCTACGTCGTACCGTTTCCCGGCGCGGCGCAATCGTCGCTCGCGGTCCTCATGCGCGCGGGCGGCTCCGCCGATCCGAACTATTTCGCCGAATTGGTGCTGAATCGGCCGCTCGGCGAGGCCTTCACCAGTCGCATCAACCTGAACCTGCGGGAGGACAAGGGTTACACCTACGGCGCGTTCAGTAGCTTCCGTCGTTACCGGCATGCGGGCTATTTCGGTGTGGTCGCCAACGTGAAGAGCGACGTGACCGCTGCCAGTGTGAAGGAAATCTTCAAGGAGCTGGCCGAGCTGTGCACGACCAAGCCGCTCACCGATCTCGAACGGAACGAAGCCGTCGAAGGTCTGTTGCTCGGCTACCCGCTGCGTTTCGAGCGTGTCGACGAGATCGGCATGCAAGTTGCGAGTCTGCCAATCTACGATCGCCCCGAAAACTTTTGGCAGACCTGGCCCGACCAGGTGCGCAGTATCACGCGTTCGCGCGCGAGCGAGGCTGCAACGCCCTATTGCGATCCGACACACTACCAGGTGGTCGTCGCGGGTGACGTCGCCGTCGTTCGTCCGGGACTCGAGGCGCTCGGCTTGAAGGTGACGGAAGTCGACCGTCCCTCGGCCTCGCCGGCAGCCGCTCCCGCGCCGCCGGCGGCCGCGGACAGCCACTGAGGGATCCCAACAGATGCGCAGCCGGCACACTTGGTTCGCTCGCACCGTCCTGGTGCTGGGGCTCGCCTCGTGGCCGGCAGCACTGTCTGCGCAGTCGGCACCAGCATCGGCTCCGACTGCGGCGTCGGGTACGTTGGCCGCCTTGGCTGCCGCCGTTGGTGAAAAGGTAGAGCTCGACGCACCCGCTTGGGTCGTCGTTGGTCCGGTCGAGGTCGCTGCGGGTGAAGCCTTGTCGCCTGCTGCGTCGAAGGCGCTCCACGAAAGGATCCGCCTGGTCGTCGGGTCGGCCATCAGTCCAGCCCAAGCACGTAGTGCCCAGGCACTGTCGCTCGTCGATGCGAGACGCCAAGCGCGACTGAGTGGGCGCACTCTGGTGCACCTCGCCCCGCGGCTCGGCGCCGGAGCTCTCGCTCTCGACGTCGACGTCGTCACGTTCCCGCGCGCGTTCTGGCAGCGCGCTCGATTTCCCGAGGGCTTGGTTCGCTCGCACTTGAGCCTCAGCATGCCCGCTGACGCCGAAATTCGAAGATTATTGCCCCGAGGGCGGGGCCTCTTCACCGAACGCCGCGCGTTTCCTTCTCCACTCGCCGACGTCATCGCCCTGGGTTGTGGACAAGACGACCGCGGCGGCGTCTCGCTCGTCGTCGTGGGGCGCCGAACCCTCGTACTTGGACGCTTTCGCGACTCGGCATTCGTCGTCGAGCGCCAGGCCGAGTGGTCCAGCGTGAGTCCACTCGCGCCGACGCCCCTGCGCGCGCCGCTCGCAGGCGTCGTCTTTGGGCCGACGGGCATCGACGTCGGCTCGAGTGATCGCGCGCGACTGATTCGCTTCGACCACGCGCTGATCGCGATCGCACACGGGCCACGAGCCTTTCCTCTCGCGCCGGGACGCTGCGCACCGTTCAGCGCAAGCGGCATCGGTGAACGCGAAAGCAACTGCGGCTTCGTGCCCGTCGCATCCCCCGCGCCTCGCAGCGCCGCCCCGCTCGATGAGCCGGCCTCGTCCGCCTGGCGGCAGAGCGCAAGCTTCTCGGATTTTCAGGGCATTTCGACGGGGTTCGACGTGCGCGTCCTCGCCGACGGCTCGGGGGCCACGTTCGACGCGCGTTCGCCTTTGCGGAAGGACGCGCGCCTGACGCTCGCCGACGTGGGTAGTGCGGTCGCGCTCGCAGATCTGGACGGAGATGGCCACATCGAAGTCGTGCATTCGACGGCGGTCCGCGATGCTGCGCGCGACCAAGTTCGCGTCGAGACGTTCGATGGATCCGCCTTGTCCCTGCGCGCCCAACATGAGGTTCCAGGGGTGCGCGCGATCGCCATCTGTCCCTTCTCGGGCACGAACCCGCTCACGCTGGTCGTGGCTGGCGAGGGCCAGCTCTGGGTTCTGTCGTGAACGTCTCGCG
>Ga0105046_10009150_pt1 | contig 15506 bp, 16 predicted proteins | sample MAT03_FD_78385 | JGI IMG/M metagenome (GOLD analysis project Ga0105046, IMG submission 78385) | Freshwater microbial communities from Lake Fryxell liftoff mats and glacier meltwater in Antarctica - MAT-03 (megahit assembly) | ecosystem: Environmental > Aquatic > Freshwater > Ice > Liftoff...
CGTATGATTATGCGCATATTGGTCATGCACGAGTATACATAACTTTTGACATGATGTATCGTCTTCTTACATTTCTTGGCTACTCAGTTGATTATTGCCGTAACTTCACCGACATTGACGATAAATTAATCACCCGAGCTCAAAAAGAATATGGCGATAAAAACCTTTATCATACAGTTGCCTCAACCTATATTGCAACTTTCCAGCAAGAGATGAAAGCGCTTAATTGCTTAACTCCAACCTTTGAACCGCGTGTTACTGATAACATGCCCGAAATACTACGTTTTGTAGAAAATCTTATTAAAGAAGGTAAAGCATACGCCATAAAGGGCGATGTTTATTTCAGCATCGAAAGTTTTCCTGAATATGGTAAACTCTCAAAGCAAAAAATAAATGATCTTGAAGCAGGGACCCGCGTCGAAATAAATGAAATTAAAAAAAATCCTCTCGATTTTGCGTTATGGAAAAGCGAAGAGGAAGGCACCTTTTGGAAAAGTCCTTGGGGATGGGGAAGACCTGGCTGGCATATTGAATGTTCTGCTTTGGCAAAAAAATATTTGGGTGGACATATCACCATTCATGGTGGCGGCATGGATCTTATGTTTCCTCATCATGAAAATGAAATTGCACAATCTGAAAGCTTATACGGCAAACCATTTTCAACCTATTGGATGCATAATGCTTTTGTGCGTATTGATAAAGAGAAAATGTCAAAATCGTTGGGTAATTTTTTCACCATTCGCGACACTATCAAAGAATTTGATCCGATGGTTTTGCGTTTTTTCATTTTGAATCACTATTATCGCGCACCGTTGGATTTTTCTCATGAAGATTTAACAATGCTCCAAAAAAGTTATCAAAAATTATGTCTCTTCTTTTCGCGCTTTGCATGTAAAGATGCCGATCACAAGGCCATCAAAGAATCTGAGACGGTAAAAAAAATGCTCGCATTTTTATGCGATGATCTGAACACACCGGGCATGTTTGGCGTTGTGTTTGAAAACTTAGCAGCTCTTGGCCAAAATCAAGAAGAAGCATGCTTAGTTAAAGCGCTCTTGCAGCACGTTCTAGGATTGCACTTAGTGCCACTCAAAGAAAAAGAAGTCATCATAACGCCAGAAATACAACAGCTGATTGATGCTAGAAATCAAGCGCGGATAGATAAAGATTGGAAAAAATCTGACGAACTCCGTGATGCCCTGCAAAAAATGGGCGTCGACGTGCATGACAAAAAAAGTTGATTACTGAACAATAGTTATATTAAAAATAAATTTAGCATAGCGAAAAAGTCATTCAAATCAGATTGTCATTGCGAGCCAACATTGTTGGCGTGGCAACCCAGCATATAAAATTCTTTTATTTATCTTAATTAAAGGAATTTATAATTAGAACATTATAGTCTGGATCCCCACGGCACAATGTGCCTCGGGAAGACATTTGAGATAGTTTAGCTTTGACCCATTAATATTTTTTTATCGAAATTCGTAAACTATTGCGTAAATTGAGTATCGATTGGATTTGCAAGTGTAATTTCACATCGATTACCATTAGGCGGATTAATTACCGTATAAGTTCCTGATGGAATTGCTTGATAGGTTACCCCTTCAACATTGCCAATAGTAATCATTTTGGTTGAGCCCACAGATCCTTTACAACTACCCCAAATAAAGATAATCCGTCCTCGAGGAGGTTCATTACCCAAAACCCAAGAAAAATTTCTTGCTTTTTGCGTTTTATAATCTCGACCAACAGCAGCAGTGACCCATTGCGAACGATAAAAACCACCTGGATTAATAATTTCAGTTCTAACTTTAGTATGCTGAGGATAATAAATTTCATCAACAACAGCCAAAGGAATTTGTGATTTATTTTGTACCGATAAACCCCAGACTTGTGACATGCCCTGAATAAACACAATTGCTTTTAATTCAGTCAAGGCAAAAAAACTTACACCAAGAATTACGATACTATATGTATTCTTCATGACTTTACCCCAACAAAAGTTAACGCTATGGTTTTACTTTATTTTCAATTTCAACTTGCAGCTCATTATTAAGAACGTTAACACTATATTTTTTCGATTCAATAACATCATCAACCATATCCAACCCTTTTACATCAAACATAACCGTTAATTGTTTTTTAATGACTTCATTTGCCATAGGCTCCTGAATCTGTGTTGCAATTTCAAAAATTGAAGGGAGCCAATATGATTTGTCATTTAACTGGTTGGCTTTAATGAAAGCTTCATACATTTTTAGTGATTTTTTTGGCCCTAAAACATACGTAACAGTTTTATTAACTTGCTTATTTGTCGAATATTTTTTTAAATCTTCTTTTTTAAGAGTAAATTCAGCTACGTTGAATATTTTATGAAATTGCACTTGAACCGTGATATTTTGATCGCTCATATTGACCACTGAGTCATTCATAAATTTTTCTTGAGCTTTTTTTTGATCGGTAAATTTTAAGGGAATCTCATCAGGCCCAACTAATTTTGCCTGCAAAACTACACCATGTACCAACATAAAAAACAACACTCCATACGATAATAATTTCATAGTATACCCCTTTAAATTACTAAACAAAATTTATACTTATATTAATTCTTGTATATTAATAATATCAAATAATTATTTCAAATAGCAACAATAAATTGAGGCGCAATTAACATACTTACGTAATCTTGCTTAATCAAAACTAAAATTCATATACTACTTATTATAGGTTGCAAACAAGTCGCATAAGGCAAAGTATGTTTTTTTCAAAAAAAATTCTTTTTTTCATTCTTGCTACTCTGTATCTGCCTGCAAAAACTATGGAAAAAAAAAATGAAAAAATAGCGCATTCTTTAGAACAAGAGGATTCAGAAAATAACCTCGAAAAGATTGATCCATTTTCTGGGTTTCATAGCGCAATCACGCTCAATGATAGAAACGCTTTCAAAAGAATTTTAAAAGAAAAACCCGGTTCCCTTGATGCGGTCTGCACTTTTTGGAAAGAAAGACCGCTGCATTTAGCTGCCATACAAAATGACCCCTATATGCTCAAAAAATTGATTCAAAAGGGAGCACTTTTAAATGAACAAAATATGCTTGGACAAACTGCGCTACACCACACAGTGGAGCAAAACAAGATTAGAAATGTGAAGTTATTGCTTTCGCAACCTTCCATAGACACACACATAAAAAACGATGAAGGTAAAACAGCTTTGGAACTTGCAAAACAACTTGGTCATAGCATGGCAGGAAAAATGATCATTACCCATTGTGGTCTTTATACCAAACATGGCCTTATTGCCCATGAGGGCCTTTGCCAAAAAATGCCTCGTGAAATTGCCTGTGCTATTGCTTCATGGTTACTAAAATAAGCTTTTAAAAATTCTTAAAGCATAAAAGCCTTTGTTTTCTCTAACCATTGATTTTTATTATGCATTTTTACTATACTTATATTATAAAAACAAAGGAGATTTTATAATGAAAAAGTTAAAAAATTGGTTCACAAAAATATTTTCTGATAAAAAAACTATCAATCATCACCAAGATCATACAAGTAAGGCAAACTTAAAAAATGATATGAATGAACAGTGGACAAAACGAATGGATTCAACACACAACAAAATGTCTGAAGGGGCTTCAGAATTTACACGTGCTATTCGTTCGCGCGGAGGTTCAAACAGTAAGATTTCAGGCAAAGAACATGATCAAAACCACAAAGAAGCTAATAATATGCACAAACTTAACAAAAAAAAGTAAACTAAATAAGTTGCCTTAGACGATCAGAATGTGGCACTAATTTTTGTGCGATATGTATCGCGGAGGCAACTGCGCTTTCATGCGAATCAAGATTATCCATATAGCTTCCGGCCAACCAAAGGTTATTACCACCCAAACCACTCTTTAAATAGTGCTGCGCTTCAAAATATCGTGGCGTAACTTTTTGATGATTAAAATGCTCCAGCGCATATAAATTTTCTGGGATTTTTGCATTATTTTCTATTAACCAACTCCTAAAAATAGGCAAACCCTGCTGAGACTTCCAAGGTTTATACACCGTAAGAGCACTTTGAAACCCATCATAATATACGTTTGCAACTGACCAGTCTGCCCTTTGTTTTGGCATAAATCGTTGATCTCCGTGCACAGCAACGGTTGCAGGAAAAGATTCAAAATATAATAATTTTTTATAAATATCTTCACAAAAGATAACATCTTTTAAGAGGAGTGCCGCTTGTTGAGGATCAGTTGCAATCACTACATGATCAACGATAGTTCTTCCACCATCTTTTTCCAAAATGACATATTTTCCAGACTCAACTGCAAGAGAGATAATGGTACTCTCTGTTTTTATACTCGTTTTTGTTAACTCTTTAACAAGAGCTTCAAGGTAGATAGAATTACCCCCCACAATTTCAAACCAGTTCTGGGGTTTCAATGAAACAGGTTTTTTTGTTATCCATGAAAGAATGTCATAGGCAGAAAAAAATTTAAATTCATCAACACGGCAACCCCATCCTGCTGTTAAAAATGGATACAAAAAAAAATCTTTAAATCCTTGTCTCAAAAAAAGGGCATCAGCAAATTGCTCAATAGTTATGGAAAAATCTCTCTTTTTTACGAATTTTTTACCACGATATAACACATAATTAAATTGCAATAAGGTCATCAAAACTGATGGGTTAAAAAGCTGTTTGAGGAGCTTGTTTGGATCAGAAGAAGACAAAATCAACCTATCTTTTTTGGTATGAAAACAATAGGTCAAGGGAAAAGAATTGATAGGAACTTTTAATGCTTCAAGCAGACGAATGAATTGAGGAAAAAGCCAAGCATTAAAAAACTCAAAGCCAATTTCTATGGGTATACTTTCATCATTTTTTTGAACAAAAATTGTATGTGCATGGCCTCCCAAGCGTTTATTTTGCTCAAAAAGAATTACTTCACATTCTTGATCAAGCAACCAAGCAGTCGTTAAACCTGCAGCACCACCACCGATAATACCAACTTTCATGCTACTCTATTCATGTAAATGTCCCTTATTAAAGAATTATTTCTTTAAGCAAAGACTAACAAATGAACTTTCACCGAGAGCAAGAGTTTGCATTCAATGTACGATTATTATTTTTTTTACTATGCTACCAGGCAGCATAATTCATCAAAAAGAGGATTTCTTATGAAACTCGTCGTACTCATAGTGTTACTTGCATTTTTCCCCATAAAAAGTATGGAAGCAGACGTATTTCAACAACTCTTTGCGGCAATAGAGCACAACAATCCAAGGCTCTTGCAAGAAAAAAAACGTATACTTACACAAGTTATTGATAAAGATGGCAATAGCTTACTCCATAAGGCGGTAGCTTGCCAGAATACCGATATGATTCAGGAACTCTTGCGATTAGCGCCAACCCTAAAAAATAAATCTATTAAACAACACACGGCTTAAAAGCCGTGGATTTAGAAGCACGAGATGAAAGTTTTTTACTGATTTTTAACATAATTGAGAATTGTCTCTTCTGAGCATTGTCCAAATGTTTCAGAGAAATATCCGTCTGCCCAAAAGTCATTACCCCACAAAAATTTCTTTATTTCAGGCAATTCAGCTCTGAGCATTTTACTTGAGATTCCTTTTAATAATTGAACTGCCTTGCTGACACTTACACTTGGCGGTAATTGTATTACAAGATGCACATGATCTATCTGAATATTTAATTCTTGAATTTCCCATGCATTAATTGCTGCACATTCTCGCAAGAGCTCTTCTAACCTACTCTTAACGTTTCCTTCTAATACTTTTTTTCTATATTTTGGTAACCAAACTATGTGATACATATGCCTGTGTGTTGTATGCGTGCCATGCCAATATTTCTTCTTCATGTCTTAAGTATGACAAAACTAACCTCGCTCCGCAAAAATTTACATTTTTGATTTGCTCGCGCACTTGATGACATTCATCCCCAGGTTTAAAACCCTGGGGATGAATGTCATACGAAATAAACAAAAATTATTAATTTTTTGCCAAATTTAGCTACTGTTAGCTCTTCCTGTACGTATAGGAATAATGAAGGATACCATTATTACCCGACTTGTTTTGACAAATATAAATAATTCATATAAATTATTAATATAAATTAACATATTTATAATAAAAAGGGTTGTTGTGAAGTTTCAAATCAGTTTTTTTATCATTATTTTAGTAATGTCGAATCAAGCTCTGGGAATGAAAAGATTTTCAAGTTTTTTTAGAGCTGGCGGTCAAACAATCTCAAGTATCCCGTACAGCCTAAAAGCTTCTGTTGCCCAAAAAGAACATACTATTTCAACGAACTTTAACTTTTTCCATCCAACAAGAATGTTTTCAAGTTCATCAACAAACTATGGTTTTTGGGATTTTTTTAATAACTTTAAATCTGACTCATATAAAAATTTTGGAAAAAAGTGGGAAGAAAAGCTTAATTCTCCAGAATATATACATCAAAAAAATCTGATTAAATCAATGAACGAAAAAATCCAAGTGGGCAAATCATCTTTTTTTGCTGATTTATCATTAGAAGAAATTGTTGAAAAAATGAACAAAGATAATCTTATAAATACTGAATCTGCTGGAACATCATTAAAACCTTTAGGACATGCAATACTGGCAAGCCAAAATCAATCTGAAGAAAAACAAGAATACATAACTAAATTATTACTCAAATTCGGTGCTCATATTGATCAAAAATCACTTTTACTTTCAGTCCGAAAAAAAAATTTGGGAGCATTGAAAATACTTCAACCTAACTTTGAACCGAAAGAAATCTACAGATTTTATGATGAAGTTAAAGATAACATAGATAACATTATGGAACATACTTCTGCAAGTCTGGCTATGTATAAAAAAATCTTATCAATTCTCAAACAACCCTGCAAAGAGACTACTTATACAAAAGGCTCATCAATTTTCGTTGATGAATTTAACATTGAACTTTGCCAAGAAACAATAATGACATCTTCATGTGAAGAACTGTATAATGTATTGAATAAGAATAAAAAAAAGAAATCTTATTATTATTATAATTCTGAACGATCAAATTCTAACTATTACAATAATAGCTATAATGAACGTTTCAATTCTGTCTTTGAACAAAAAGAAGAAAATTCACTTGATCTTTGCGATCCTATTAAATATCAAAACTCTCTAGAAAAAGATCTATGCACCTTTTATAATGATTTAAGAAAAAAACAGGGAATTGAAAATCTTTTGGGAATATCACATTCAGCTTCAAAAAAAGATATAAATACTGCTTGTTTGAAATCAATACAAAAATATCATCCTGATTTTTTTCATTACGATAAAGAATTGCAAAAATTAGCAACAAGCATAACCCAAAAACTTAATCAAATGAGACGATAACAATTAAGCTAAACTTTATTTTTCTCAAAATATCCTAAAAATTCCTTATTTCCATCAGTTCCGGTGATAGGTGAATCCACAACACCTTGAAAATCAAAGCCTTCTGCTTTAATACCCTCTACAACATTATCGATAACTTCCTGATGCACTTTTTCATCTTTAATAATACCACCACTGCCAACCTGGCTTCGGCGTGCTTCAAACTGAGGCTTAATGAGCACGATAAGTAAGCCATCTGGTTTCATTAATTTTTTAACCGAAGGAATAACTTTAAGCACTGAAATAAATGAAAGGTCGAGTGTAACTAGATCGACTAAGTCAGGAAGTGCATCAAGATACCGCAAATTAGTTTTTTCCATAACAACAACGCGAGGATCTTGGCGAATTTTTTCATGCGCTTGTCCGTACCCAACATCAACGCCATAGATTTTTTTGGCACCACGTTGCAATAAACAATCGCTAAAACCTCCGGTGGATAATCCTGCATCCAATATTAATAAGCCTTGAACGGATATATCAAAATGATCTAATGCCTTTTCAAGCTTAAACCCCGCCCGAGAAACAAATTTTTGTTGAACATCGCGCAGCCTAATAACGACATCATCACTGACTTGCGTTCCTGCTTTAGTGCATGGTGCATCATCAACAAGCACTTTGCCCTGCATAATTAAACTTTGAATATACGTCCGGGTGAGCGTTGGGTGCTCTTCTAAAACTCTTTGATCAAGTCTTTTTTTTTGTTTCATGAATTTTCAACTATCCCTACAAATGTATTCTCTTTAAACCAAAAACTTCTCTTGCTTTTTTATACAACAAGCATGTACTCTAAAAATGTTTAATACTAGTATAGCAAAACAACTCAAGGAAAAAACAGAATGGCCACGCCAAATCTAAGACTAAATAAAGATGCCGTAATTTTTGCACAAGAACAAATAAGCAAAGGTAATTATTTAAATACCAAAAAAACATGGGAAAAAGAAAAACCGACTGCTGAAAATGAAGATGGTTATTTGGCCACTCATGCATGGCACAATTACGGTTTGTGGTTTTTAGCAATTAATTGCGAAGAAAGCCAAGGAACCAAAGCGTATTACGAATTCCCGCTTGGAAATTTTGATAAGATCTATTATTCAGCTCTTGTTGCTGCAAAAACACGTGCTGAAGAATATCATCACTCAGAAATTGTCAATGCAACAACAATGCTTATTGAATTAATCGATCAAAAAGCACCATAATTATTCTTCTTTAGTTTGCGCAACTTCCGGAGTTTTTGCTTTTTCTTCTAACTCAACTCTTTCAACAAGCGCTTTTACCCCTTGGGTCATTGGATAAAAATAATCTTTTGATAAACGTTTTTCATCTTCAATAATTTTTTTGAAAGGCACCACGACAAATATTGAGTCAGCGGTTTCGACAGTGACCACATTTGTTTCAAGGCTTTTAAATAAAGCTTTCCTTAAATCATCCAACGTTTTCACTCGAATACCATTAACTTCATTCAGAATTCCACCAGGCATAATAGATCGTGAACGTTGTGCCTGTGAATCTGGGAAAATATGCGTAATGATCAAAGCTGGTTCCATTTGATATTTCATTTCTGCGTATCGTGTTAAACCTGGTGCAATATTTACCAAGAGTGGTAAATGATTTGTTGTTAAAGGCTGCACAACCATGCCGGCAAAAACTTCATAATCTATGTCTTCGTAGCCTGGATATATTTTATGAATTGGTAGAAATTCGGCTTGATCAAAAATAAATGTAAGATCCTTACGTGCACCTTTTCGATAGACCATTAAATCAACTTCTTGTCCCAATTTTAATTGAGAAACATAATCAACAATGGATATTTTATCCTCATTCCATAACAGCTCACCATAAAAATCTAACTTATGACCATTAATTTCATAAATCATATCACGTTTTTGCACACCAGCTTTATGCAAAGGACTATCTTTATAAATATCAACCACATACAAACCGCCAGGCAATGGATTACCCAAAAATTGCGTCAATGCTTCACTTGCATTATTAAATAAAACACCCAAAAATGGTCTTTTTAAAAGCATTACTTTGCGCAAATCATCAAGTATTATTTTAAGTTCATTAATCGGAATCAAATACCCAACACTTTGAGCATCGGGAACATAAGCAGTGTTTATACCAATAACTTCACCTTGAATATTCAATGAAGGCCCGCCCGAATTGCCCGGGTTAATTGGTGCACTAATTTGAATTAAATGTTGCTCGCGCCCACTCACCACACCAGTTGTACTTTTTAAACTTTGTTGCCCTAAAGGATAACCCAACGCCATAATTTCATCAGCCCGATGCACAAAATCAGAATTACCTAAATGTAAAAATTTGAGAGCGCCGATTTCTTTTTTGAGTATTTCCATACCCTCTGGCTTCACGCGTAACAAGGCAAGATCACGATCAGGACTCACACCCACCACTTCAACATCTATTTGCTGTTTTCCTAATGATGGAATTTGAATCCATACTGATTTTGCTTGATCAACAACATGGGCATTTGTTGCAATTTCGCCTTCTTCATTAATAAAAAAACCACTACCAGTACTTTGATACGGTGTGGGTGTCTTATAGGGTTGCAATAAATCAGGGGCTGCCTTTTGAGCAAAGATTTGCACAACAGTATCTTTTACAATAACTTGCAAATCACTCCATGTTTGTTGCCGCGAAACTATTTTTTCTATGATAGGCGTTTCTTTACTCTTTTGGGAAACAATAACTGGCTCTTTTTTATATAATTCTTGAAGAACAGACGAAAGTTCTTCTTGTTTTTTATATAATAAATACCCAGCTCCAAAAAGAGCCAAGAACAACACGGTGAATATAAAAGCGCGTAATAATTGAGAGAAAGTCATTGAGATTCCATTTCTTGCAAATAATGATACTATACAATAATGTTTGAGTTTTATCATTTCCTAAAATAGGATAAAATAAAAAATATAACAAGAACAAACTCCAAGCGTTATTCAATAAGCATGAAAGGAATAATTATTGTCATGAAACCAGCAGAATCGGTCGTTACACTCGAAAAACTCGTTGCTTTATGCAAAAGAAGAGGATTTATCTATCAATCAGCTGATATTTATGGCGGCTTAAATGGGGTTTATGACGTTGGACCTTTAGGAACTCTGTTAAAACAAAACATTCGTAAAACATGGTTAAAATCTATGGTTGCCGCACAAGAAAATATCCTTTTGCTTGAAGGCGCTCTCCTTGCTCCTGAAATGGTTTGGAAAGCTTCAGGACATATTGAAAACTTTAATGATCCTTTAGTTGACTGTTTACAATGTAAACATCGCTATCGTGCTGATGATATTGACCTTGATAAATCTTGCCCTCATTGTGGTCAAAAAGCTTGGACTGATGTACGTCAATTCAATATGATGTTCAAAACAAATGTTGGCGCATCTGCTGATCATGCAACCACCGCTTATTTACGGCCAGAAACAGCGCAAGCAATTTTTTTAAATTTTAAAAATGTTATGAGCTCAAATCGTATAAAAATTCCTTTTGGCATTGCACAAATTGGTAAAGCATTCAGAAACGAAATCACTCCAAAGCAATTCTTATTTCGTATGCGGGAATTTGAGCAAATGGAAATGGAATGGTTCTGTAAACCAGATCAATCTGATGATTATTTTACCTTATGGTGCAAAGATCGTTTAGCTTCATATTCCCATTATTTTGGCTTAAAAACAGAAAATTTACGCATACGCTACCAAGACAATACAGAGCTTGCACATTACTCAAAAGCAACTGGTGATGTTGAATATCATTTTCCCTTTGGTTGGAAAGAAGTTGAAGGTATAGCCCATCGTGGGGATTTTGATTTATCTCAACATAGTAAGTTCTCAGGTAAAGACTTAGCGGTCTTTGACGAAGAAACAAAAACTTCATATATGCCCCATGTTGTGGAAACTTCTGTTGGTGTTGATCGTTTATTTTTAACCATGTTATTTGATGCTTATCATGAAGATGTTATTGAAAATGAAACACGCGTTGTTTTGCGCTTGAAACCAACTATTGCCCCAATCAAAGCTGCATTTTTACCATTAACCAAAAAACAATCTGAACCCATGCGCAAGCTCTATCAAGAAATCAAAAAATTAGATATTTCTTTAGATTTTGATGAATCAGGTTCTATTGGAAAACGTTATAGAAGACAAGATGAAATTGGCACACCTCTTTGCTTTACCTTTGATTTTGATTCAGAACAAGATCATTGTGTAACCATACGACATCGGGATTCTACCTTGCAAGAACGAATAGGCATAAGTACCGTTAAAGAATATCTGAAAGCTATGCTTTCTCTGTAAAAACATTTAATTGAAGGAGTATCATGGTAGCAACATTCTCATTAAAAAGGTTATATGATTGGTTTGGAAAACAAGTTCATACACCCTATGCAACACCATTATTACTATTTTTATTTTTTATTGAAGCAATCTTTTTTGTACCCGTTGATCCACTATTGATTTTATATTGCATTGAAGATCGATCACGAGCATTTTATTATGCAGCATTAGCAACACTTGCATCGGTTGCCGGTGGTATTGCCGCTTATTATATTGGTTATGCTATTTGGGAATCGGTTGGCACAACATTGGTCAGCTTTTTGTTTAACCAACAACAATTTGATCATGCCATTGAACAGTATACATTATATGAATCATGGGCTGTTTTAGTTGCGGGATTCACACCGTTACCTTATAAGATAGTAACGCTATCAGCAGGTTTTTGTAAATTGCCATTGATTCCTTTCATTATTTGTTCTTTTATTTCCCGAGGGGCGCGTTTCTTTCTGGAAGCGGGAGTCATAATGATCTGGGGAGCGCAAATTAAAGAATGTATTGACCGGTACTTTAATCTTCTTGTACTCTTATTTACAGCTTTATTAATTTTAACGTTTCGATTCATTCGATAAAAGTTTAATGCAGAGGAATAGTTACTTATGTCGCCGCGGAGTATGGCACAATTTTCACCGGCCCGTTTCATTCTTGTTTCAATTATTGCTGCCATCATTGTTGGTACTATTTTATTATCGGTTCCCTGGAGTCAAAAAGTTCCTATTCCTTTTGTTGATACCCTCTTCACGGCAACTTCAGCATTATGCACCTGCGGCCTTCTAACCATACCCCTTAGTAATTTTACCCCTTTTGGTCACTGCATGCTTTTACTACTTATTCAAATCGGTGGACTAGGACTCATAACCCTTACGTTGTTTTTAATGTCTTGCTTTATTCGTTTTGGTTTTGCAACCCAACTCATGGCCGGACAATTGCTTGAACTTGAATCATGGAAAAATATTAGAAATATTCTTTTTTTTATCGTTCTTGTCACCTTGTGCGTTGAAAGCCTTGGCGCTCTTTTAATATTTGGGAGTATTTATCAAGATTACGCACTTTCTAAAGCTTTGTTTCTGGCAGTATTTCATGCTGTCTCATCATTTTGTGATGCAGGGCTTTCACTTTTCCCCCAAGGATTTATAACACATAAAGATAATTTTATGCTTTTATTAACTGTATCATGCATTATGACGTTTTCAGGGCTTGGGTTCATTACTTGGTACGATATCATGCAATGCATAAAAACATACAAACAAAGAAAAAAAAATCATCTCTCATTGCATTCCAAAATTGTTATTTCTATGGCATTTTTTCTGGTCTCATCATCAGCATTATTATATTGGATCCTCGAAAGGCATAACACACTTTTATCTTTGTCTATGCCGCTCGGACTAATCAATGCTCTTTTTAATGGTATAGCACTCAGAGGAACAGGCTTTACAACAATACCAATTGATCAATTACAACTAGCTACTCTCTTATTAATCATGATAATGGCATTTATTGGATCATCACCAGGATCAACAGGCAGTGGCGTTAAGGTTACCACCTTTGCAATCCTAATAGCCACCATAAAATCTGCCATCAAAGGGCAAACAATTGTCACGATTATGGGGAGAACAATTGCCAAAGATCAAACATATAAGGCAATTGCTATCATTGTTCTTGGTTGTAGTTGGATTCTGATAACGACTTTTTGTTTACTCATTACTGAACAAGGAATGTCATTTCTGGATATTCTCTTTGAATCAGTTTCATCGTTTGCAACTCTAGGATTATCAACGGGAATAACCCCCTATTTATCTTCAACAGGAAAATTTTTTATTATACTCAGCATGATAATTGGACGAATCGGCGCTTTAGGTTTGGTACTCGCCTTCTGGAAGAAACATGAAAATCCAGAATTTTCCTATCCAGAAGAAAGAATTATATTAGGTTAATTACAAGAAAGGGTACTGTTGTATGAAATTTTGCGTTATTGGCCTTGGTCGTTTTGGCTTTAGAGTTGCCACAACTTTAGCTGAGAATGGCATGGAAGTTCTTGGCATTGATAGCAATGAATCAATTGTTGCCTCTATACGTGATCAAATCACCCAGTCAGTATGCTTAAAAGTACATGATGAATCATCATTGCGCTCTGTTGGCGTTGAAGAAATGGATACCGTCATTGTTGCTATGGGCGAAAACTTTGCTCAGTCAATTTTGGTTACCGCCTTGCTTAAAAAAAGGCTCAACATTCCCAGGGTTATCACGAGAGCAATCAGTGAAATACATAAAGACATTCTAAAACTCATTGGGTCAGACCAAGTTGTTTTACCTGAACAAGAAATTGGTAGTAAATTAGCCGATGATTTAAGTTACCCTTATGCTCACATAACCAGGATTACCCAAGACTTTGGCTTTAGCCAACTGAGCACTCCTTCAAAATTTGTTGGAAAAACAGTAGGAGAGCTTAGGCTTTTTGATAAATATACTGTTCATTGTGTAGCTGTCAAAAAAAATGACACTCTTACTCCCATAGATGTTGATTACCTTCTTAATGAAGATGAACAATTGATGTTTGCTGGCCCTGTAGAAAAACTGATTACTTTAGCAAAATTGCCATAAAAAAAGCCTCCCATGCAGGAGGCTTTTAAATTTTTTTAAGAGTTAAATTCCGTTAAATCGTTTCAATACGAATAACAGTAATTGGTTGACGATGACCCTTTTTTACTCTTGATTTTTTACGTCTTTTGAATTTGAAAACGATCAATTTAGGTCCGCGCATTTGTTTTACGATAGAAGCCTTAATAGGTTCTGCTAAAAATGGCTGCCCAACCTGAATATCATTATCACTGTTCTTGCGAAGCAAAACATCATTAAATTCTAAGCTAGTACCAGCTTCGCCTTCAATTTTTTCTATTGCAATCGTTTTTCCTTCAATTGCCTGATACTGTTTACCGCCCGTTTGAAAAATAGCATAACGAGGAAACAAAGATGTTTTTTGTTCTGTTGCCATCAAATTTCCTTTTGGAATTACTTTAAAAATGAAAAAATATCTGCTTCTTAGTTTACCATAATGATTTGTTCTGTCTAGAATGATTTAAGCATACCATTAAAAAAGGCACTTTAGAATAAAGATCCTGTTTATGCTATTATATGAGTTATATCTTCTATCATTTGGTAAAAAGCCGTAAAAAGAGGTATTTTAAATGATTAAGTTTGGTAACAAGGTCTTTTACGCACTAGCCTTTTTAGGCTGTTTTAATTTTTTATTTGCCCAACAAGCAACTATAATTTCATCAAGGCCTACTATTCATCAAGTAAATTTCGACTTTGTAAGAAATTGTTGCATACAAGCACAAGAACTTCGAACTGATTTATTATATATAATTCATGATCTCTATGACGACATAGATTATTGGAAAATGCAAAAACTAACCAATTTAAGTTACTTTATTTCTAAGGGCCCCACCGGCTGGTTCACCGAAAAATCACAACAACAAGAACTCAACGAAAAAATTGCTTTTCTCAAGCAATCTCTCGAACTTAATGCCTATTATTTGGGTAACATTCAATACTTTTTAGGAAAAAATTATAAAGAAAAACCTGCAGAAGAAATAGAAGAAAACATGCGAGAACTTTTGATGTTAATTCAACAGTGCGTTTCTCGCGAAACTAGTCTTAGCAGCCAAGCTAATCTAAATGCCGAAATGCAATGGGCCGAACTCTTAGTAAGCAACAAAAGAAATCTCATCACTTTTA
>Ga0105046_10009151_pt1 | contig 15506 bp, 14 predicted proteins | sample MAT03_FD_78385 | JGI IMG/M metagenome (GOLD analysis project Ga0105046, IMG submission 78385) | Freshwater microbial communities from Lake Fryxell liftoff mats and glacier meltwater in Antarctica - MAT-03 (megahit assembly) | ecosystem: Environmental > Aquatic > Freshwater > Ice > Liftoff...
ACACACGTCGCGTAGGGCGTTCGCCACAGGGCTCGGTGCCCGGAGCCAGCCGCTACTCCAACATTCCCACGCAAAGCGCCATTCTCGGTGCCGCAAAACTGACCGGTCGAACAAGCAGCGGATGGTCGGTCGGAATTTCCGAAGCGTTGACCGCGCGCGTCGTCGCGCCCTGGGTGGACAGCACGGCACAGCGTTTCGCAAGTGAAGTGGAGCCGCTCAGCAACTATTTCGTGACGCGTGTCTCGAAAGATCTGCGCGCTGGTCAGAGCATGGTTGGCGGAATCTTTACGTCAGTGCGACGTGGTCTTGGCGATTCCACGCTGGCGACGCGCCTGCGATCGTCCGCGTACGTGTCAGGGTTCGACTTCGGCCACCTGTTTGCACACCAGGCGTGGGAAATAAGCGGAAACATTGTCGGTTCGTCTATCAACGGCGCCGCACCGGTGATGCTGGCCGCCCAACGTTCGTCCGTGCGCTTCTATCAACGGCCGGACGCCGACTACCTCGCTGTTGACTCGCAGGCCACCCATTTGGCCGGGTGGTCCGGTGCCCTCAACCTGAGCAAGAACAACGGGCGGCACTGGACCGGTGACATCCGGACGAGTTTCGTGTCACCCGGGTACGAGATCAACGACCTTGGTTTTCAGAACAATTCCGATCGGATTTCCCTGAACAGTTCGTTGAATTATGACGAACGCAATCCCGGCCAGCACTTTCGCAACTGGGGCGTAACAGCACGGACCGAGCTGCGAACCAACTTCGGCGGCGATATCACGCAAAAGGCGTTGCGCGGCGACGCCAACGTGCAACTGCTGAACTTCATCGGGGGCCGTATCAACTTCGCTCACGAATTCACTTCGCTGGATGACCGGCTGACACGTGGGGGGCCGCTCGCGATGTCGGTGCCGGTCAACGACGTCAGCATCAATCTGAACGGCGATTCGCGTAGACCGTTCACGTGGAACGTGTTTGCAAGCGAACGGTCGGACGCATCCGGCGGCTGGCGCCAGGCCCGCAATGTGAAGTTCGGTGTTCGGCCGGCGAGTTGGCTGAATGGGGAAATCGGACCGAATTACTCGCGCGCGCGCACCACAGCCCAGTACGTGACCAGCATCAGCGACCCGCTGGCGCTCGCCACCTATGGCCGTCGGTACATCTTTTCCGGCATCAACCAGAACACGCTGTCGATGCAGACGCGCCTCAATCTGACGATGTCTCCGACCCTGTCCGTGTCGATGGTGGCTGAGCCGTTCATTGCGAGCGGCCAGTACGATTCGCCGGAGGAGCTTCGCACCGCCGGCACCTTCGACTTCAACCGCTATGGGACGGACATCGGCACCGTGGTGCGAAATGCCGATACGCGCCTGTTCGTGGTGGATCCCGATGGTAGTGGTCCGGCAAGTGCCTTCTCGATAGCTGATCGCAGCTTCAACACCCGTTCAATTAACGCGACCGCGAATTTGCGCTGGGAATGGCGACCGGGCAGCACGTTGTTCCTCGTGTGGCAGCACCGGCGCGCGAATCCGGCCAACTATGGAGATTTCCGCTTCAACCGCGATTTTCACGACATCTTCAGCGCGCGGTCGGAGAATACATTGATGTTTAAAGTGAACTACTGGTTGAATCCGTAGCGGAAGCGGCGACGGCGTAACTCCGCCCCGCTCGTGATGGTGCCCATTAGTCCTTGCCCCGCCGCTCCCTCGCCACCCTCGCCAAACGCACAATCCGTTCCACCTGCTCTTCCTGCGTCAACGCCGTTGTGTCAATCGTGATGGCATCGCGCGCCGGCGCACTCTGCGTCGCATCCCGCGCATCGCGGTCGACCAGCGCTTCGGTCTCCAGTGCAATTTCATCGTCCGTTGGACGGCGACTGAAACGCTGCACAAGTCGGCGTCGCGCCCGCTCCCACGGGTCGGCAATCAGAAAGATCTTGAGCGCGGCATCGGGGAATACGGATGTGCCGATATCGCGCCCATCAACCACGACGTCGCTGCTGGACGCGGCCTCGCGCACACGGTCATTCACCCACGCGCGTACGCTGGGCATTTGTGCGACGCGCGAGACGTGCTCCGTCACCGCGCGATCACGCAACATCTCATCACTTACGTCCTCAATAACCGGAACCACCGAACGTTCGGCGAGATGCAGCTGCACCTCACCGGCGAGTGACAGCAGATGCGGCGCCGTCCACCGCTCGGGAAATACGCCGGACCGAATGCCTAATGCAGTAACCGCCCGATAAAACGCGCCGGAATCGACATGGCGAACGCCCAATTTTTCGGCGACCCACTGGGCCGTCGAACTCTTGCCAGAGGCGGCGGGTCCGTCAATTGCCACAACCATGTGCGCCAAACGTTCGCGGATCTGGCCTGACGCTGAGTCGCGTGACGCGTGGGGAACGGGACCAACAGCGCCGGCGAGTTCGCGCCAAAACGAGGGGAACGACACGTCTACACAGGCCGGATCATCAATGCCGATGTCGTTGTCTGGCAGCGCGGCCAGAATACCAAATGCCATGGCCAAGCGGTGATCGCCGTGCGTCGCAATCTTCCCGACAAGCGGACGATCGCTCCCGCGAATGATCATGCCATCGGGCAATTCCTCAGCATCAGCCCCAATGGCGCGGAGATTACGCACCACGGCGGTAATGCGATCACTCTCCTTGACGCGCAACTCCGACGCACCCGTGATACGTGTTTCCCCCTGGGCCCGCGACGCAACACACGCAAGCAGTGGCAGCTCGTCAATACACGTGGGAATTTCAGGACCACCAACCGTCGTCGCGTGTAACGTTCCCGGAGCAACAACTACGGTTCCGATTGGTTCCCCACCGACCACCCGTTCATCCTCAACGCGGAGGTTTGCGCCCATACGACGCAACACATCAAACGCGCCAGTGCGCGTCGGGTTCAGGCACACATCCGTGAGTTGCACCTCACCACTGAACGCCAGTGCCGCCAACGCGGCGAAAAATGCGGCCGACGACGGGTCGGCGGGTACTTCCACGTCAACCGGAGTCAGGCGCTGGTACGCTGGCAGGCGCACCCGGTTGCCGTCTACTTCAACTTCCACACCGCGCGCCGACAACATACGCTCCGTGTGATCGCGCGAACGCGACGGCTCGATCACGTCCGCTTCCACTCCCGCCATGAGGGCGGCCAGCAGAATGGCGCTTTTTATCTGCGCGCTGGCGTGTTCGCTCTGCCAGACAATTGCGTTGAGCCGAGCCCCGTGAACGGTGAGCGGTAGTCCGAAGTGATGCTCCGGGCCTTCAAATTCGACGCGCGCCCCCATGGCCGATAGCGGCTGCGAAATGCGGCGCATTGGGCGTTTGCTCAGGCTGGCGTCCCCCTCAAAACGCGCATGGCGTCCATCCAATCCGGCCACGACACCCATCATCAGACGTGCTGTGGTGCCGCTGTTCGCGCAGTCGAGGGCAACCATCGGACTGATCAGACGGTCAGGACTCACGCCGGCAACGATCATCTCGACGCCGAACGCGGGGACCGGCGCCCCCAACGCGGTCAGCACACGCGCAGTCGCACGCACGTCGGCCGAGTCGAGAATGCCGCGCACCCGAGATTGGCCCGGCGCGAGCGCAGCGAACATCAACGAACGATGACTGATGGACTTGTCACCGGGCACCCGAATGGTGCCGGAGACGTGCAGCCGTAGTGTCACCGCAACCACGCCTCTAATGCGGTTGAGGCATCGGTGCGGTCGTCGCGATACTTCACAATGACCGGCGTCTGAATGGAAAGGCCTTCGCGTTCGCCAAACGGTGACGTGACTTTACGGGATCCCGGCACCACGACCGCGCCCTCGGGAATTTCGAGCGGCTTCTCTGCGGTACCACGCAGCACCCGTTCGTTCACCAAATCGTAAACCGGCGTCCCGCGCGTGAGGATGACGCCAGCGCCCAACACTGCGCGCGTTCGCACCACAGTTCCTTCGTACACGCCGCAGTTTCCACCTACGGTCACGTTGTCCTCAATCACAACGGGCGAGGCGTTGATGGGCTCGAGCACCCCACCAATCTGCGCGGCAGCGCTCAAGTGGCAGTGCTCACCAATTTGCGCGCACGAGCCCACCAACGCGTGCGAGTCGATCATGGTGCCCCGCCCCACCCATGCGCCGACGTTTACATACATGGGCGGCATACAGACGACACCAGGCGACAAAAAAGCACCGCGCCGTACGGTCGATCCACCCGGCACGATACGGACATTATGCTCCAGACGGAAATCGCGCGTGGGAAAGGTGTGTTTGTCGAAGAAATGAAACACGCTGCCTGCCGTGTGCATCTCCACCACGCGCCCCAAACGAAATCCAAGCAGGATTGCGCGTTTCACCCACGTAACCGCTTGCCAGTTTCCCAGTTCATCCTTGCGCGCGGCCCGCAGTTCGCCACGCTCGAGCAACGCGAGCGCATGTTCAAACAGGTGCTGGGCATCGGCCGGAAGCGGCACGCCACTATCCAGCAAATTGGCGTCGTGAAAACGTGCTTCGAGATCGTGCAGCGAGAGGGCCATGGCAGGGTTCCTGTGTTGACTAAAGTGCGTTGGCGTGTTCAAGTGCCGAGCGTACGGCCGCCCGATGTTTTTCAGCGAGCGGTACGAGCGGCAGCCGCAGATTGTCGCGAATACGGCCCATCATGGCCAGGCCAGCCTTTGCCGGAATGGGGTTGGATTCAACAAAAGCGGCGCTCATCCAAGGGGCCAGCTTGCGATCGATGACACGAGCGGCCGCGAAATCGCCCCTCGAGCACGCAGCGGCCAACTCCGTCATCGCGCGCGGCACGTTGTTGGACACAACCGAGATAACGCCGTCGGCGCCGAGCGCCATGAGCGGCAGCGTCCATGAATCGTCGCCCGACAGGACGGAGAAATTCGCGGGGCGATGTCGAATGATTTCTGAAATTTGCGACAGGTTGGCCGAGGCTTCTTTTACGGCCATGAACCGTGTGTCTTCAGCCAACTCAAGCGTAGTCTGCGCCTCGAGGTTGATGGATGTCCGGCCCGGCACGTTGTACAGCACGATGGGCAAGTCGCAGGCATCCGCAATGGCCGTAAAGTGTGCGATGAGTGCGCGCTGCGGCGGTTTGTTGTACATCGGCGTGACATGCAACAGGTGTGTCGCGCCAACCGCTTTCATTTCGAGCGACGTCGCAATGGCCTTTCGCGTATCGTTTGAGCCGGCGCCTGCGATGACGGGAATTCTGCCAGCCACCTGCTGGACCGTAATCTGCACCACGCGTTTGTGTTCGGCGGGCGATAACGTGACGGCCTCACCCGTGCTGCCGCAGGGCACCAGGCAATTGATCCCTTCCGCAATCTGCCAGTCGACGAACGCACGCAGCGCGGGTTCGTCGAGGTCGCCGTTGTCGAGAAACGGCGTGACGAGCGCGGTGCCGCAGCCAGTCAAACGGGAAGCCGCCATTGGTCAGCACTCCAGGCGAGAGAGATTTGAGGGAGTCACCACGTCGCGCATGGTGTAGACACCGGGCGTTTGTTTGCCGGCCAACCAGCAAGCCGCGACCAACGCGCCATCCGCAAAGACGCGCCGGTCGCGGGCCTCATGCGTCAGGCGGATTTGTTCAAAAGGCGCGTCGAAGACCACTTCGTGTGTGCCCGGCACGGAGCCCGTACGTACGCTGGTGATGGGCACTTCGTGGCCCAGACCAACTTCGAGGCGCTGTTCAATGGCGATGGCGGTGCCAGAGGGCGCGTCCTTCTTGGCGCGGTGATGCGTTTCGACCAGATGCGAATCAAACCCGGCGATGTCCTTGAATCGTCGCCCTGCTTCTTCGGCAATGGCCAGAAACAGTTGCACTCCCAACGCAAAGTTCGGCGCCCACAAGGCCGCCGTTTGGGTGTGAATGACGGCCGATTCGAGCTCGGGCAATTGGTGAGTCCATCCGGTGGTGCCGATAACCACTGGACATCCGGCGGCCAAACACGCCTTCGCGTTTGGCAGCGCCGACGCGGGCTCCGTAAACTCAATAGCGACTTGCGCGCCGTTCAACCGATCAACGGTGAGATCGACCGCCGTCTCGGCAGCGGTGAGCCGCGCGACAATCGTGCATCCCCGCTCTTCCGCCAGCGCGTCAACGGCCCGGCCCATGCGACCCAGGCCGATCAGGGCCACTCGGATCTTGCCCGCGCCTCCTGAATGTGTGGTCAAGGCACTCACGCCGCGATGGCCGGGAAGAACGCGGTGTGCAGTCGTTGCATGACCGGTACTACCTGCGCATCGTCAATCACCAGTGTGAAGTTGATGCCGGAGGCACTGAGTGACGCCATGTAAATGGGCACTTCGCCAAGAACGGCGATGGCCGTACCCAGTGAAACGGTACCGTCGGAAATGCCGGCTCCAACAATGGCCACAATGCCGCGTTGACGTTCGACGGAGATATCGCCGAACTCCATGAGGTCGGTCACGACCGCTTCCAGATTCGTCGGGTCGTCCAGGGTGACGGAGATCGACACCTCGCTGGTCGCGACCACATCCACCGATACGCGATGGGTTTCGAATACTTCGAATACCCGTCGCAGAAAACCAGGCGCGAGCAACATCCGTGCGGAACGCAGTTTTACGATGGTGACGTTACGTTTGCCGGCAATGGCGCGTACCGGAAAACGGGGTGCGTCAAAGGCAATCATCGTCCCCGCACCGGATGGATTGCGCGAGTTGAAGATGTACACCGGAATTCCGCGCTGTACGGCCGGCGCAATGGTATTCGGGTGCAGCACCTTCGCGCCAAACGACGCCAGTTCGGAGGCCTCGTCAAAACGAATGCGTTCGATGAGACGGGCGTCGGGCACCACCCGTGGATCGGCCGTGAGCATTCCGTCCACATCGGTCCAGATTTCGATGGCGTCTACCTGCAACGCCGCGCCGATGAGCGAAGCCGAGTAGTCGGACCCCCCGCGGCCGAGCGTGGTGGTCACGCCGGTGGGCGTCGCACCGACGAAGCCGCCGACCACGGGAATGACACCACGCTGGACCAACGGCAACAGATGTTCCTGCGCCGCCAATTCAATGGCCTTGGGGTCGGGCTCGGCCTTCATGAACTGGTCGTTGGTGATCATCACGTTGCGCGCGTCCACCCAGGCGGCCTGTAGTCCGCGATGACGAAACGCCGCGGCCACCATATGCGACGAGAGCGTTTCACCAACCGCCGCGACTTTGTCCAGCGACCGCGGCGTCAAATAGCCCAGCGTCTTGAGCGCCTCTGCCAAATACGCCAGCTCGTCAAACTCGACGCTGATTTCCTGACAAATATCATCCAGTTCAGCAGAACCATCAAGCAACACAGCCGCGGTGTTCAGATGGCGCTCGCGTAGTTGCTGAATTTGCTGAAGTGCCACCAGGAGATCGCCGGCCGCGGCGTGTCTGGCCAAATCGAGCAGCGCGTTTGTTGCGCCACCCAGTGCCGAAACCACGACAATAGGCTTGCGATCGAGTCGCTCGCGCACGATTTGCACTGCGCGATCGATGGCCGTGGCATCGGCAACGGACGTGCCACCGAATTTGCAGACAATCACTGCGCGACCGTCTCCGCTACGACGCCCGTCGCCACGAGCAGCTCGGCGTTCAGCACCGACCCCCCTGCGGCGCCCCGTACCACGTTGTGTGACATAGCCACCATGCGCAGGTCAAGCATATTGCATTTGCGCACGCGTCCGATGGACGTCGTCATACCACGCCCCATCATGACATGACGGCGCGGTTGCGGCTGATCATTGCCCTCGTGCAGGTACAACACGTGTTCCGGTGAAGTTGGAAGGCCCAGCGACGGCGTAAATCCCTTCCAGTTCCGAATAGTCTCAATGGCTTCGTCGACGGACGGTTGGCGATGGAAACCAACGGACATACAGGCCGTGTGCCCGTGCTCGACCGCAACACGATTTGCGTGGGCGGTAATCACGATTGGTGCGTGCGTAATGGCGTTGTTCTCCAGCTTGCCCAACATTTTGCCAAGTTCGCTTTCAATTTTGGGTTCTTCATCGCCGATATACGGGATGACGTTGCCCATGATGTCCAGCGAGGGTACGCCGGGGTACCCAGCTCCCGAGACGGCTTGCAGAGTGGTCACGAATACTTTCGCAACCCCGAACTGTTCGTGTAACGGTGCCAGCGCGGCTGCAATCACGGTTGTGGCACAATTCGCGTTGGTTACAATGGCGCCTGTCCATCCGCGTACCTGGCGTTGATGGGTCAGCAGCGCGAGATGGTCGCCATTGACCTCGGGAATGACCAGTGGCACATCCGGTTCCATTCGGTAGTTCTTGGCGTTGCTGAGCACAATGCGGCCTGCCTTGGCAAACGCCGCTTCGACTTCGCCCGCGACATTCGAGTCGAGCGCCGAAAACACGATAGGCGACTTCACCGATTGCGGATCGCACGTGGTCACGATCAGCGCGGCGACCGCCGGATCGAGTTCGTCCTCGAGCCATCGGGCCGCATCGGCGTAACGTTTGCCAGCCGAACGTTGCGACGCCGCCACTTCGGTGATTTCAAACCACGGGTGTCCGTTGAGCGTGCGAATAAACGCTTGTCCCACAGCGCCGGTCGCACCAAGAATGGCGACGGGCCAGCGTTTTCCGTTCGCGGGGGCGGTGTGGGTTGACTGCAGTGCGGGCGTCATGCGTGCGATGTCGTCAGGAGGCGAGAAGGGTGCGGACAATGCGCTCGTAGCTACCGACGGCCGCTTCGAGTTCATCGACCGCGATGAATTCCGTGGGCGTATGTGCCACGTGAATGGAACCGGGACCGAACAGCAATGGTTGGCCCCACCGCGGCAGCAGCGGGATGTCGCTGGTGTACGCGACCGGCGCGACGTCGAACCCGTCGATGGTGTGAAAATGCTGGGCGGGGATGTGTGAGCCCCAAATGAGTTCGGCCTTGGCTCCCGCCCACGCGGTGAACGCGTCACGAACGGGCGCGATGTCGCCCACGAGCCGAATCATGAGTTCCGCTTCTGCGAGACCGGGCACGATGTTGGCCTCTGTTCCGGCGCGCATTAAACCGATGTTGTAGGTGGTTTCTCCCAGCAATTCGTCGCTGGGGAGTTTCAGGGTGCGCAGTTTGGGCAGCAGGTCGAGCAGCGGATCGAGCGCACTTTCGCCCAGATGCATATAGGCCGAGTGCGCCTCACGTCCGCGTACGCGCACGATGACGCGTTGTGCGCCTTTCCCGCCGGACGCCAGTTTGCTCTCGGTGGGCTCGCCGTTCACCAGCCACTTGCTGGTAGCGGGCAACCGGTTGGCCGCACGGGCACCGGGCGAACCTTTCTCTTCGCCAACCACAAACAGCAGATCGACGCGTTCTTCGCCGCTATCCGCCAACCGTTGCGCGGCAATGAGCATGGCCGCAGCGATGCCTTTGGCATCGCACGCGCCGCGCCCGTACAGGCGGTTGCCGTCGAGCTTGGGAGGGACGTAGGGAGGAACCGTGTCGAGATGCGTGGAGAGCGTCACACCGCCTCCGCGGCGCGTGGCCCACACGTTGGACCGACCGGGTTCAACTTCCTGCAGGGTGACATTCCAGTTTCGAGCCACGAGCCAGCGCGCGACCAGGTCCACCGCTTCGCGTTCGCGACCGGTGGTGGTGTCGAGGGAGAGCAGCTCAGTGGCGAGGGCGACGACGTCTGACATGGGGCATAAATTAATCCCGAAAACGTCCCCGGGACGTGCGGAGCTGTGGCGGAGTTGGAATAAAGCGAAAACGGAAAGGGAGCCCGCGATCGGGGCTCCCTGGTCTCATGTAGCGGTGAGGCGGAGTACTACGATGGCGAATGGTCGGATGCGGAATGGCCCCGCGTTCGGACAGCGGGCGCCAGAACGGACCGTAGGCCGATGAAGGATCCAAAGGCGACAGCTCGCACCGTCGCGACAAGCGCGTCGGCACCGTGTGTTTGGCGGCTGGCGGACTGATTGGTCAAATGAGGGCGCATGATGTTTTTGGTGCGTTCGCCAGACCATGTAGCAACGGTCCCGAATAACTCCAGTAAGGAATGCGGAGAGCGGAATGGGGGCATTGCACCCCTGAAACGCCCTGACAGGGCCAGGGATATTTCAGGTGGTGGATGACAGCACATCACCACCAGACCTCCACACTGAATGCCGGGCGTTCGGGAGCCCGTCGGTGCTCCCGTGGTTTGGACGGTTGACGCCACCCGGAGCGCCGAATTGCGGGCCAACGGGCCGGTGCTCGCGTTGACGAAAGTGTCGATCACAATCTCTTGCAGCCAGGCGGGTCGAAGATGTCGGTGCTCGTCGCGCCCGACACGGTGTCCTCGAGCGGCGTGAGGAATACCTTGAAGTGTACATGGGTACATCCTGCCCGCTGTCGCACGTTGGCGCGGTTATCGGTGCCGGCATCGAAGTGAACTTCCGCATCGCTGGTGCGGTTGTCTATCAGCGGTTGTTTTTCAGACGAGAGCCGAAGTAGCCCTCCATCAACCCATGACACGCTGCGGAACTGTGACATTTGCACATGAATATTTTCGTGCGAGTGTGAGAGCACCTTGCTGCGGCTTTGAAGATTGCTATAAGCTTTCAGGGCATAGCTATGTTGGTTTCTCGTTACCGGAGCAGTCCAATGTTCATTTTTCCGGCATCAGTTCGACGGGCACGCTATACCACGCGCGCCTGCGATGTCCCGCGACTCGCCGTTGTGAAACGGCCGGTGATTGCGGTGATAGCGATGTTTGTGCTGGCGCATGCAAGCGCTGCGCAATCACTGCTGGGCTCGTCGCAGCAATTTGGCGTGTTAGGTGCTTCGACCGTGACCAATACGGGAGCGACAACCATCAAGGGCAATCTGGGCGTTTATCCGGGCTCGTCGATCACCGGCCTGGGCACGATTACGCTAAACGGTACCGTCCATCAAACGAACGGTGTGGCAATGCAAGGCCAGTTTGATGCGCTGACCGCGTACAACGCTCTTGCCGGATACTCTGCCACGACCGATATGAGCGGTATGGATCTGGGCGGACGCACGCTGCTTCCAGGAGTGTATTTCTTCTCCTCCTCCGCACAGCTCACGGGCCTGCTGACCTTGAACTTTCTCGGCAACGCGAACAGTCAGTTTGTCTTTCAAATTGGCAGCGCCCTCACGACCGCCAGCAACTCGGCGATTTCCACGATCAACGGGAACAGCTCGAGCAGCATCTTCTGGCAAATTGGAAGCTCTGCAACGCTGGGTACCGGCACAGCGTTTCAAGGCAATCTGATTGCCGACCAAAGCATCACGCTGAATACCGGCTCGACGATTGTGTGCGGACGGGCCATCGCGTTGAATGCCGCCGTAACCCTGGATAACAACGTCATTTCGAACGACTGTCAGAACGGTGGAGACTTCGGCACAGGTCGTGACGATTACGGCAGTTACGGGTTTAGTGGTGTAGCCGGCACTCCAGTGCCACCCACTGTTGTTCCGGAACCCTCCACGTTCGTGTTGTGCATTCCGGTTATCGCGATAGCGCTGGCCGGATTGCGGCGTCGTTCACTGGCCGGCCGAACACAGATCCGGCCGCGAGCGGTTTAGCGAATCGCTCGGCGGCCGGAATGCTGCCGGTAGACGCGGGAATTGGTGGAGTGTCACTGCGAGCGAGCCGTACCCGAGACGGGACTCGAACCCGTACCCCCTTTCGAGGAAGGGATTTTAAGTCCCTCGTGTCTACCGATTTCACCACCCGGGTGGGCGCGCGCGGAAACGAGCCGATGTCTCCACGGCGGACATTCGCCTGCGCGCCGTCCGTTGTCAAAGTCCCCACCCGTCGTTCGAACGAATTCTCCTCCTCGTTACTGCTTGTTAAAAGTAGATGGCTGAGGCTGGCGAAGCACTTCGGGTGTCTTGACCTCCGTCTGCGGCACCTTGAGATAGCCACCGGCCACGCGCTCTAGCGACGATTCGTCCAGCTCGACCTGCCCGTCGGAAGAAATCCCGTTGCTTTCCTCTCCATCGAATGCGCTCATCTGTGACACTCCGTATTGGTTGAAGGCTTTCCCTGCTTTACGCGGTCAATATTAAGTGGCGCAGTCCGAGCGCGGAAATGGTCACGGGCCATGCAGAACCCAGCGGCATCTCCTCAAGCAGTGTGCCAATTTGCGACATCAGCCAATCGTCAGGCCGGAATACCGAGGCGGACCATGCTCGCATGGGAAAGTTCCTCAATACTCTCCACGGGCATTACCGCGCCGTGTGTGCCCACGAGCGCGTTGATGACAGTGGCGCCTGCTCGTATACGCCGGTTGAGTGCCGCTGCGTGGGGGATGGCCGCCGGAGGGTCGACCGGACGAATAGTCCCCGCAGTGCATAATGCGTCCACCGTGTTCAACAGGTCGCCCACTGCCAAGTCGGTGATACTCTGCATGTTGGCCGGTCCGGATTGCAGTTTCGTCACAATGGCCCTTGCCGCGCGATTGTCGAAACGCAACATCCCGGAGGGGAGCTGACACGAGTACTCCACGTCAGTCGCCGCATGTCGCATAGCCCAATACTGGTCGAGCCGACCGAGGACCAACCGGGCAACGTGTTGTATCCCACGGCAAAAGCGCCACCGGGTTTCAAGGTGCGACTGGCAAACTTCCAGAGGGCAGCCTGATTAGCGCGACTGATCCACGCCAACAACCCCTGACAGGTGACGTAGTCCGCCTTTGCGCGCAGACTCGCCTTGGCCAAGGTCATGCGCGACAGTTCGACGTTTGGCAGCTTGAGCGCGCGAATGAGCTTTTTCCCCCGCGCAATGTGACCCGCTGACGCATCAAACCCGAAGAAGCGTCCCTCAGGATGCGCGACAGCATTCATGTAATCGCTGGGTCTTTATGGTCATCCTTTCAGTCCGAGCGCGTGAGCCGCATACCACAAGGTGTGCGCCAGCAGCCCCGCCAGCGCCGCATCGCCACCATTCCCCGTCGCTGCACCGTCGACATCCACAAACTCGGCGGCGATGCCGTTGTCGAGTGGCGCGCGACGCAACCAGGCCAATACCTCCGGCGCGTCGGGTCCAAGCAGCCGCGCCAATTGTGGAAGCAACGCGCCGGAATCGTTGGTCACGGCCCGCACGGAACGGCGGTACAGCGAGTCGTCGCGATCGAGCGCTTCATACAACGGCAACCACAACAACGAACCCACGGGATCGTCTTCGAGCGACACACCTCCGGCCAAATCAATCGCTGACGCGAGACGGGCTTTGCCCCCGCGATCGACCGCGAAATGGCGACGTAGCGCGGCACGTACGGCGGCCGGGTCCTGCACGTTTTTGGCGGCCTCTTCATCCAGGGTGCGCTTGAGGATATCGAGTGCCAACGCCACTACGGCATTGCCGTGTAACGTGAACGGATGCGGCGCAGGTTCGCCGGACGGCATGACCTCGGTCGAGTACAGCGGAACCTGTTCGTCACGACGCGCCGCAATGTCCTCGGAGGAGAGGTACAGGGTGTCGGCAATGACGGGCTCCTCGACAATATGGTCGTCTCCCGAATCGCGAATGTACCGGTCCGTCGCAATGGCGTACGCGGCGGGACCTTCGAGCGTGAATCCTGGCTGAAATAACGTCCCGTCCATGTAGTGCACGCCCTGCCCCGGGGCGTATCCATGCATCTCGCAGATACGCACCAACAGTTCCCGCGCGAGACCCGTATCCGCCAGTTGTACCGCGGGCAACGTCCACATGAGCGCTTCCCAATCGCGCACGGTGCACCCCGCGGCGTGCCACGGCGCGCGCGAACGCACGAGATAATAGTGCGCGTCATCAAGCGCGCGACCCACGCCATAAAAATACGCGAACAACAAGTTGCGATTGACGAGTCCGTCCATCGCATCGCTGCCCGTGGTCTGCTCAAGGCTGGTTAACGCTTCGCGGGTCGCCGCCAACAGTGCGCGCCAGCCGCGACGCCGCAAGACCGCTACGGTCGCTTGCGCCCCATCGCGTTCCGGTCCAACGGCGAGATAAAACGCGCACTGCGTCACCCCGTTGGCCGGCGCCTGCAACTCGCGCCGAATGGAAAAGGCCTGCGGCGTTCTTGACGGCGCACCGGGTGCCTCGAGCACCGCCGGTCCATCAGCACCAATCGCAATCGCCGCCAATCCCGGAATGGCCGTTCCCTCCAGCAGTAACATGTCGTCCATGCCAATGCTGACCTGATGATCATCATCAAACGGACGGGCGGTGCGCACGCGCTGCTGCCGGTGACCCAATGCGCCTTCAAGGGCCACGTCGACGGTGATGGTTTCGCTGCTGCGATTTTCGATGGTTAACGCATAGACCGCTCCCGCCATGTCCGCATCACGCCCGTACGGCGCAAAGACGGTTCCGCGAACGAGCAGCGAGCCAATGGTGCACGTGAATGTGGGCAGCCAGTGAATGGCGCGCTCCCACGCGATGCCCTCGTCGGCAAGTGCGCGCACCTCGCCGTTGACACGCAACACTGGGCGCAAAAGCGGAATGCCCTGACCGTTCGCGAAATCAGGCGCACCCGCAAACTCGATGGCGGCCCGTGCGCCTCGATGCAGCACGCCCAGCCCATGAATGGCGCCATTGGCCGGGTGGATACACGGGAGCGTCAGCCAGTGGTTACCGGTGAGCTGCCAGGGCAAAGTTGGGATCTGCAGGGTATTCACGGGGTGTTAGGCTTCGTTGACGGTGCCTGCTCGGTCGGCTAATCTAGCTGGTTCCCCTTCTCCCGTGCCCATCAGGTTCTGCGCCCACATTCGAACGACTGTCCTCACAACTCGGCACCCCAGCTCACTTTCGTGCCCAGAGCTCGGCTACGGGGGGCGGGCCAGCGTCTGCGGACCATGTTGTGGGCCACCCTGCTTGCAGCCCTCCCAGCCGCATTATCGGCGCAGACGAGTGCGGGCGTCGGAGACGACGCCGTGCCCGTGCCCGCCCGTGGTGCACGCATTCGAATTGGGGGACTCTGGGATAGTTACGACTCACGCTTTGCATCGACGGCGGGTGGCGGGTCGAAAAAAGGCGGCCTGTTTGATGGCTACGCCCGCAACAGCTTTGGCCCGGCGGACTTGCCAATTCTTGCACCGGCAGAGACCGACATTCGCTCGCTGAGTGGTCTTGGCAACTCGTTCTCGCTTTCGCTCGGCGCGCTGGAAGCGAAAGGCGACGTGAGTCGAAGCATCGTGCCGTTTCAGATTGACTACGGGGTCACGAACCGGCTGTTCGTCACTGTGGTCGTGCCGTACGTCGAAACAACGAGCAACAGTCGCTTTGTTTTGAATCGTGGCGGTGAGGGCGCGACTGTGGGTCTCAATCCCGCACGTACAGCGCCGGCGGTACGCACCGCCAACACCAACGTGGTTCAGCAAATCGCAGCGTCGCGCGCCGCGCTCGGTGCGGAAATTGCCCGGTGCGCGAATGTCGCGGAAACGGGCGGTGGCTGTAGCGCTCTTCGCGCCAATCCGGCGGCGGCACAGACGTTATTGACCGCGTCCGGTTCATTCGGCTCGGAGCTGGGCACACTGTACGGCACCTCGACCGT
>Ga0105046_10009152_pt1 | contig 15503 bp, 28 predicted proteins | sample MAT03_FD_78385 | JGI IMG/M metagenome (GOLD analysis project Ga0105046, IMG submission 78385) | Freshwater microbial communities from Lake Fryxell liftoff mats and glacier meltwater in Antarctica - MAT-03 (megahit assembly) | ecosystem: Environmental > Aquatic > Freshwater > Ice > Liftoff...
GCTCTTGCGGCCCAGGTTGGGCGTCTTGAGCAGCTCAGTTTCAGTGCGCTGAATCAGGTCGCCGATGTAGTAAATGTTCTCGGCCTTCAGACAGTTGGCCGAACGCACGGTGAGTTCGAGCTCGTCTACCGGGCGCAACAAGATCGGGTCGAACGGCGTCGGGCGCGAAACCTGCGGCGCCATGATGTCGTTGGGGTTGACATCGATCTGAGCAAAGAAGGCCAGCTGCTCGACCAGGATGCGCGCGCTTTGGCGGATGGCTTCTTCCGGCGGCAAAGCGCCGTTGGTTTCAATCTCCATCACCAGCTTGTCGAGGTCGGTGCGCTGTTCGACACGGGCGTTTTCAACAGCGTAGCTGACACGGCGAACGGGCGAAAACGAGGCATCCAACACGATGCGCCCGATCGATTTCGTCGGCTCGTCGCCGTACCGGCGCAGATTGCCAGGCACGTAACCACGACCCTTCTCGACCTTGATCTGCATGTCCAGCTTGCCACCTTGCGACAGGTGAGCAATGACGTGCTCAGGGTTGATGATCTCCACGTCATGAGGCGTTTGAATGTCGGCAGCCGTGACCGGGCCCTCGCCCTCTTTGCGCAACACCAGCGTGACCTCGTCGCGGTTGTGCAGACGAAAGACAACGCCCTTGAGGTTCAACATGACGTGCACGACGTCTTCTTGAACACCGTCGATGGCCGAGTACTCGTGCAGCACGCCGGCGATGGTGACTTCGGTCGGCGCATAGCCAACCATCGAAGACAGCAGCACGCGCCGTAGCGCGTTGCCCAATGTGTGGCCGTAGCCGCGCTCGAAAGGTTCGAGCGTGGCTTTGGCGCGGTGGCCGCCAAGCGGCTCGACTTGAATGGCCTTGGGCTTGAGAAGTGTGGTTTGCATTGCGTGTATATGTTCCTGTCAATTCCCTCGGCTCGTTACGCCGATAAGGCTGATGGACCGCGCCGGGACTGGCTGACTCCGCTTCGCACCCGGCACATCGAAGCGGAAAAAAAGAGAAGTGGAAAGGGCTTCGGACGAGAGCCCATGCCTGCTCTGCTTCGGCTTACCTCGAGTACAACTCGACGATCAAGGCTTCTTTGATCTCGGCGCCAAACTGGTCACGGTCCGGCACCTTCTTGAAGGTGCCTTCCATCTTGGTCCCGTCCACGCTGACCCAATCGGCCAGGCCCAGCGACTGCGCCAGCTTTAGCGCCTCAGTCACGCGCAACTGCGCTTTGGACTTGTCGCGCAGGGCCACGACGTCGCCAGCCTTGACCGAGTACGACGGGATGTTCACGACCTGACTGTTTACCGTCAACGCCTTGTGCGACACCAGCTGTCGTGCCTCAGCGCGGGTCGAACCGAAACCCATGCGGTAGACGACGTTGTCCAGACGGGACTCCAACAGCGCCAAGAGGTTGGCACCGGTGTTGCCCTTGCGGCGCTCTGCCTCAGCGAAGTAACGGCGAAATTGACGCTCCAGCACGCCGTACATGCGCTTGACTTTTTGTTTCTCGCGCAATTGCAAGCCGAAGTCAGAAGTCCTCGAACCGCTGGTGCGGCCATGCTGGCCAGGCTTCGTATCGAACTTGGATTTGTCGCCGATGGGCCGACGGGCGCTCTTGAGAAACAAGTCCGTGCCTTCACGGCGGGACAGTTTGGCCTTAGGGCCGAGGTAACGTGCCACGTTCTATCCTTTTGTGTGTCTGACGCGGCAGGCCGCTGCTCTTGCAGTGGCCCCGCGCGAGTCTGGCGAAAGTTCTCGGCTTTGCGCAGACGGTGGGCTTGCGGGGCTTGCAACTCCAACTGAGTCAGGCCCCGGGGGGAAACCGAGCAGTCAACGAGACCGGCTCAGTCGAGAAAAATCATCGATTCTAAATTCTTAATCCAGGCGTCTCAGGAATCCCGCCCTAGCCGATGGTTTGCGCAACGGACCCCGTCAACTCCCGCATCGTCCTGACAATCAGACTGACCGACTGAAGCGCGACAACAAGTCAGATGCGCCGGCGTTTTTGTGGGCGACAGCCGTTATGCGGAACGGGCGTCACATCACTGATCGAGTTGATGCGGATGCCAAGCGAAGCCAGGGCTCGCACACTGGACTCGCGCCCGGGTCCAGGGCCCTTGATCCGCACATCCAGGTTCTTGATGCCCTGCTCTTGCGCGGCCCGACCCGCCACTTCGGCGGCAACCTGGGCAGCGAACGGCGTGCTCTTGCGCGATCCCTTGAAGCCTTGGCCACCGCTGGACGCCCACGCGAGCGCGCCACCTTGGCGGTCGGTTATGGTGATGATGGTGTTGTTGAACGAGGCATGCACGTGCGCAACGCCGTCCGCAATGTTCTTGCGAATCTTCTTGCTCACGCGGCGTGCCGCGGTGTTGACAGGTGCTTTGGCCATAAGGGAATCTCTTCAATAGGTCGTAGGTCGGCAGCTGTAGCGGTTCACAGCGCCTTACTTCTTCAGCATCGCAGCGCCCTTGCGCGGGCCCTTGCGGGTACGGGCATTGGTGCGGGTGCGCTGGCCGCGAACGGGCAGACCACGGCGATGGCGAAAGCCCCGATAGCAGCCCAGGTCCATCAATCGCTTGATGCTGATTGACAGCTCACGGCGCAGGTCGCCTTCGATCGTCATACGGCCAATCTCGTCACGGATCTTTTCGAGGTCGGTGTCGGTCAAGTCCTTGATCTTCTTGGAGTAAGCAATGCCCACCGCGACGCAAATCTTCTGCGCGGTCGGGCGGCCAATCCCATAGATAGAAGTGAGACCGATTTCCGCGTGCTTGTGCGGCGGAATGTTGATGCCAGCAATACGTGCCATGTTCTTGAAACCTCTACTTAGCCTTGACGCTGCTTGTGGCGCGGGTCGGTGCAGATCACACGCACCACGCCCTTGCGGCGGATGACCTTGCAATTGCGACACATCTTCTTAACTGAAGCGGCAACTTTCATCGTCTTCTCCTAAAACAAACTCTCGGGCAAAGCAGCCTGGCCGCGACCCGAGAGATCCCCTCGGGGGGCGGACGACGCAATGCGGCGGCCTTGGGGCTCATCACTTGGCGCGGAACACGATCCGCGCGCGGGTCAAATCGTAGGGGGTAAGCTCAACGGTTACCTTGTCTCCTGGCAGGATGCGGATGTAGTGCATGCGCATCTTGCCCGAGATGTGGCCCAATACCACGTGGCCATTTTCTAACTTCACACGGAAGGTGGCATTTGGGAGATTCTCCAGAATCTCCCCTTGCATTTGAATAACGTCGTCTTTTGACATGGGTATCGAATCAGCTCGTCTTGAAGTTGGCCTTCTTGAGGAGCGACTCGTACTGCTGGCTCATCACGTAACTCTGAACCTGCGCCCAGAAATCCATCGTCACAACAACGATGATCAACAAAGACGTACCGCCGAAATAGAACGGCACGTTGTACTTCAAGACCAAAAACTCAGGCAACAAGCACACGGCGGTGATATAGACCGCACCCGCCAAGGTCAACCGTGCCAGGATGCGGTCGATGTGTTTGGCGGTCTGGTCGCCAGGACGGATACCGGGAATAAACGCACCGCTCTTTTTCAGGTTGTCTGCAGTCTCGCGGCTGTTGAACACCAAGGCCGTGTAGAAAAAGCAGAAGAAAACAATCATGCTGGCGTACAGCAAGACATAAACCGGTTGGCCTGGTGCCAAGCCGCTGGCCAGATCCTTCAGCCAGCGTGTGCCCTCACCGGTCGCCACCCAACCCACGATGGTGGCGGGCAAAAGAATGATCGACGAGGCGAAAATCGGCGGGATGACGCCACTCATGTTCAGCTTCAACGGCAGGTGCGAGGACTGCCCACCATAGACCTTGTTTCCAACTTGGCGCTTGGCGTAATTGACCAGGATTTTTCGCTGACCGCGCTCAACAAACACCACCACAAAGGTCACGCCCACGACCAGCAGAATAATGAACAGGCTCGCGACAGGGCTCATCGCACCTGTGCGCACCAGTTCGAACAAACCACCGATGGCGCTCGGCAAGCCGGCGACGATGCCGGCAAAGATCAGAATCGAAATGCCATTACCCAAGCCCCGCTCAGTGATTTGTTCACCCAACCACATCAGGAACATGGTGCCGGCAACCAGCGCCACCACCGCTGTCATTCGAAAACCCAACCCAGGCACGAGGACAACGCCAGGGGAACCTTCCAACGCCAAAGCGATGCCAAGCGACTGGAAGATGGCCAGCACCAGAGTGGCGTAACGCGTGTATTGGGTAATCTTGCGTCGGCCCGACTCACCTTCCTTCTTGAGGGCCTCCAAGGTTGGAACGACGTAAGTCATCAACTGCAGGATGATCGACGCGCTGATGTAGGGCGTTATTCCCAGGGCAAAGACACTGAAGCGCGACAATGCACCGCCGCTGAACATACTGAGCATACCCAGGATGCCGCTTCTCTGCCCCTCGAAGAACTGTGCGAACGAAGAGGGATCAATGCCCGGCACCGGAATATGCCCGCCAATGCGGTAAACCACCAACGCCAACAACAAAAAGATGATGCGGCGGCGCAGGTCGCCAAACTTCCCGCTCTTGGCCAGTTGATTCGCTGTCGTCGCCACGCTTCGTGCTTTTTTCGCTGGATGGAATCTGGATCAGACCGCAGCCACACCGGGAGCCGCTTCGACACTGCCGCCAGCAGCTTCAATCAACACTTTCGCACCGGCCGTAGCAACGACCCCTCTGAGCGTGACCTTGCGCGTCAGTTCACCCGATTTGATGACCTTGACGTGCTTCACCAGTTGACCCACCAGGCCTGCGGCCTTCAAAGTCAGCAGGTCGACCTCGTCAACGGCCAGGCGCTGCAGGTCTGTCAATGAAATCTCGCCATTGAACTTCAACTGTGCAGATTTGAACCCGCGCTTGGGCAGGCGGCGCTGTAGCGGCATCTGGCCACCTTCAAAGCCGACCTTGTGGTAGCCACCGGCGCGTGAGGACTGGCCTTTGTGGCCTCGGCCGGCGGTCTTGCCAAGCCCGGACCCAATGCCACGGCCAACACGCCGCCGGTTTTTCTTGCTGCCATTGGCAGGCTTGATGGTGTTGACTTGCATCACAGCACTTTCACAAGGTAGTCAACCTTGTTGATCATGCCGCGCACAGCGGGCGTGTCTTCCAAGGTGCGCTGACTGTTGGTCTTGCGCAGGCCGAGGCCGCGCACCGTGTCGCGATGGGATTGACGGGTACCAGCAACGCTCTTCACGAGCTTGACGGTCAGCGTTTTCTTTTCGGTGGATTCAGACATGTTTTTCTCCGCAGCGCTTTGGTCAGTCGAGTTCAATTGAAAAGTTCTTCGACCGACTTGCCACGCTTTGACGCCACTTCAGCGGGCGTCGTGGAACGCTTGAGTGCATCCAACGTGGCACGCACCATGTTGTAAGGGTTTGAAGAGCCCAGGCTCTTGGCCACGATATCTGTCACGCCCATGACCTCAAACACCGCGCGCATCGGGCCACCGGCGATGATGCCGGTCCCAGGCGCTGCCGGAGCCATCAGGACTTTTGCCGCACCATGTTCGCCGCGCACGTTGTGGTGGATCGACCCGTTCTTCAAACTAACTTTGCGCATGTTGCGCCGGGCCGAGTCCATCGCCTTTTGCACCGCCACAGGTACTTCCTTGGCCTTGCCCTTGCCCATCCCGACACGGCCATCGCCATCACCCACAACCGTGAGGGCTGCAAAGCTGAGCGTGCGACCACCCTTGACGACTTTGGTGACGCGATTGACCGCGATCATCTTCTCTTTCAGGCCGTCGTCGTTAGCTTCGGTCTGGGCACGGGGAGTGAACTTTGCCATCTTGATTTTTCCTTGTCGGGGCTTGGCTGCTTATGGCGGCTTAGAACTGCAAGCCGGCTTCGCGAGCTGCGTCAGCCAATGCCTTGACGCGGCCGTGGTATGCGAATCCAGAACGGTCAAACGCAACCCTATCAATGCCGGCAGCTTTAGCCCGCTCAGCAATGCGCTTGCCGACCAAAGAGGCAGCCGCGGCATTGCTGCCCTTGCCAGCAGCCCCGAGTTCCTCGCGAACGTCTTTTTCCACGGTGGAGGCGCTGGCCAACACGCGCTCGCCATCGTCTGATATGACGCTGGCAAAGATGTGAAGGTTCGAACGGAACACGGTCAGGCGCGCACTGTTGGACTGCGCAATGCGCAGCCGCGTTTGGCGCGAGCGGCGCAGTCGTTGTTGCTTCTTGGTCAGCATGCTGTCGCTCCTTACTTCTTCTTGGTCTCTTTGAGCACCACGCGCTCGCCGACATAACGAATGCCCTTGCCCTTGTAGGGCTCCGGCGGCCGGAAAGCGCGCACTTCAGCCGCCACCTGGCCCACCGTTTGACGGTCAGGGCCGGTGATGACGATCTCGGTCTGCGTCGGCGTCACGACCGTGATACCGGCTGGCATGTCTTTAACCACTGGATGGGAAAAACCAATCTGCAGGGTCAACTTTTGACCGGAGGCAGCGGCGCGGAAACCAACGCCGACCAGGCTCAAACGCTTCTCGAAGCCTTTGCTGACGCCGCCCACCATGTTGGCAACCAGGGCACGCATGGTGCCGCTCATGGCGTCAGCGGCGGCACTGTCGTTGGCCGGGGCAAAGCTGAGCTTGCCGGCGTCGTTGTTGATGGTCACCAGGCCATGCAAGGGGCGGCTCAAAGCGCCATTCGCGCCCTTGACGGTGATGTGTTCGGCGTTGATCGCCACGTCAACACCCTTGGGCACGACGATCGGCATCTTTCCTACGCGAGACATGTTGCTAACTCCGTGCGAATTTCTTCACTGCTAAAGATTCGGCGATCAGGCCACGTAACAAAGCACTTCACCACCGACACCGGTCTGGCGAGCTTTGCGGTCGGTCATCACGCCCTTCGGTGTGGTGACAATTGCCACACCCAAACCGTTCATGACCTGCGGAATGGCAGCTCGACCCTTGTAAACGCGCAGGCCGGGGCGACTGACGCGCTCGATGCGTTCAATCACCGGCTTGCCAGCGTAGTACTTCAGAGCAATCTCGAGCTCACTTTTGCTGCCTTCGGCACGCACGGAAAAGCCATCGATGTAGCCCTCGTCCTTCAACACCTGCGCAATGGCCGTCTTGATCTTCGAAGACGGCATCGTCACCGTTGTCTTGTCGACCGCTTGCGCATTGCGAATGCGCGTCAGCATGTCGGCGATGGGGTCACTCATGCTCATGCATGCACTCCTAGTTTTCTCGCAAGTCCCGGCGCTACACCGCCGCAGCAAGCGGCCTGTCGTGAAGCAACCAAGAGGGCTTTCATATCACCAGCTGGCTTTGACCAAGCCCGGAATGTCGCCCTTGAAGGCGAGTTCACGGATCTTGTTGCGGCCCAGACCAAACATCCGGAAAGTGCCGCGAGGGCGACCTGTCAAATGACAGCGGTTGCGCAAGCGGGTTGGGTAGGCATTGCGCGGTAGCCTCTGCAGTTCCAATCGAGCGGCGTAGCGCTCTGCCTCTGAACGCTTGAAGTCGCCAATCAACGCTTTCAACTCGGCGTACTTCTTGGCGTGCTTGGCAACCAGCTTCTCGCGCTTTTCTTCGCGCTGAATGAGGGAGGTTTTGGCCATGGGTATAGGGTCCTGTGCCTTCAGTTCTTGAACGGAAACTTGAACGCTGTCAGCAGTGCGCGGCACTCGTCGTCGTTCTTGGCGCTCGTTGTGATGCTGATGTTCAAACCGCGGATCACGTCGATCTTGTCGTATTCGATCTCGGGAAAGATGATCTGCTCTTTCACGCCGATGTTGTAGTTGCCACGGCCATCGAACGAGCGGCCGGAAATACCACGGAAGTCGCGCACCCGTGGCAGCGCCACGGTGACGAAACGGTCCAGGAATTCGTACATGCGCACGCCGCGCAAGGTGACCATGCAGCCGATGGGAACACCTTCGCGAATCTTGAAGCCGGCAATCGGCTTCTTGCTGATGGTGACCACGGGCTTCTGGCCGGCGATCTTGGTGAGGTCACTGACCGCGTGGTCCATGACCTTCTTGTCCGAGACTGCTTCACTCACACCCATGTTCAGGGTGATCTTTTGCAGCCGCGGCACTTGCATGACCGAGGTGAAGCCGAACTTGGCCATCAACTCGGGCACGAGATTTTTGCGGTAATGCGCTTGCAGGCGCGCCACCGGCACAGGGCCTTGGTTGGCAGGCCCTGCAACAGCCTCTGTGGTTTGTTTTTTTGCCATGACGTGGTCTCTCTAGCCTCGAATCGAGCGGGCCCTGCGGCTTGTAGCCTTTTAACCTTTAAGCCTTGATCTCTTCGCCGTTGGACTTGAAGATCCGAACGCCGTTGTCCCGTGTCTTGCGGGCGGCCTGTTCATCCTTGCTCAACAGCTTGATGCCCACGCGATCAGCTTTCCCGGTCGCGGGATTGAAGATCGACACGTTGGACTGATCGATGGGCATGGTCTTGTCCACAACACCACCCGTCGTACCCTTCATCGGGTTGGGTTTGACATGTTTCTTCACGATGTTCACGCCATCGACAATGATGTGCTGGTCGTCCACACGCACAGAAACAGTTCCACGTTTGCCCTTGTCGCGACCGGTGGTCACGATGACTTGGTCGCCTTTTCGGAGTTTGTTCATCTCAAAGCACCTCCGGCGCCAAAGAAACGATTTTCATGAATCGCTCGGTGCGCAACTCGCGCGTCACCGGTCCGAAAATGCGGGTGCCAATGGGCTCGAGCTTGGCATTGAGCAACACGGCTGCATTGGTGTCGAACTTGATCAGCGAGCCGTCTTGACGGCGCACGCCCTTGGCAGTGCGCACAACAACGGCGCTGTAGACCTCGCCCTTTTTGACGCGGCCACGCGGCGCAGCGTCTTTGATGCTGACCTTGATGACGTCACCGATCCCGGCATAACGCCGCTTGGAGCCGCCCAGCACTTTGATGCACTGGACCGATTTGGCGCCCGTGTTGTCGGCTACTTCGAGCCGGGTTTGCATTTGGATCATGTCTCATCCCAACTTGGCAGCACCTCCGAGCTAATCGTGATTAGCTCGGGTCGCGCAGTCAGTCTTGGGCCCGTGGTGGGGAAGAATCCGAAATTTTCCGCTCAACGAACGCTGAGTTTCAAAGTTTTCGGCGAAGCCTGTGATTATGCCCCGGAAATTTCTAAGGCGTCAAGCACTTTTGGAATGTCGCGAGGGGAAAGCTTTCAGCCAGTGGCTTGCGCCTTGGCTTGTGCCAACAAGGTGGCCGCGTCGCTGACTTCGAAGTTACCAGGACCATCAACGTTCAGCGTCTTGACCACACCATCGACCACCAGCATGGAGTAGCGTTGCGAACGCAGGCCCATGCCGCGTGCCATCAGGTCCAAGGTCAACCCCGTGGCTTGGGTGAAGGCGGCACTCCCGTCGGCCATCATGCGCACCTTGCCAGCGGTCTTTTGGTCCCGACCCCAGGCGCCCATGACAAAGACGTCATTGACGGAGATGCACCAGATTTCGTCGACGCCAGCGGCTTTGAAATGGGCTGCGTGTTCAACAAAGCCCGGCACATGCTTGGCAGAACAGGTGGGCGTGTACGCGCCAGGCAATGCGAACACGGCAACGGTTTTGCCGGCGGTGGTCGCCGCCACATCAAAGCTGTTGGGGCCGATTGCGCAACCGTTGCCCTCGACTTCGACAAACTCTTGAAGGCTGCCAGCGGGAAGCTTGTCTCCGACTTTCAACATCGCAATGCTCCTTTTGAATCTTGAACGGGGCGGCCAAAAACAACGACGGCCCCAAAAAGGGCTGTTTGTAACATCACCCGGCCTGTGGCCGTTGGGAATCGCCAGCCCAGTGGCCTTGCCCTGTTTTCAGACCAGTTTTGCTTTTTCGATCAAGCGAGTGACGGTCCATGACTTGGTTTTGCTGATCGGCCGGCCTTCGGCGATTTCAACCACGTCACCCATCTTGTATTCGCCCTTTTCATCGTGAGCGTGGTACTTGCGCGTGTGAGCGACGATCTTGCCGTAGAGCTCGTGCGCGTTGCGACGCTCGACCAGTACAGTCACGGTCTTGGCGCGTTTGTCGCTGACGATGCGGCCAACAAAGGTGCGTGTGTTCTTGACGGCGGGAACTGCGGTTTGCGCATCGCTCATTTGGCGGCCTTCTTCTTCTCGGCCAGGATGGTCTTGACGCGGGCGATGTCGCGGCGCGTGTTGCCGAGTTGGGAGTTGTTGGTCAATTGCTGGGTGGCCTTTTGCATGCGCAGGCCGAAGTGGGCCTTGAGCAGGTCAGTGACTTCTTTCTCCAGCGCGGCTGCGTCCTTGGTGCGCAGTTCAGTGGCTTTGCTCATGATGCGATTCCTGATCAGGTGCCGACCTGGCGGGCGACAAACGTGCAACGCAGCGGCAGCTTGGCCGAGGCCAGCAAAAAAGCTTCGCGAGCCAACTGCTCGGGCACGCCGTTGATTTCGTAAAGCACCTTGCCAGGCTGGATCTCGGCCACGTAGTACTCGGGGTTGCCCTTGCCGTTGCCCATGCGGACTTCAGCAGGTTTCTGCGAGATCGGCTTGTCGGGAAAAATTCGAATGAAGATGCGGCCACCGCGCTTGATGTGGCGCGAGATAGCGCGGCGCGCAGCTTCGATCTGGCGAGCCGTGATACGGCCACGCTCGGTGGCTTTCAGGCCAAAATCACCAAAGGACACATTGGCGCCACGGGTGGCGATGCCGGTGTTGCGGCCCTTTTGTTCCTTGCGGAATTTGCGACGTGCAGGTTGCAGCATCCTTACTCTCCTTTGGTGTCGCCACCGGCTGCAGGCGTAGCTCCAGCAGCAGGTGTGGTGCGACGCACACGTTTGACGGCAGGGCCTTTCGGGCCAGTCGGAGCGACTGTGGCGTCGCCCGCGGGGGCACTTGTGCCTGCAGTCGCGGCAGATGGAACGTCGGCGCGCGGACCACGATCGCCACCCGGGCGGCCACGGCCACCGGGTGCGCCAGGTCGGTCGCCAGGACGTGTGGGGCGACGGTCACGGCGGTCGTTGTCGCCATCGTTCTTGGTCGACAGGCTCGGCGCGTCGCCATTCGCCAGCCGATCGCCGCGATAGACCCACACCTTGACGCCAATCACGCCGTAGGTTGTCTTGGCTTCGCTGAAGCCGTAGTCAATGTCCGCTTTCAAAGTGTGGAGCGGCACGCGGCCTTCGCGATACCACTCGCAGCGGGCGATCTCGATACCGTTCAAGCGACCCGAGGACATGATCTTGATGCCCAGGGCGCCCAGGCGCATGGCGTTCTGCATTGCACGCTTCATGGCGCGGCGGAACATGATGCGTTTCTCGAGCTGCTGCGTGATGCTGTCTGCAATCAGTTGCGCATCGACTTCAGGCTTGCGCACCTCTTCGATATTGACCGCCACCGGCACGCCCAGGCGGCGCGCCAATTCGGTCTTGAGGTTCTCAATGTCCTCGCCCTTCTTGCCAATGACCACACCCGGGCGCGCCGAGAAGATGGTGATGCGAGCGTTCTTGGCCGGCCGCTCGATGAGGATGCGCGATACCGCCGCGCTCTTGAGCTTGGCCTTGAGGTATTCGCGCACATCCAGATCTTCGGCCAACATGCCGGCGAAGTTCTTGTGATTGGCAAACCAGCGCGAGTGCCAGGCGCGGGTGACGGAGAGGCGGAACCCGGTCGGGTGGATTTTTTGTCCCATGCTTGTCTTTCAGTTCCCGCTGCTCAATTGCCGACCGTGACGTAGATGTGGCAGGTGCCTTTGCTGATGCGCGCGCCTCGGCCTTTGGCCCGGGCGGAGAAGCGCTTCAACACAGCCCCCTGCTCGACGTAGATCGATTTGATCTTCAATTCGTCGATGTCGGCGCCGTCGTTGTGCTCGGCGTTGGCTACGGCCGAATCGACGACCTTCTTGACAATGCCGGCGGCCTTTTTCTGAGTAAAGGCCAAAATATTCAAGGCGTGGTCCACTTTCTTGCCGCGAATCATGTCGGCGACAAGCCGACCTTTGTCCACGGACAGGCGAACGCCGCGCGCGCTGGCTTTGGTTTCAACGGATGCCATGGTTCGCGCTCCTTACTTCTTGGCCTTCTTGTCCGCGGGGTGACCCTTGAACAAGCGGGTGAGGGCGAATTCGCCAAGTTTGTGACCGACCATCTGGTCAGTCACGTAGACCGGCACATGCTGCTTGCCGTTGTGCACGGCCACCGTCAGGCCGATGAATTCCGGCAGGATGGTGCTGCGACGCGACCAGGTCTTGATGGGCTTCTTGTCCTTCGTAGCGGATGCCCGCTCGATTTTGGCCAAGAGATGGTGGTCCACAAAGGGACCTTTTTTGAGTGAACGTGTCATGGACTGTCCCCCTGCGCCTTATTTCTTGCGACGCGAGACGATCATCGTCTGCGTGCGCTTGTTGCTGCGGGTGCGGTAGCCCTTGGTCAGGGTGTTCCAAGGCGAGACCTGCGGCTGGCCTTCGCCGGTGCGGCCTTCGCCACCGCCGTGCGGGTGGTCTACGGGGTTCATCGCCACGCCCCGCACAGTCGGCCGAATGCCTCTCCAGCGCATCGCTCCGGCCTTGCCGTACTGACGAAGGCTGTGCTCTTCGTTGCTGACTTCACCAATCGTGGCGCGGCAGTCGATGTGGATCTTGCGCACTTCGCCTGATCGCAATCGCACTTGAGCATAGATGCCTTCACGCGCCATCAGCGTGACTGCAGCGCCAGCCGAACGTGCGATCTGCGCGCCCTTGCCTGGAAGCATTTCCACGCAGTGAATCGTCGAACCCACAGGGATGTTGCGGATGGGCAGCGTGTTGCCGGCCTTGATCGGCGCTTCAGCGCCGGACAGCAGCGTCGCACCAGCATCGACACCCCGAGGGGCGATGATGTAGCGGCGCTCGCCGTCGGCATAGCAAACCAGGGCAATGTGAGCGGTTCGGTTCGGGTCGTATTCGATTCGTTCGACCTTTGCCGGAATACCGTCCTTGTTGCGCAGGAAGTCGACCACCCGGTAGTGGTGTTTATGGCCGCCACCTTTGTGGCGCATGGTGATATGGCCGTTGTTGTTGCGGCCTGCGTTTTGCATTTGCGGCTCGAGCAAAGACGCTTCAGGCTTGCCCTTGTGCAAATGCTTGTGCACCACCTTGACCACGGCGCGGCGGCCGGGCGAGGTCGGTTTGACTTTGACGACGGCCATTACACGGCCTCCCCAGAGAAGTTGAGCTCTTGCCCCGCCTTCAGCGACACGTACGCCTTTTTGACGTGGTCGCGACGACCGATGGAGCGCCCGAAACGTTTGGTCTTGCCTTTTTGATTGACAGTGGAAACCGAGTCGACCTCCACCTTGAACATCAATTCCACCGCAGCCTTGATCTCGGGCTTGGTGGCGTCGCGCAGCACCTTGAACAACACCTGGTTGTTCTTTTCGCCGACGCGCGTGGCCTTCTCGGAAATGATGGGCGCCACCAGTACATTGGCCAAGCGGCCTTCGTCAAACTTCTTCAACTGCGCCGGTGATGGGTTGATACGGCTCATGCAAACATCTCCTTGAGCTGTTCGATCGCGCCCTTGGTCACAAGGACCTTTTTGTAGAACACCAGCGACAGTGGGTCAGCGTAACGCGGCTCAATGACCAATACGTTGCTCAAATTCCGCGATGCCAAGGCCAAGTTGTCGTCGATCTGGTCAGCAATCACCAGCACCGAGTTCTTGGTGTCCGTTCCCAGCCCCATGGCCTTGAACTTGGCAGCCAACAGTTTGGTCTTTGGCGCGTCGATGCTGATCGAATCGACCACCGCCAGGCGGCCGTCACGGGCCAGTTGCGACAGGATCGACGCCATACCGGCGCGGTACATCTTCTTGTTGACCTTGTGCGAAAAGTTCTCGTCAGGCCGGTTTGGGAAAATGCGACCACCGCCCCGCCACAACGGCGAGCTGGTCATGCCGGCGCGGGCACGGCCCGTTCCCTTTTGGCGAAACGGCTTCTTCGTGGAATGTTTGACTTCGCCACGGTCCAACTGGGCCCGCGTTCCCTGGCGAGCGTTGGCCTGGAAGGCCACAACCACCTGGTGCACAAGCGCTTCGTTGTAGTCGCGCGCAAACACTGTGTCGGGAACGTCAAACTTTGAAGTCGGCTGGCCTTGGTCGTTCAGGAGTTCAAGTTGCATCACTTCGCTCCCTTGGCTTTGGCCGCGGCCGGCGCAGCGGCCAGCGGCGCGACGACCACCCTGATCGGCCTCGTCTTGACTGCCGGACGAACAACCACGTGGCCGTTCTTCGAGCCAGGTACCGCACCGCGAACGAGCAACAGAGAGCGTTTCTCGTCGACGCGAACGATGTCGAGGTTTTGGGTGGTGACGGTCTCGTCACCCATGTGTCCGGTCATCTTCTTGCCGGGAAACACACGGCCGGGGTCTTGCGCCATCGAGATCGAACCCGGAACGTTGTGCGAACGGCTGTTGCCGTGCGAGGCGCGTTGGGACTTGAAGTTATGGCGCTTGATCGTGCCAGCAAAGCCCTTGCCGATCGAGGTGCCTTGTACGTCTACTTTTTGACCGACAGCAAACACAGTCACAGGCACCACCGTGCCAGGCTTGTACTGGTCGGCGACATCGGCACCAACACGAAACTCTTTCAGGACTTCACCCGCCTCAACCCCAGCCTTGGCCAAGTGTCCTGCGGCGGGTTTGATCACCCGACTTGCCTTGCGGGAACCGAACGCTACTTGCAGCGCGTTGTACCCGTCGTTGGCCGCCGTCTTGACTTGTGTGACGCGGTTGTTGGACACATCCAGCACCGTCACGGGGATGCTATCGCCATCAACCGTGAAGATGCGCGTCATGCCCACCTTGCGTCCCAACAAGCCGAGCTTTTCGCTCATGCTCATGGTTATTTCTCCAGCGCCTCGAGCCTGCGGCTCGAATTCGCCTTTGTTCACGATCCCGACATCGATTGGCCGGGGTGGTAGTAGCTATCAAACGCGGCTTTAAGGCAACCCGTCTGAAGCGAAGCCCGCGAGTGTAGCAGTTGCAGCCATAGCCGCAACTTCTTTCTCGTCGGGCTGGTTCTTTATTGCAACTTGATCTCGACGTCAACGCCAGCCGGCAGATCCAGCTTCATCAGCGCGTCCACCGTTTTGTCGGTGGGGTCGACGATGTCCATCAAGCGTTGATGGGTCCGTATCTCGAACTGATCACGGCTGGTCTTGTTGACGTGAGGCGAGCGCAGGATGTCGAACCGCTGCATGCGCGTCGGCAAAGGCACCGGGCCTTTGACGATGGCGCCGGTACGTTTTGCAGTCTCAACGATTTCAAGTGCACTTTGGTCGATCAACTTGTAGTCGAAAGCCTTCAGACGAATGCGGATCTTCTGTTTAGTAGACATGTTGACCCTTACTCAATGATTTTGGCCACGACCCCGGCGCCGACCGTGCGCCCGCCTTCGCGAATGGCAAAGCGCAAGCCCTCTTCCATGGCAATCGGGTTGATCAGCTTGACGGTGATGCTGACGTTGTCGCCCGGCATGACC
>Ga0105046_10009156_pt1 | contig 15499 bp, 14 predicted proteins | sample MAT03_FD_78385 | JGI IMG/M metagenome (GOLD analysis project Ga0105046, IMG submission 78385) | Freshwater microbial communities from Lake Fryxell liftoff mats and glacier meltwater in Antarctica - MAT-03 (megahit assembly) | ecosystem: Environmental > Aquatic > Freshwater > Ice > Liftoff...
CGCGGCCGCGGCTTCGTCCGCGGTCAACCCGGCGAAGTAGCGGAGTTTCACCAGCGCGGCTTTCTCGCCGTGCTTCTCGGCGAAGGCGTCCAACGCATCGTGGACCGCGAGCAACTCGTCGTCCCGAGCAACCGACCGAGCCGGTAGCGGCCCGCGACGAGTGAACCGCCCGCCAACCCGGTTGACTCACCCGCCGGTAGTAAACTCGTGCGGTCGGGGTCGTGGACAGCCGTGCGTGTTTCACCCGCGTCTGCGAAGTCGGCCGTCGCGGCGAGGGGGGGAGCCATAAACCCCGCGGCGGTAGCGTGCGCGGCGAGTAGTTCCTCGATCTCGCGGCGCTGCTCGGGGGTAGAACAGGCGGTATCGAGGAACGCGGCCCGTTCGGTCGGGGCGAGGGCGAGGGCCTGCGCGAACAGGGATTCGTCGGTCATGGGAGGCGCTCCGGCGGGTGACAGTTCACCAGCCTATGCGAAATCCGCCTCCCTAACGCACCAATTTCTTTTAGCCTTTCACGGAACAGCCGATCAGCCACGGCGACTCGGTTTTTCGGGCTGGGCGGTGTTTTCATACCCGCTCCCTGACGGTCGCGGTTCACCACGTTACCCAGCAACTTCCGGGCAAATCGCGACTTCAGGAGCGCATTTGTGAAGCGAATGGCAACTTGTGATTTTTTTCACTTGCTAACCCCCCGGGCACTTGTGCTACAATAACTGCACATGAATCGCTCACCACGGCTTCGCGGGGAATGACCGATGCCCGCTAAAATCTTCGACTTGACCGGCCGTGTTGCCCTTGTTACCGGGGGAAATAAAGGCTTGGGGAAGGCGATGGCTCGCGGATTCGCCGAGGCCGGCGCGGATGTGGTCATCGCCAGTCGGCATGAGGACGAACTCAGAGCCGCTCTCGACGAAATTCTGTCAGGAACCCATCGCAAGGGCGCTTTCTTCGTTGCCGATATGGCGGAACGCGACGATGTTAAGGCATTGGCCCGATTCGCTCTGGACAAGATGGGCAAGGTTGACATCCTGGTAAATAATGCCGGAATGAACGCACCGCAAGCCATCGACGAAGTATCTGATGAAGTGTGGGATAAAGTCGTTGAAGTGAACCTGACCTCGGTCATGGGATTGACGCGGGAACTCGTGCCGCAGATGAAGGACCGTCGCTGGGGCCGCGTGGTTCACATTTCTTCGATTATGGGGCAGGTGTCGAAAGAGAAACGGAATGTGTACTCGGCCACGAAGGCCGCGCTGGGGGGATTGGCACGGGCGAGTGCCCTGGACCTCGGCCCCTTCAACGTCACGGTAAACTGCATCGCGCCGGGGCCATTTTTGACGGACATGCCCATGTCGGTGCTGTCGGATGCCGAAAAACAGGTGTTCGCGGATCGCACGGCGCTTGGTCGTTGGGCGCAGCCGCCCGAACTGGTCGGCCCCGTGCTTATGCTGTGCAGCGAGGCCGGCAGTTATGTGACCGGCCAAGTCATTTATGTGGACGGCGGATATTTGGCGAGATGAAAGGCTTGATCTGACCTTTGGTGTGGCGGTAGAATTGACCTAGCTTGTCAAAAGTATTCGGAACCGGTTCCGATTCTTCGGCCGGTTCCGTGTAAAGGTGACGCCCATGAATGCCACTCTCCCCATAAACGACACGGCGACACTGTGCTTCGAGCACGCGCCCGTTGTGAACGCCAAGAGCGTTCACACGGAGTGCATCGAAGAAGAGAACCGCCACAAGTGGATCGAGAGCGAGAAGGCCGGGTACGACCTTGGCGAAGGTTGTATTCGCCAGTGGGTACGCAAACACTGGACGGGTTATCTGCGGGCACGCTGGGTCGAACATCTTCAAGGCAAATGCTTCTGGGTCGAGCTTGATCGTGGCGACTTCGGTCTGCTCCAGCGCGAATTCATCGACCAATGCGACCTGCTCGACGTAATTCTCGATCAACTCAAAGGCGGCAAAGAGAACCTGCACGTCATCATGTGGGCCATCGATTGCTGCATCCCGACCGATCCCGTCCAGCAAATCCTTGATGCGCTCTGCCTGAACAGCCTCCGGCTCTCACACCGTTTCGACGCCGCGTGAATGTGTCAAAGATCAGAAGACCCCGGCAAGCCGGGAGCCATACGAGAGCGTCGGTCATTTAGCCCCCCAGCTTGCCGGGGGTCTGCAATGCGCCGAACACACCAATCGCTCGTTCGCGGCCGGTCTTGGTCAGTTTCAGCAAGTCGCCACTTCGCACTACAAGACCGTTCCCGCTCGCTCGCTCCACCACCAGCGCGACCCGCTTCGGCGTCCAGTGCAAGTGTTCGTGTAAGCCGTCGGTTCGCGCCTCGTCCGCTTCCGCTGGCGTTCCTTCGTGCTGGAAGAGATGTACCGTGAGCATCGTTTCCTCGAAGGTTCGTCGTTGCGAATGTCGCCGGAGGAGCATAGCAACTTGACCGCGCTGCGGGGCAAAGAGGAATACCAGCGCGAAGAGGAACCCTAACACCGCAGCCACGGTTCCCGCTGTGTTCGCGTTCAACGGCATGGCTGCTTGTACACCCAGGAACGCCCCAAGAGCGCCAATCCCACACGCCAACAGGATCATCACGCCCAGTCGATCCGTGAGCAGGAACGCCGCTGCCGCCGGCACGACGAAGAAGCCCACCACGAGTACCGGCCCGACCGCATCAAAGGCCGCCACAGCCGTCACCGAAACCACGGCCATCAACCCGTAATGGAGCAATCCAGGGCGGAAGCCGAGACTTGCCGCGAGGCCCGGATCGAACGTGCTGAGCTTCAATTCCTTGAAGAACAGGACACAGAGCAACACATTCACAGCCAGCACGCCACCGATCACCCACAGCGGCGGCACCGCTACGCCGAAGAGTCTCCATCGTGGGATATTGGCGTTATCTGGTTGACCGAGCAACACGGCGTCGATGTCGAGGTGAATATTCCGCGCCTTCACCGACACGAGCAAGACGCCGAGCGCGAAGAGTGCGGGGAAAACCAACCCCACGGCGGCATCGGCCTTCACGAGTTTCGTGCGCTGCAAGAGTTCGACAAGCACAACCGTCACGAGGCCCGCGAGCGCAGCCCCGACGAGTAACCACGGCGAATCGAGGTCGCGTGTGGCGAAGTACGCCAGCACGATTCCCAGCAGTAGAACGTGCCCGATGGCGTCGGACACTAGCGACATCCGCCGCAGCACGAGGAACACCCCCGGCACGGCACACGCCGCCGCCACAACCGAGAGCGTGAGGATAAGGTCTGCCAAGTGTTTAGTGTTTGGTGTTTGGTGTTTATGGCTACCAGATAGAACCCTGGGATCACGGCCATCTTGGCCGCTGTTTTTCTGCACAAGAGCGGGCGGGACGCCCGCAGTCCCAGGGTTCTGTCCGATAGTGTTTAGTGGTCAGTCGCTGTTTAGCGTAGTCCCCAGCGGGGCCGGCTTGCGTCGCCAACGCGGCATGTTCCACAGTAAGCCGCGTGCGGTGCCGAAGAGCAGCGAGATTGCGACGAAGGTGGTCGCCATTAGCACAATGGTTGGTCCCGTGGGAACGCCTGCCTTATAGCGTTCGCCGAGGTGGTGAGCAAGCAACGTTCCGCCCGCACCGGAGCACGCCCCGAATGCCGCCGCGAGCATCACCATGATTCCGAGGCGGTTCGTCCACTGTCGCGCCGCCGCCGCCGGAGCCACGAGCAACGCCGTCATCAGCACCACGCCGACGGCCTTCAGTCCGATCACCACGGCAACCACTGTTATCGTCGTGAGAAGCAAATCGAGCCGACGCACGGGCAACCCCACACTCGCGGCGTAATCCGGGTCGAACGTGATGAGTTTGAACTGATTCCACACCAAAGCCAGCACGAGCAGGACGCCAATTGTGAGCCAGAGAATCACGGCTACGTCTTCGTCGCGCAAGTTCGCCGCTTGCCCAAAGAGGTAGCGGTCGAGCGGGTGTTCCGATGCGTGCGGCACGTTCTTCTGGACGTACTGCAGTAGCGCCAACCCCAATCCGAAGAACACCGCGAGCGTGCCGCCGAGAGCCGCGTCAGCGGGGACACGCGACCGCCGGTCGATCACGCCCACCAACACGAGCGCGACCCAACCCGCCACCGCCCCGCCCAAGACAAGCAACACCGGCGACCGCCCACCCAGGAGAAACGCCATCGCCACACCAGGAAGCGCCGCGTGCGACACCACATCGCCCTGCAAACTTTGCCGACGCAGCACCGCGAAGCACCCCACGGTCCCCGCCGCGATGCCTAACAGCGCCGCCCCAAGCGCAACCGTCCGCAGCGCAGGCACATCGAACAGCGATAGCAGGGTGTCGAACATAGTTATGGGTTGCAATGCCACAAGCGGCGGGGAGGGTTACCGCAAGCGGCGTTCATAACGCTTCGATCTCGCGGCAGACGCATTCGAGCAATGCTTCGAGGCAACCCGGCGCGAGAGCGGCGATTACATCTTGATAGATGCCATAGCCGTAAGTCGCAGCGGTGGGAAGGTAGCCCGGTTGCCAGTCGTTCGTGAGCGTCACAACGACGATGGCAAACTGCGGGAAGCGTTCGCGCAACTTCACCTGGAACGCTTGGTAAAGTTCGCCGGGTGTGAATACCCAAAGCGCGTCGCCGAGGCGCGACACGGACACCGCGAACGGGTACGACTTCCCGACGGGCAGCGCGGCGAGTCGCACGAGTTGCCGCGTCATCTGCTCGGCTCGCGCCCGGCATTCGCTCACCCGATTAGTGTCGTTCAACGCTCGTGCCTTTGCTTCTTCAGCTTCCCACTTCGCCAACTCGTGTTGCGTCTCCTCGACGGTGGGTAACTCCAGGCGATACGACAGATTCACTGTGAAACTGCGGGTTTGCCATGCGGTGAAGTCGCGGTCGGTTGGGCGATGCTTCCACGGACCAAGGATCGCGCCGGACACCACCGAGCCGGCGTACTCGAAGCGGGTGCCCGGTCGCGGCAGTATTTCCAAGCCCGAGAGCGCCGCGAAGCCGAGTTGCCGGCCGTTGCGGTCCGCGATGGCGGTGTCGCCGACGAATCCTTCGCGTGGCCCGAGGTCGCCCGATGCGCCTTGCAGGAACAGGCACGGGGACTTGGTGTGCCCTTCCACAACTTCCCGCATCGCGCCGACGTAATCCGGGCTGATGAGCGTGTTTTCCCAGGCCAACGTCGTCGGGTGGCACGCATAGTTCACCACGGTGCCGAGCGTTTCGCCCGAATCGGCGGTCGCCTTCACCACGAGAACCGTATCGTCGGCGGGGCCATCGGGGTTGAAGCCGCACACGAATTGCTTGCCCGCAGCGTCCCAGAGGTCGCGGTGCGCGGCGAGTGAACAGCGGGCGGTGCCGTACACGAGCGTCGCGGGCTGGGCGGATTTCGAGGCTTCCGCAGCGAGGTTCGCACACGTCTGGCACATCGCATCGAGATACGGCCCAATGAGGTCGCCACCGGGCAAGTGCGACCGCGACCGCGACATCCACGCGGAACCGTGCGTGTGCGACAGTGACACCCGGATGTCACTGTCCGCGATTCCGGTCGCCTTGCTCGCCGCGGCTTGGATGCTTTGCACTTCGAGCGGATCGAGGATGCAGTGATCCAAGCCGAGGATGAGTTGCCGGGCGGAACCGTCAAGGGCTTCGAGCCACAGCGCCGTCGCCGTGAGCGGGCGGTGAATGCCCGTGGCGCGGTCGTGCAGCGCGGCTCCCCACATGCGGTGGTAGATGCCGACCGGCGGGGTGATGTCCGCACGGGCGAACCCGACACGGCAGCGGCTCTGTGGCGTTTCAACTATGGTCATGGCGATTCCTTCTATACCTCGACATCAACAACATCATTGAAGAGCGTGCCCTTCGGGTTCAGGAATGTCCAGCACACGGCGTCAGCGGCGAAGAGCGTGGCGAACAGCAGCAGCGCGAGGTTCCAGTCGCCGGTGAACGCGACGAGCCAGCCCACGACGAACGGGAACAGTCCGGCTCCCACATTCCCGCTCATGTTCATCGTGGCGAACACGATGGCCACCCGCTTCCCGCCGTAAGCGATGGCGACCGCGTACCCGCTCACGCCGCCTGCCATTCCGCAGAACGCCCCCACGCAGAGCAGCACCACCGCGATGGTTGTATCCTCGACGAAGTACGAAGTCAGCGCGACCGTGGCACAGATGGTCATGGCGGCGACGGCCATTCCCTGTCGCGCCAGTCGAGCGTTCCCCGTGCGCCGCAGAATCCACTCGGAGAACACGCCGCCGAGGAAGCCGCCGAACATCCCGACGAGCGGTGGCCAGAACGCGAGTTCGCCCGCTTCCTGGTCGGTCAGGTTGCGTGTCTCTTTGAGGAATCGCGGGAACCACGTGTAGAAGAACGCCACAGCGGCAGCACGCAGGAACTGCTGCGCGCAAAGCAACTGCATCTGCCCATCGGTGACGAGCTTCGACCACTGCGGCGCGGCCGGTGTGGGGGGAACGGCGGCCCCGTCTTCGGCTACTCCTTCAGGTTCGACTTTGATCGTTCGAATCGGCGCATCGGGACTTGGCACGATGAGCGCGAATGCCAGCGCCCACACGAGGCCGGGAATCGCGTAGACCATGAGGATTTCGCGCCACCCCAGCCCAGCCAGGAGTTGCGGTGTGAGCCACTGTGCCACGGCCGCGCCGAGCGCCATGCACGCCGCCAACCCACCCGACGCGAACGCCTGTTGCGTGCGGGGAAACGTCGCGCCGACGGCTTTCGTGGCACACGGGAACAACCCCGCCTGCGCACAGCCCATCAGCCCCCAGAGCAAAAGCAACCCTGTGAAGCCCGTGGCAAACCCCGTGAGCGCCGTGAGCGATGACCACGCTACGGCGAACAGGATGAGTGCGGGCTTGCTTCCGAGACGATCCGCGACCCACCCCGACGGCAACTGCATCAGGGCGTAGCCCCAGTACCACGTTGCCATCACGGTGCCCATGCCTGCGGGGCCAAGGCCAAGTTCCCCCTCAATGATCTTGGTGGGTGCCGACAGCGCAAGCCGCTGCAAGTAGCCAATCACGGTCGCGGCGCACAGGAAACCGAGGACGGTGTAACGCATGGAATTCCCGTCGTCGGTGTGCTCCACTCAAGACAAAGGCAATTTGGCCACAACAAGGCACAAAAGGACACAAAAAGAGAACCAAGCACGAAGCCAGTAAACAGCGAAGACAAAGGCAATTTGGCCACAACAAGGCACAAAAGGACACAAAAAGAGAACCAAGCACGAAGCCAGTAAACAGCCCCGGCTCGGTTCCTCTTCTTGGTTTTATTATTGTGATCTTTTGTGCCTTTTTGTGGCTAACCTGCCTTTGTCTTCAGTTTGTGGCTAACTGCCTTTGTCTGCAGTGTTCTCCCGAAGTCACCAGTCGCCGACGCTGCCGTCGGGGTAGAACACACGCTGCGGAAGTTCTTGCTCGAAGGGGTGTTTCTTCACCTCGGCTTCGTTAATCGTGATGCCCAAGCCCGGCTTCGTGTTCGGGCGGACAATGCGGCCCTTCGCTTCCACGGTGAAGCCTTCTTGCACCACATCTTGCCGCCACGGAACGTCGGCGTGGACCGTTTCGCAGATGATGTAACTCGGTTGCGAGAATCCGAACTCCAGGCTCGCGGCGGTGCTGACCGGCCCTTGCGGGTTGTGCGGGGCCAGTGCGATGCGGTGTGCCTCGGCGAGCGCCGCGATTCTCCGAGCTTCCGTGAATCCGCCACAGTGCGTGATATCAACCTGGCAGACTTCACAGGCACGGGCATTGAATAAGTCCCGAAATGCCGCGAGATTCGTGACCCGTTCGCCGGTGGCGATGGGCGTGGTCACGGCGCGGTTGATCGCGGCCAAGCCGTCCACGCTTTCGGGCCAGCACGGTTCTTCGAGGAAGTAGAGGCCATACGGTTCGAGTGCTTTGGCGAACTGCAACCCCATCGCGGGGGAAGGCCGGGCGTGGCAATCGACCATCACATCGATTGAGTCGCCCACTGCGTCGCGGATCGCTTTAACGCACTTCTCCGCCGTGCGAATGGGTTTCAAGCCTTCCAGGGGAAGCGTCGGCGGGACTGCCATGCACTTGAACGCGGTGAACCCGTCCGCCACAGCTTGTTCCGCCAGCGCGGCGAAGCGTTTAGCGTCATCCACGGCCGTTTCGTAGAAGTCTTCGAGTTTGCCGCCGCCAAGGTGGCAGTATGTGCGAACGTGATCGCGGACCGGCCCACCCCACAACTTCGAGCACGGCACCCCGCAGACCTTGCCGAGGATGTCCCACAGGGCGATATCGATGCCCGCGATGGCAGTCGCTCGGACGATGCCGTGACCGTGCCAGAAGTGCTGGCGATACATCATCTGCCAGAGATGCTCGATGCGGGTGGGGTCTTCGCCGACAACGAGTTCCGCGAGGTCGGCCACGGCCCCGAGTACGGCGCGGGTGTGCCATTCGAGCGTGGCTTCACCCCAGCCGAACAGGCCGTCCTGGTCGGTGATGACCTTCACGAACACCCAGTTTCGCATCCGGGCGTTGCAGACATGCGTTTCTATCCGTGCGATCTTCATGCGTGGGCTCTCGCTGGGAGAGGGTATTGTGACCGCGAACGCGAGCCAACGCCAGCGTGGAAATTCGCTGTGGGAGGCAGAAGGCCGCGATGCCGCGAGCGGCGAGGCATTTCGCGGCCTTCAACCGACGAATACCTTGGCTCACTTCACCTTCTTCAATTCCGCTTCGAGCCAATCCTTGACGGCATCGAAGGCGGCGGGGTCTTTGCCTCGGAAGAGTTCGTATTCGGAGGCGTCCTCGGGTGGCATGTCCTTGTCCGCGGCGAGGCGCTTCGTCAGGCGGTTGAGGACTTCGGCCTTTGTTTTGCGATCCGTGGTCTTGGCCCAGGCTTCGCGGGTGGTTTTGTCGAACGGATCGAACGCCAACTGCGGGATTGGGCTGAACACAGCCGGCTTCGCCGCCACGCGGACCTCGTGACATCACAGGCACGCCGTCGTCGGAATGACCTCGATTTCTTGCTCGACTTGCCCCGGCACGAACTTCGGCAGGCTCGCGTAAGTACCGCGTTTCTCCCAGAAGTCGGAGGCTTTGATCACATCGAGCAGACCCGTCACGAATCGATCCTTGAAATCGTCGCGGTCAGGCAAATCGCCGTTTGTGAGGACATCGGCGAACGCGGGGCCGTTGAAGACTTGTTTCGCCAACCCTGCCGGGGTGACGGGTTTGTTACTTTTGGCGGAGGCTTTCTGGAGCGCGCCGGCGAGGAAAGCACGATCCGGCTCGCTTCGATAACCGCCCCAATCGCAGTGCCCGCGTAAGGCGATTCCTTCTCACGCGGTGCCGGCGCGACTTCAACCGCCTCGGCGGCATTCACGACCGCTCGCGGAGCCGGGATCGCAGCCAAGGCCAGCGCGAACACCGCGATGATTGGTATGCTGAACGTCGATATTCTCGTAGCGTTCATGGTGGCCCCAGGCTGGGATCGGTGGATTGGTGTTGCTGAACTGAACGGTTGGGCCGTCCACGCGCTCACTCGCTCGCGGTCCATAATGCACAGACGAACTTCATTCCAAAAGCGTAACCTCTCCCGTGGGGAACTGAAAGCGAGAAGTCAGACGGGTAGGCGTCGTCACGGAAGTTGGTGGAAAATGTGTTCAATTCGGTGTAGTTTAGAATGACCCCGGCAAGCCGGGGTCTGTATGATCGACCTCCATATAGCCCCCGGCTTGCCGGAGGGGCAAGCAAAAGACCCCCGGCAAGCCGCCTGACACAAACGTCCACCAACTAATGTGACGCCTACCCTTTCCTTCTGCGGAGTCCGCCCATGTCCATCCCCGTTGCCTGCCCGAAGTGTTCGGCAAAGTTGAACGCCCCCGATTCGGCTGCGGGGAAGAAGGTCAAGTGCCCGAAGTGTCAGGCACCTATGACCGTGCCAACCCCGGAAGCCGAGGAACCGGACTTCGAGGTCGTGGACGAACCGGAACCCGCGCCACTGCCCGCGAAATCGGCCGGCAAGCCGAAGGCTAAAGCGACCGTGATCGCCCAGGATGATGACGAAGACGAAAAGCCTCGCAAGAAAAAGCCCGCGAGGAACGAAGATGACGACGAAGACGAAAAGCCTCGCAAGAAGAAAAAGAAGTTGGATGACGACGAAGAAGGCGGTTCCATGCTGGTGCGGAACATCATCATGAGCGTGCTGCTCCTGATCCTGCTCGGCGTTGCGGGCTGGGTCTATTACGACAAGTTCGGCAAGTAGGGGCCGACATCAGCAATGGTAACCGCAAGACGCAGGGAAACTTGCTCTCTGTCGTGTTCGCCTTTGACACGCCGCTTGCTTCGAGTACAATCCCATTCACCACCGACCGCACGGCGACCCCGTCCCGCTCTTGCTTGTTATTCCGTCTCTGTTTTTCGTCTGCCCGGCCGCCAAGCACTCGCCAGGCTGCCCCCAAGTTAGGATATCGCATGTCCGACCCGCGCACACTGGCGCAGGGGGTGCTTGAAATGCACCCCAGGGGTTATGGGTTCCTTCGCAACCCGGCCCGACACTACGCCCCGGCCCCCGCCGACGCTTACGTCTCGGGCCAACTCATCGACGCATTCCGGCTCGCCGAGGGAGTCTATCTCTCAGGCCCGCTCGAACCGCCGCGCCGTGGTTCCACCGGGCCACGCCTCGCCAGCATCGAATTGATCGAAGGCAACGACCCCAAACTGTACAAACGGCGAAGTTGGGACGAACTCACGCCCGTGGACCCCACCAAGTGGATTCGGCTCGAAACCGGCCCGGAACCGCTCACCACCCGCGTCATGGATATGTTCACGCCCATCGGCATGGGCCAACGAGGCTTGATCGTCGCCCCGCCTCGCACCGGCAAGACCGTTCTGCTTCAACACATCGCGCAGGCCGTCATCAAGAATCACCCGGCCATGCACCTGATGGTTCTGTTGGTAGACGAACGGCCGGAAGAAGTGACCGAGATGAAAAGGTCGCTCAAGGGTGAATCAACGAACGGGATGCCAGCGTGCGAAGTGATCGCGTCCAGTTCCGACCGCGACACGGCGAGTCACATCCGCCTCGCGGGTCTGGTCGTCGAACGAGCAAAACGCCTCACCGAAATGGGCCGCGACACGTTCGTGTTGCTCGACAGCTTAACACGACTCGCCCGCGCCCATAACAAGACAGCGGGCAGCGGCCGGACCATGTCCGGCGGTGTGGACGCGAAAGCGCTCGACGTGCCGAAGCGCCTCTTTGGCAGCGCTCGTGCCTTCGAGGAAGGCGGCACACTCACCATCCTGGGAACGGCGCTCATCGAGACCGGCAGCCGCATGGACGAGGTGATTTTCCAGGAATTCAAGGGCACGGGTAACATGGAGTTGGTGTTGAACCGCGCCCTCTCCGAGCGACGCATCTACCCCGCGATCGACCTCGGCGCATCCGGCACCCGTAAGGAAGAACGCTTGCTGCCTGCCGATATGTTGGAGCAGATCACGCTCGTGCGCCGCAGCCTGATGCAACTGCGGCCCGTCGAAGCGATGGAAGGGATGATTAAGCAACTCGCCAAGACCAAGTCGAACGCCGAATTCCTGATGACGGTGAGCAAGTTCGTGAGGTGAAGTGAGGGGGGCCTTGCGCGTATATACTCCGCGCGGTTAGGAATGAGCCATTTTTGTCTCAAAGCGTTTGGCGTCAGGACATTCTCCGCTCGCCCGCATGGGGTTGCGCTGCGATTCACCCCAGGCTACACTCGGTGCCCGGTCCAGGGCTGCAAAGACAAACCAATTCAGCCTGTTTTAGCCCGGATGGGCGTCGGATACGCGCCAGGGGTGGAGCGATTCGCGCAACCCCTGGTGCGAGGCGTCCAGAGACTGATGTTGCCGGCTCGACAAATGTATCAATCCCGGCCGCGCGGAGTATAGCGGCGGGCTTGCCCGCCGTTATACTCCGCGCAAGGCCCAAAGAACTCCTCTTGTGATTATCTTGCGGGTCACGCAGTCGGCCGCCAACACCGGAGGCCGGATTGCGGTTATGCCTCATACACCCCGACGCCGATCCGATATCTTGACCCGCGGCACCCCCGCACTGCACCCGAGATGCCGTCATGGACCGCGACGCTCCACTTGCTTCACCCACTTCCCCCGCCGACGCCGTTCCCCTTTACGATGCGCGCGCCTCTCGCAACATCGCGTTCATCGGTCTCGGACTGTGTGGGGCCGCCGTTCTCCTGGGTGTTGTCGCGGCTTTCGGCGGGGACTCGACTCCGCTCAATAGCATGCGTGTGGCTCTGGTATTCATCGGAATGGTCACCACTGGGGCGGCAATCTCGATGCGGCCGGACTTGTGGTGGATGTGGGGGCTTGGCGTGGCTGCGTCCACCCTCGGGTTCTTCGGGCTGTCGCCCGACTGGGATTCGTTCCATGCTTTGCTCTTGGTGATGGCGGGCGTCAGTGTCTTCGCGATGCTGCTTCGCCTGAGTTCGTTGCGCTGGCGAATCGTGATTATCTCCGCGATGCTCATGTTCCACTTCGTGGGCATCTTCTCGGCCGTGACATCGCCGCCGACCTCCCCCTGGCTCACGGATCAGGCATTCACGCGGGTATACAATCCGTACCTCCAGTTCATTTACATGCGGAACGCTTACCACTTTTATTCACCCGAACCGGGGCCGGCGAGCATCTTGGCGTTCTTGCTCAAAACCGAGACGGGCACGGACCCCACCACCGGGCGTGCGCGGTACAAGACCGAGTGGATCGTGATGCCGCGGAAGCCCATCGACGTGCGTGACCCGCTGGGCTTGTCGTATTACCGACGGCTTTCTCTCACGGAGCAACTCGCGCGGGGCAACGCCGGGCTGGCAATGCCGAACGATCAGTTCGAGAAGACGGATGTGTGGTATCGGCGGAATAGCCGCACTCCGGACGCAGCTAGCCGTCGCGAACTTGATCGCTCTGAGGCGATTCAGATTCCGTTTCACCCGACCGAAGTGCCCACGATTCGGCAGTACAAGTTGCCGAACGCGGACGTGGCTCGGTTCATCTTGCCGTCGTATGCGTCGCACGTGATCCTGGATTTCACCCCGGACAAAGAAGCGGCCGCGAAGACTACCGTGAAAGTGTACCGGCTGGAACATCAGGCGTTGCCGGTCGATCAGTTCCGGCTCGGATTGAACCCGTTCCACCCAGGCACATATCGGCCGTACTTTTTGGGTGAATACGATGCGCGCGGGAACCTGCTGAACCCGCAGGAAGATTTCCTGTACTGGATGCTGCCCGTGGTGCCGCGCACGCCTGGGCCGGGTGACCCCAACAAGAAGGGGTACATCGACTATATGTCGGTTCACGCGACGGGGATGAAGCCTGAAGAAGTGCTCGCGGCGGACGAGAAGGATGGCCAAGTGTTCGACTGGAACCAGTTGCGATGGAGTTCGCTGCGATGAGTACCCCAACCACACCACCCGCACGCCCCTGGTGGCGCGGATGGACCGACTTCTGGTTCACCCCAGGCGATCCGACGACAATCGCCTTCGTGCGGATCAGCACGGGCTTGCTCGTGCTCTACATCCACCTGGCGTACAGCTTCGACTTGCAAGCGTTCTTCGGCAAGCATGCGTGGTATGCCTCGGCGTTCGTCGAGCGCGAACGGCACGAGTCGCCATCCTACGCACAACCGTTCTGGGCGTGGGATCAACCCTTCGCATTCCCGCGCTTGCCGGACTATCCGCACCGCCGGCAGGCGTTCATGAAGTTCCTTCGCGCGCTCCCCGAGTCTTCGCCGACGGACACGTCGGCACGGGTGGCCGCCCTCGCGTACATCAACCGGGCATACTCGTTCCAAAACCCAGGTGAATTCAACCATGCCTTGGCTTATGTTCAGCAGATGCCCAGCCGAACCGAGATGGAACGGTACTTAACGGCGCTGGCGGGCAACAAGGTCGAAACCATCACCGAGATCACCGGCGATGGGCCTAAGAAAGTGGACATTTCCGAGAGCTACAAGGCAAACACACCGGACTTCTACGCCAATCTTTCGACCGACGAGCGAGCCAAGGTTGCGAACGAAGTGCGAACGCTCTGGAACCTGCTCGATGGAATTGCCTGGGGCGATGCCGAACGGCGCGGGCGGAACTACGTCTTCAATCACTTGGTCGAGATTCCCCCTGATGGGCGGAAGGCGCTGCTCGATTTCGTGAACTCGCTCACGAAGGAAAACGCGGCGGAACAGAAGCGACTGCTCGACTACCTGGAGTATTGGAACAACGACCCCCGCGTCGCGCTGCGCACGGGGTCCAACATCTTCTCCATCTGGTTTCACATCACCGACCCCACGCAGATGGCGCTTGTCCACGCGGCGGTTTGCGTGGTGATCCTGATGTTCACGCTTGGCCTCTTCACGCGAGTTACGTCCGTCCTCGTGTGGATTGCGTGCGTCGGGTACATCCACCGCACCCAACAGGTGTTGTTCGGGATGGACACGATGATGAACATCTTGCTCTTCTACCTGATGATCGGGAATAGCGGCGCTGCGCTGTCCCTCGACCGACTCATCGCGCGCTTCCGGGCGTCGCGGGCCAGCCTGGCGCGTTCTGGGACGATTGACGCGAACACACGGGCGTTCCTCGCGTGTCCGCCACCTTCGGTGAACGCTGCGTTCGCCATGCGGTTGTTGCAGGTTCACTTCTGCTTCATCTACATGGCGGCCGGGCTGTCGAAACTCAAAGGCCCGGCGTGGTGGGACGGGCGAGCGTTCTGGGACGTGGTGGTGAACCCCGAGTTCACCCTGATGCAATACACGTTGTACGAGGAAGCGCTCCGCGCTGTCACGAAGTTGAAGCCGGTGTACTACGTCACGATCAGCTTCGCCGTGTGGTTCACGCTGTTCATCGAGATCGCTACGCCATTCCTGCTGTGGACCCGCCTGCGCTGGGTGGTGATCTTCCTGGCGACTGCAATGCACGCGATCATCGGCGTGTTGATGGGGTTGAACCTGTTCGAGTTGTTAATGGTCGTGATGTTGCTGGCGTTCCTCCCGGATCGCGTGATCCGCGACCGCTTCCGGGGCGGCCCAGGGTTGGCGAAGCTCACCTTCGCCTTCAACCCCGCTAACGCGGCTCACACCCGCGCCGCGTCCCTGGCTTTGGCGCTCGACATCGACAACCAGATCACCCTTGTGCCAGACAAAGCCGCGACGGCGACATCGGTTGCGAGTGCAGACGGAAAAGCCGCGACCGGAACCGAGGGCACCGCCGCGTTTACGAGGGGGTTACGGTTGCTTTCAATGTTGTCGTGGTTGTTGTGGGTTCCGGGCGTGCGGGCGTTGCTGACCCGCCGGTTGTTCCCACGGTGAGAAGCCATTAGCCAGAGAGCACAGGGCTTCCGCCCTGTGCTACGAACGCCGGCCCCGTCCGGGGCGGAAAGGCTCTTAACTGTCTTCGCCCCGGATGGGACCGTCTTGTGTAGCACAGGGCGGAAGCCCTGTGCGGGCGATACTGACAGCTTCCCGTCACTTCCCAACCGCG
>Ga0105046_10009158_pt1 | contig 15498 bp, 7 predicted proteins | sample MAT03_FD_78385 | JGI IMG/M metagenome (GOLD analysis project Ga0105046, IMG submission 78385) | Freshwater microbial communities from Lake Fryxell liftoff mats and glacier meltwater in Antarctica - MAT-03 (megahit assembly) | ecosystem: Environmental > Aquatic > Freshwater > Ice > Liftoff...
GCACTTGATGCGCTTCGCGGTGAGCGACGCCGAGGACACGCGCCAGCAACTGTCGTTCGTCGCCGAGCGGGTCGGGGCCTGGCTCGCGCGGGCCGCGGACGAGTCGCCTGATGCGGGTGGCACGCTGTTGCTGGATGGCGTGCGCTGCCAGACGTTCCATGAGCTGGTCGATGTGATCGACGCGAAGCTGCCGCAGATCATCGGCGGGCAGAACATCGCGGCGACGACCCAGGACGCGTTCCGGCGGCGGTTGCGTATGGCGGCCTCGCGCATGGGGCACCTCGTGCGGGCGGACCATGATGGCTGCCGGCGGGCGCGCATCGACTGGGACAAGCACCAGGTCAGCGTCATCGATCTACATCGGCTGCACTCGTCGGCGCAGACGTTCGTCGTCGGCGCGGTGTTGAAGCGTCTGATGGAGCGCGACGGGGCGACCCCGCTCACGTTCGTTGTATTGGATGAACTCAATAAATACGCGCCGCGTTCGGGTTGGAGCCCAATCCAGGACATCGTGCTCGACATCGCGGAGCGCGGGAGGAGCCTCGGCGTGTCGCTGTTCGGCGCGCAGCAGACCGCGTCCGAGGTCGAACGGCGGGTGGTCGCGAACGCGGCGCTGCGTATCGTCGGGCGCCTGGACGCGGCCGAGGCGGAGCGAGGCGAGTATGGCTTTCTGACCAAGGCCGCGCGCGATCGCGCGACGATTCTGAAGCCGGGCACGATGATCGTCTCGCAGCCGCAGATCCCGACCCCGATGCTGGTGTCGTTCCCGCGCCCGGGCTGGGCGACGAAGCGGTCGGAGGTCGCGGCGTCGGCGCGCAAAGACCCGTTCGCGGATATCGATTGAAAATCGTACACACCAGTGATTGGCACGCGGGACGGCTCTGGAAGCGGGTCCCGCGCCTCGATGAGCTCGGGCGCGCGTTGACGTCCATGGCGGAGTACGTCGAGCAGGAAGGCGTCGACCTGGTATTGATGACCGGTGACGTGTTCGACACCGGGTCGCCGCATCCCGATGCCGAACGACTGGTCTTCCAGATATTGAAGCGGCTCGGTCAGACCGCGCCGGTGATCGTCATCGCCGGCAATCATGATGACCCGCGTCGTCTCGAGGCGTGGGGAACGTTTGCGGAGCTGGCCAATATCCGGTGCATCGCGAAGCCGCGCCGGCCCGAGCAAGGTGGCTTGATTACCGTCACGTCGCGCGATGGGCGCGAGACAGCGCTGGTGGCACCGATCCCGTTTGCGCCGATCCGCTGGTTCGTCGACGCGGCCGGGATCGGCGACGAGTCAAAGGCGGTGAGCAGCTATGCAGCCGGCGTTGCGAACCTCGCGGCGGTCTTCGCGGACGGCTTTCGCAGCGACACGATCAACATCCTGATGGCGCACACGCACGTCGAGGGTGCGAAGCTCGCGCGCTCGGAGCGCACGGTGCACCTGGGCGATCAGTGGGCCGTGACGCCGCAGCAACTGCCGAGTGCTGCGAGCTATGTGGCACTTGGGCACATTCATAAGCCGCAGGCGTTGCGGCACGCGGTCGAGTACGCGGGCTCGCCGCTGCAGCTCGACTTCGGCGAGGAGGGTGAGGAGAAGTCGTTCGTCGTGATCGAGGCGCACGCGGGGGTGCCGTCGAAGACGCTGCGGGTGCCGTATGAAGGGGGCACGCCACTCAAGACGTTCGAAGGCACCTGGGAGGAGCTCGCGGCGGCGACCGATATGCTGCGGGCGGCGGGGCACTTGCGGGTGTTCTTGAAGCTCGCCGAGATTGAGCCCGACGTGGTCAAGCGGGTGCGCGAGCTGGTGCCCAACGCGGTCGCGGTGCAGGTGCGGCTGCCGGAGCTGGATGCGACATCGCCGACGGTGCGGCCGCAGCGCGAGGCGAGCCCGTTGGAGCTGTATCGCGCGTACTGCGAGCGCAAGTACGAGATGCCGCCGGAGCCGGCGGTGATCGAGGCGTTCGCGGAGCTGTGGGACGCGGCCGAGGGCATCGGCCAAGCTGGACTGGTCGGGGACGGCGGGGAGGCGTGCGGTGACGGAGGGCCCGGCAAGGATGGCGGAGCCTCGACTGGAGGCCCCGGCAAGGATGGCGGAGCCTGGACTGGAGGCCCGGTTTGAGGCCGTTGCGGCTCGAGGTCAATGGGCTCACGTGCTTTCGCGACGCGGTCGCGATCGACTTCGGTGCGCTGGCGCTGGTGGCGATCGAGGGGCCGACCGGGGCAGGCAAGTCGAGCCTGCTCGATGCGATGATCCTGGCGCTGTATGGGGTCGTGCCGCGCATGGGTGCGCAGAACCTGAGCGAGCTCATCGCGCATGGGCGGAGCGGCTTGTCGGTCACGCTCGACTTCGAGGTGCGAGGGCAGCGTTGGCGGGTCGCGCGCACGGTGAATCGCAAGCGACCGAGTCAGGCGATGTTGTCGGAGCTCGTGGAAGAGGACGGCGCGCGGGTCGAGAAGCGGCGCTTCAATGGCGTCATCGAGGTCCAAAAGGAGGTGCGGTCGCTGCTTGGGATCGACGTCGCGGCCTTTCAGCAGGCGGTGATCCTGCCGCAGGGCAAGTTCCAGGAGTTCCTGCAGTCGACGCCTGGGGACCGGCGCAAGATCCTGAGCGAGCTGCTCGGGTTCCAGGTGTACGCGACGATGCGGGCGCGCGCGGCGGAGATCGCGAACCGCCTTGGCGCCGAGGTCGACGTGCTGGCGCGGCAGTTGGCGGGCGACCTGGCGCTGGCGAACGCGGAGCTCATCGCTGAGCTGGAGTTGCAACACGGGGTCGCGCGGAGTGAGCGCGAGGTGACGCAGAGTGCTGCCGATGGGGCGCGCGCGAAGCTCGGCGAGGTCGAGCGGGTGGCAGCGCGATGCCTGGAGCTCAATGCGATCGACGACGCGCTGGTCGTCCTACAGCAGCGCGAAGCGGTCATCGTGATGATGGACGAGCGGGTGGCGCGGGCGCGCGCGGTGGTGCCGGTGGCGCCGCTGGTTGAGCGCGTGGAGGCGACGGCCGCGCGGGTCGAGCAGTTGACGGGGCGCGTGCGGGAGCTGGCGGCGCGGGCGCTGGCGGCGGACAAGGCGCTCGAGGTGGCGCTCGAGGCGGCGCGCGATGCGGAGATAGCGGCCGAGCAGATAGGCGCCTTGCGGGCACGCATCGCACTGCTCGATGAGGCGCGTGGGCGCTTCGAGCAATATCAGGAGCTCGTCTCGCGGGTGACGAGCACCGATGCTGCGCTTGCGGGGGCGAGCAGCGCGGAGGCGAAGGCAGCGGCGGCGCTGACGAAAGCGGTGAAGGCGCGGGACGATGCGTTTGGGGCGTTGCAGCGGAGGGAGGCGGAGGACGTGCCCGCGGTGGCGCCCGAGCTGTTGGCGCGTTGGGAGGGGCTGCGCGAGACGGCGAGTCGGCTCGCTGCGACGCGGGTCGTGCTGGAGCGCGAGACCGCGACGTTGGAGGCCGCGCGTCAGGCAGAGCTGAAGTCCGAGAGCGCGCTCGCGACGGCCGATGTCGAGCGCAAGCGCAAAGAGCATGCGGAGCTGCAGGCAGAAGACGCGCTCGAGGCGGCGCGCGAGGGGCTGGCGGCGGCGGAGCACACGGCGCGGGTAGGGCTTGTGCGTGAGCACCTGCACGCGGGTGAGGCGTGCCCGGTGTGCGAGCAGACGGTCGCGGTGGTGCCAGAGGCTGTCGTCGGTGCCGAGGTCAGTGGGCTGCGGGAGAGGTTGGCGACGCAAAGGAATGCGGTCGAGCGTGCGCGCGCCGAGGGTGAGCGGGCACGAACGCGGGTCGCCGAGGCGCGGGCACGAACGCAGGAGGCCACGTCGCGGGTCGGCGAGATCGGCGAGCAGATCGCACGGACCGCCGCGGCGGTCGCGGCCGATGAGGTGGTGCTGCGGGAGGTTCTGGAGGACGCGCCAGCGCCCGCGCCCGAGGTCCGCTTCCGCCTGGCCCTTCAGGCGTTACTCGAACGCGCCCAACGACGCTTGGCGCACGAGGCGGCGCTCGAGACCCAGCGCATGGCCCATGCTCGCGCGGTCCTCGAGCACGAACGCGACGCGTCGGCCCACTCGCAAGCGACCGCGCGCCGGCTCGAGCTCGAGGCAACGATTGGCGATGCACGCGAGCGACTCGCGGTGGTCGAGGCGTCGCTGGCGGGGCTCGGATCGCAAGACCCGAAGAAGGAACGGGCCTCGCTCGAGCGCGTCATCGGTGGTCTCGAAGAGCGTCGGGCCAATGCGATCGCGGCCGCGTCGCGCGCACGCGAGAGCACCACGCAGGTTGGCGCCGAGGTGAAGACACTCGAGGGTCTCCGGGCCGAGGCTGTGACCGAGGCGACCGCGGCATGCGAAGTGCTCGCGCGTTCGGGTTGGACCGCGGACGATGTGCGTGAGGCGGCGCTGACGGACGACGAGCTGGCGAGCGCCGAGGCGATGGTATCGACCCATCGCGCGGCACGCGCAGCCAAGGTCGCTGAACGCGAGTCGATCGTGCGCGTGCTTGGGCCGCTGCGCGCGGGCCCGGCCGAGGTCGCGCTCGCACGTCACGAGGTCAACGCGGCGACGACGCGTGCGCTCGAGGCGGCCGAGCGCGCGGCGATCCTCGGCGAGCGACTGCGCCAGGCGCAACAGCAGCTCGAGCGCGCAGGTGGCGTGCGGCTGGAGCACGAGACCAAGACGCGCCAGCTACAGGTCTACCGGCGCGTCAGCGATGATCTCAGCCCGAAGAACTTCCAGGAGTTCCTGCTCGAAGAGGTGATCGCCGACCTCGTTCGCGGCGCGTCGGAACGGCTGTTTGGGCTCTCGGGCGGGCGCTACCGGATGGCCGCCGACTCGAGCGCGGGCTTCCTCGTGATCGACCTCGACCATGCCGGCGAGCGGCGCAGCACCGACACGCTGTCCGGCGGCGAGACGTTCCTCGCGTCACTCGCGATGGCGCTCGAACTGTCGGAGCAGATCCGCGCCAAAGCCGGCCGCGTCGACCTCGATTGCATCTTCATCGACGAGGGCTTCGGCACGCTCGACCCCGAGGCGCTCGAGACCGTGACCGAGGCGGTCGAGGGGCTGCAACGCCCCGGTCGCCTGGTCGGCATCATCACCCACGTCGCCGAGCTCGCGCGACGCATGCCCGAGCGCCTCATCGTCGAGAAGTCGGCGACGGGCTCGACCGTGCGACTCGTTCCGAGCTGAACCGTGTCGTCTGGAACCTAAACAGTGTCGCATGGCGACGGAGTCGTACTCATCGTACGGCGCACAAGCGACCGAAGGAGCGACGCTGCGTCACGGATTTGATCCGAAGCCAGGTGTCACTCTTTAGGGCTCGAGGGGCTCGGGCCGGATCCCGATCACCCCGAAAGGCGGTGCCCCGCCCGCGCACAGGCGCCCGTGCACATAGTACATCACCCGAGTCACGTTACAGTCCTCGCAGGCGTCAGGTGCCTCGAAGGTGTGGCTGTACGTCGCCGGGAACGGATCGGGCACGGGCGTGCCCGCTGTCTCCAACCACCCCGCTCCAAGGGCGACCCGCCGCTCGTGCAGCGCCACTTGCGCCGCCACCACTCCCGTGCCCGGGGTGATGATTGTCACGCGGTCTTCGGCCCGGTCGAGCACCAGCTCGACTTCTTCGGCACGCGCCTGCCACAGCCGCTGCTCGTAGGTCTCGAACAGGTGTGCGCGCGAGTTGATCCATAGCCCATCCAGCGCCGCCTGCACCGTCTCTGGGCTGTACACGGTCTCCTGCTGGTTGCCGGTCTGGAACGCCGTCGGCTGCCCGCGCTCGCCCGCGCACAAGACCCAGGGGTTGCCGCCACCATCCTTGGCGCGGAGCCCGTTGTGCTGCACCACGAAGCGCCAGTACTCCAGCGCAGTGAGGCAGGCCGGGTCGACATCCTCGAGGGCGCAGTCCCCGTCTTCGTACGTGTCGCGCGTCACCGCCTGCGGGCAGACCGTGTCGAGGTCCGCACCGCCCACGTCGTCGTCGTCGTATGGGTATTCGTCGTACGGGTATTCGTAGATGCCGCGCGCCAGGACGCGCTCGGTTTGGGTAATGGCGTCGAGCGGCACCTCGGCGTCGACGCAGACCCGCGTCTCGATGTCGCTCGTGTCGACGGTGACCGGCGGGCACGGGCCGAGGTCGAGGTCGAGGTCCGCGAGGCAGGTGTCGTCCTCGGTTTGGTTGCAGTCTTCATCGCCTGCGGCGTCGGCGATGCAGGTCTTGAACGAGCCCGCGTCCTTCACTTCCGGGTAGGTGTCCTCAATGAGCATGAACGCCGTCTCCTTGTCGGGGAACGCGGCGAGGATGTCGGCGCTCACGTCGCGATAGAACTCGTAAAGCGCCTTGGGGGAGTACGGGCGGAGAGCGGTCGCCCACACCTCGGTGTTACACACCTCGCAGCCACAGGCGCAGGTGTGCGCCATGCGCAGCTCGTCGGTCACGGTGTTGAGGCCGCCGATCTTCACGTAGGTCAGCGCGCGGTACCAGGCATTATTGGCCTGCAGGTGCGCCGCGGTCGCCTGGAGCAGGCTCTGGTAGGCAGTGCGGAAGCCCGGGTCGAAGGGGTTCGCGAAGTCCGTCACCGCGCCGCACTGCTCGTCATTGTCGTAGGCGTCCTGGAGCGTCAGCTTCTCGAGTCCGCCAGCGCCGACCGTGGGGTAGTCGGGCCCGAATAACCACTTGGGTGTGCCGCCGCTCGCGACGCTCACGACCAGGCTGAAGAGCTTGCCGTGGTCGACCGCTTGCCGCACCTCGCGGTCGAGGTCGGTCCAGTCGAAGACCCCGGGCGCGACCTCGACCTCGTCCCAGGTCAGCCGCAGGAACACGCCGGTCACGCCCGGGTCGCTCCAAGTCGACTCCATCGTCGTGTTGGCCGGGCCGACCCCGCACAGGCGCTCGTCGTCGGCCGTCGTGCCGAGCACCGTCGGGCAGCACGCCGGGTCGCCGCTGGCCTGCTCCCAGCGGGCGTCGGCGGCGTCATAGCTCTCGACCACGTGGCCGCGCCCGTGCACGCCCATCGCGAACACGCCCGAGGCGAGGCGCGGCATCGGGCCGGTGAAGTCGAAGTCGCCGCCCCAGGGCAGGTATGCTTCGCACAGGGCGGCGCCGCTCACCTGATCGACGGGCACGATGCTGTCGCTCACGAGCGGGCTCACGGCGGTGTCGACCGCTGGGAACACCCAGGTCACAGTGTCGCCGTAGTCAATCCACACCCACTTCGGCGTGAACGAGCCGTCCGCGTTGACGGTGATGATGATCTGCTGGTCGATACTGCAGCCGACGGCGGGGTCTTGGGGTTCGGGGCACGTGCCATCACACCTCGCCGCAGTCATGGCCGCGTCATCGTCGGCGCAGTCGCCGTCCACGACTGTCGCGCCGTCGCCGTCAGCGTCGAGGGCACCGGGGACCTGGACATCGTCGTCATCCTCATCGAACGGCTTGCCAAAGCCGACGCACGGAAAGTAGCCGTCTTCATCGGCGTCCAGGTCGTCGTCCACCACGCCGTCGCCGTCGGCGTCCGGGTCGTCGACCAGGTCCGCGCCATCGCAGTCCCGATCGATGCGATCGCCGCAGCGCTCGACGGCGCCGGGGTGCACCAGCGGGTCGGCGTCGTCGCAGTCGAGCGCCGCGGCGACGCCGTGCACGTCGGTCGTGCCGCAGGTGGCGGTCAAGAGGCGCGGGTCGCTCGGCGCCTTCACGTAGCCATCGCCGTCGCCGTCGAAGGGCTCGTCGAAGCGCCCGTCGTGATCGTCGTCCAGGCCATTGCAGCGCTCGGGCTGCGGGAAGATGCACGTGCCGGTTGCCAGGTCGTCATCCGGATCGCCGCCCTTGAGCGTGCCGCATCCGGGCACGCACAGGTCCTCCGGCGCCGCGGAGAGATCGGAGCAGTGTGCCGGGCAGTACGCGCCTGAGGGTTGGGTGCCGTCGGCCGGGCACTCGCCAACGCAGCCGACCGGACACTCGACGACGCAGCCGGCAACGCACGGCGTGTTCTTGCAAACGTCGAGGTTGCTGGCGAAGCCATCCCCGTCGGCATCGTTGCAATTGATGGTGGCGTCGCCTTCGCAGGTGTCCTGAAAGCAGAACACCAAGTCACCGTCGTAGTCATCGACCACGGTGTCGTTGTCGTCCCAGCAGTCCATGCAGTGCAAGAGGTCGACGCACGCCGTGCCATCGCTCATGCTGACACCGCAGGTTGTGTAGCCGTCGCCGTCGGCATCGAAGTCCTCGTCGACGCCGCCGTCGGCGTCCAGCGCGTCAGCGTCCTGGTCGAAGCCATCGCATAGCTCCGACAGGGCCGAGGTTGCAGCGTCGTCCCCTGCGACGGTGAAGGGGGTGAAGGTCGCGGTGATGAACGCGCCGTCGGGGATGTGCGCCGTCAGGACCGTCGAGACGAAGCGCCAGGTCGTTTGGTCGGCGTCGACGAGCACGTCACCGATCCATTGGCTCGCGTCGGTGGCGACGAGCGAGGCGAAGAGCTCGATCCGTCCCGAGGTGGCGTGGGTGGCCTGCACGGTGCCGGGTGCCGCGACCGGCCCCAGTACGACACCGCGGATGTCGGTGCCGTCGAGGAAGGTGATGGCGGGCGGCTCGAGCCCTCCGTTGGCCAGGCCGACCAGGCGAATGGCGCCGAGCTGATTGGTGCTGATCGCGTTCTGGGAGAACGTATTGAGCATCGCGCCAGCGACGACCTGCACCCCGTAGCCGAGATTGCCGGTGATGGTGTTGCCAAATGCAAAGTTGTTAGAGCCCGCGAATGTCAGCCCGTTGCCGCCGTTGCCTTCGCCGGCCGCGCTGCCGCCGATGGTGTTGGCTTCGATGCTGGAGGCACGCGCGCCGAGCAGGTAGATACCGGCGCCCGTATTCGCAACGATGACGTTGCCGCTGATGACGCTCGCCCGGGTCCGGTCGTTGATGCCGTCGCCGCTATTGCCGGCGAGGCCGGTCAAGGCGCTCGTCCCGATGAGGTTGTCGCGCACTTCGGCCTGGCCGGGGGAGCCGATGAGCAGGATGCCCGACCCCTGGGTGGCGACGATGCTGTTGGCATCGATGACCGTGCGCTGCGCGTCCTTGACCCAGATGCCGGCGCAGGCAAGCCCGGGCGGTGGGGCGAGGCAGTTGCCGGCGAGTAGCCCGAGCGCGTCGTAGCCGATCTCGTTGCCGACGAGGGTGTTGTTGCGGGCGCCGCTCGGGCCGGCAACGCTTATCCCGGGCCCGTCGTTGGCGGTCGTGCGCGTCTCGGACACGACGTTGTTGCTGCCCTTGACGATGGCGATGCCGGACCCCGGGAAGCCGCTGACGTGGAGCCCGCAGAGGGTGTTGCGGTTGCCTCTGAGGGTGAGCCCGCTCGCGTTGGCGGCGACCCCGCCGCCATTGACCAGTACAACGCGCTGGCTCGGACCGCAGCCGCCGATCCACACGTTGTTGCGGGTGAGCGCCGGCAACGCGCTGTTCAGCGTGATGGGCGTGGGGTTGGTACAGAGCGCGCCGAGGTTGATGACGTCGCCCGACTTGGCCAGGGCGATCGCCCGTCGCAGCGTGGCGGGACCAGAGTCGGCGGTGCTCGTGATGTCATGGCGATCGCCACCGCCCGTCGGGGCGGGCACGAACTCGCAGTCGGGCGGCGTCGCGGCCGCGGTCGCGCCGCTAGCGACGATGAGGGCGAAACTACAGACGAGTGCCAGTGGCAGGTGCGTGGTCATGGTTGCTCCCGCTGTCGGAGATTCAAAGACCAGACCTCACAGCAGCGCTCAACTGTCGCCTCGATCGTCTCCTTTGGCGGTATCGGCAATCGTGCTCGCGCAGGGCGACAGTTCAACCCGCACGCGTGGTCTATGCTCTGAGAATTGCCCTCCCGCCACCGAGGTTGCCATGCGTCACGCTCGCTCCATCCCGCTGTATCTGATTTTGTTCACCGCATGCGGCGGCGACGACGCCTCGCCGACCTCCGACGCGAGCGCAACTGACAGCGTCACTGACAGCTCATCGATCGAAACTACCGCCGACACCGCACCCGCCGACACCGCACCCGCCGACACCGCGCCCGCCGACACCGCACCCGCCGACACCGCGCCCGCCGACACCGCGCCCGCCGACACCGCGCCCGACGCTTCGATCGACACCGCACCCGGCGACACCAGCGAGCCCGACCCGACCGTGCCGGTGCAGACCGAGTTCGACTCGATCGCCGCCGCCCCGAAGTGCAAAGACGTCGACGACGGCACCAACTGTGTCGAACCAGTCGCGAACGCCGTGCGCATCGACGACGAGCTGCGGCTCGGCTGGAAGCGCGCCGATTTTGACAAGGAAAACCAGATCATCCGCATCGAGCTCGAAGCGGGCGCCACGCTCGACCCGCGCCTGGTCGAGGGCGCGTTCATCTATCGAGGGCGAAAGGACAAAGACGCCATGATGCACCGCATCAAGACCCTCAAGATCGAGGGCAACCGCGTCGGCATCGAGGTGGCCCAGGCCAAAGCCAAGGATGTCTTCCGCCGCGGCCGCATCCGCGCGCGCATCCCGCTGGCGGACCCGGCGACCCCGGCCGTCCCCAACGCCGTAATCCAAGCGACCATCGGCCCGGCCGACTGCACCGGCAGCGGGCCGATCATCGACGGGCACTTCAGCGTCCCCTTTTTAGGCGAAGGCGACGTCACCCTGGAGCTGACCGAGTGCAGGTTCCGACTGACGGCGTGGGTCGACGCAGTGCTGCTGTGGGACAGTGGCATCGCCAACCTCGACAAGGTCGAGGTCGTGGTCGGCGGCAGCATCGACGCCGCGCTGCACGCCGAGCTGACCGTCGATGTGGACGGCTTCATCGGCGGCTCGACCACCCTCTGGCAGAGTCCCCCGATCCTTTTCACCGTCGGCGGCATCGTCATCACCGCGACCCCCAAGCTGATCGCGGGCTATTCGGTCAACGCCGCGGCCACGCTCTCGATCGAGGCGGGCTTCGACTACTTCGGCTCCAAGGAGGTCGGCTTTGGCTGGTCCGACCGGCTGAAGTGGTACACCATCAACACAAACGAGAACGAGTTCACCGCCTTCGGCCCCGACGACTACTTCGACGGTGCGATCGGCATCCGCGTCTACGTGAAGCCGCGCATCGACCTCTTGGCCTTCGGCATCATCGGCGGCTACGTGGCGCTGGAGACCTTCGCCGATGCCGGCCTCACCAGCACCGCCAGGCTCGGCGCGAACGGCAACTACAATGGCGAGGTGTGCGCCGACCTCACCGTCGGTATCACCCCGAGCGTAGGGGCCACCGCCGAGATCATCGGCATCACCCTCTTCGACGAGGAGCTGGAGCTGTTCACCTGGGACATCGATCTGGTCGAGGACGCCTGCTTCGATTGGTCGGGCCCAGCACCTTCCAACTGCGATCCGACCGGCCCCTGCTGCGTCGACGGCGAGTGCCCGGCCAACGCCGACCCCGAGATCACCGTCACCTGCGAGCCGGGGCCGGCGGGCATCGGCCTCCAGAAATACACCTGCGAGGAGCACTTCCCGGACGATTATTGCACCGTGGCCACCGCCGACGAGGCCTGCGCCGACGGCCGCGCGCTCACGGTCGACTCGTGCGTCGATAATCGCTGCGTCAACAACCCGCCCGGGCCGGACGAGGCATTGCTGGCCCAGCCGGTTGTTGATGTCGAGTTTGCGAACACCTGCATCCGCCCGATAGGATGCTGCTACACCGCCTCGGACTGCGCCGATGGCAATATCCGCACGTTCGACACATGCCTGAAGGCATTGTTCGCGGGCCCCGACGTGAAAGGCACGTGCACGCACCGCATCCTGTGATCAGTCGCGCGTCCAGAGCCAGCCGCCGTCGGAGTCGGTCAGGCCCACGAACAGCGGGCTGCGACCGACGACGACGGCGCCGCCATAGCGCGCTGACGCGATGGCGGTGACCTCGCCCGCCATGGGGATCGGGAGCGCGAAGACGGGGTCGCCGTTACCCGTGAGCTTCATGAGGACGGAGCCCTTCGCGGCCGTCCAGCCCGCGAACCAGACATTGCCGGCGGGGTCGTAGGCCACATCGCCCGAGCTGGCACCGGCCGACGATGTCCAGCTCACACTGCCGTCTTCGGGCGCGATGCGACGCATGGCCAGATCGACGATGGAGCCGTCGGCGTCGCGCTCGAGCCCACCGATCAGGATCACCGGCCGGCCGTGTCGAGGGCGAGCGCGTGGCCGATGTCTTCGCGGCGCGGGTTGCTGTCGGTCACGGGCCTGAGGAAGTCAGGCTGCCCGCCAATTCGACAGGTGCGCGACGCAATCGTCACTGCAAAGAGCGACAGTTCACCTGGGGCGCTCGGTCTATTCAGCGCAGCATGCGTCAGGAGGATTTGCACGATGCACAGGATCATGGTCGCGCTCGCGTTCTTTCTCGTCACCCCGCCGGCGCTCGCCGAGCCCCGCATCATCGACTCACTGGGCGCCGCCGAAACCGAGGCCCGGTCGGTGACGATACCGGGCTCGCCCGTCAGGTGGGTGCCCGAGGTCACCTTCTTCGTCGAGTTCGACGGCTGGGCCCAGGAAGACGTCGTGCTCGTCGCGTGGCGTGACGGCAATAAGCTCCTCGGCAAACCGCTCGCCTGCGCCTCCAACTACTTCCAGAAGGACTTGCAGGACAACCCGACGACGCCTCTGGTAGCCGCGAACGTCGCCTACTTTCGCTGCCGCTTCGACAACGAGTTCGGGATCACCGGCGCTGGGTCGTTCCAGCTCGGGCTGACCTACAAGCAGACCCTGGCCGGCACGACCCACGAGCTCGGCATCCTCACGATGAGGGTCATCGAGATCGCGCAGGGCTCGCAGAACAAGCCCACTGCGACCTTCGCCGACGACCGCGATCACCAGTTGGGCGTGACCACCATCGAAGAGTACCTCGGCGGACCCACCGGCCCAGAGGAGATCCTGCGCGCCAGCCTCCGGCTGCACCACAAGATCCGCGACGTGCCCAACGAGATCGTCATCCGCTTCTGGACCAAGCTCGACGACAAGGGTCCGCGCACGATGACGATGGCGTGCCTCTACGGTGACAAGAAGGTAGCCGAAGCCAGCAACGTCAGCCGGGGCGGCAAGTCGAGCTACTGGACGTTCAAGGGCAAAGAGCGCTTGCACGTGAGCTATGAGCAGCAGGGTTTCCGCTTCTCCGGGATGCACTCCGGCAAGGCGTCAGGACCCAATCCCGGGGGCGCACACTTCCTCGGCGACAACCCGGGCGAGTATCGCTGCGTCGCGATGGCGGGCGGCGAAATCGTCATGGAGGCCTTCTTCACCGTGAACGCCGCTGGCGAGATCCAAGAGACCGCCTGCGACGGCCAGGCTCGAGTCCTGCGTCACGTACACATCATCGCGAGCAAGGCCAGGGCGATCGCCAACGTCGACTTCGACGCGGCGGCCGGGAAGAAGAGCGGCTACTTCGGCCGGGTCGTGTGGAAGGACGCGTGCCCCTGACCCGGTTCGACATCTGCCAGATGGCAGGGCGCGGGCCCCGACCAGAAAGGCACGTGCACGCACCGCGAATCAGTCGCGCGTCCAGAGCCAGCCGCCGTCGGAGTCGGTCAGGCCCACGAACAGCGGGTTGCGACCGACGACGACGGCGCCGCCATTGCGCGGGGACGCGATGGCGGTGACCTCGCCCGCCTCGGGGATCGGGAGGGCGAAGACGGGGTCGCCGTTGCCCGCGAGCTTCATGAGGAGGGAGCCCTTCGCGGCCGTCCAGCCCGCGAACCAGACCTTGCCGGCGGGGTCGTAGGCCACATCGCCCGAGCTGGCGTTGGCCGACGATGACCAGCTCACACTGCCGTCTTCGGGCGCGATACGACGCATGGCCAGGTCGTCGATGGAGCCGTCGGCGTCGCGCTTGAGCCCACCGATCAGGATCACCAGCCGGCCGTCCGTGTCGAGGGCGAGCGCGTGGCCAATGTCGTCGCGGTGCTGGTTGCTGTTGGTCTCGGTGGTCCAGAGCACGGTGCCGGTCGGCGCGTACTTGCGCAGCCAGATGTTGGCACCCTGGCCGACATGGCCGACGGTCGCGATGACGTAGACGTTGCCGTCGGGATCGACCCCGACGTCGGCGTGCTTGGCGACCTCTTGGCCGTGCGCCACCCAGTCGCTGAAGACCTCGTCGCCGTCGGGCGTGCGGCGTTGCACCACGACTCCGCTCACGCCGCCGCGCATGGCGCTGCCGGCGATGGCGACGAAGCCCTGCGCATCGATCGCCGGGGCGTCGGCGCTGGCCAGGCCGAGCTCCGGCCCGAGCTTCCAGCGCAGGCTGCCGTCGGGCTCGAGCAGCACGAGCCACGCCTCTTGGCCGTCGCTATTCGCCGTGACCGCGACCTCGCCATTGGGCCCGAGCGCGACCCCTTGCGCCGCGGCATCGAGCAGCGGTGTCACGGTCCAGGCGACCACGCCCGTCTCGCTGAGCTTGCGCAGCCACAGCGCGTCGCCGAGCGCGGCGAGGTGCACGCGACCGGCGACCACGATGGCGCTGTTGTCGGCTGCGGCCGCGCGCGGGTCGACGTGATCGCAGGTCGGGTCGCTCGGCAGGCAACCGCTCGGCACGTAGCATGGCCACCTGCCCGCCGGGTCGGCCCGGGCGGAGCGGTGATGGCGATGCCGCTCGCAGGTCGTTGCTGTGCCCGCGCACACCGACCAAAGGGTCGTGCAGCGGGCCTCGTAGGTGTAGCTCGAGCCGTCGCCGGCACAGCTCACGTGGTCGAGGCTCGGGAGCTGCTCAGGCGCCGCCATCGCCATGTCGACGAGCACGGTTGCCTCTGGCTGCGCCGTCGCTGCTGGGCACAGAGGCTGAGGCGCGCGCCGCTCGAGCGCGGTCGTGAGCGCGACCGACTCTTCGGCTTCGCGCACACGCACCGTGACCGCGTCGCAGGCGGGCTCGCCCTGCGACGGGTCGCCGCAAGCGGGCCACTCCAGCACCACGTAGCCCGGACCAAGCCCTGTCACACCCGGAGCGTCGGCGCCGCCAATGACCCACAGCAGCACCACGTCGCGCGGCAATGCGCGCACCACGTCGCGCTCGAGCACGAGCCGGCCGTCACCGTCCGCATCTTCCCACGCGACGAGCGCTCCGGCGGCGAGGCCAGCACCAGCCCCCCGTGGCGCCAGATCCGGCAGACCGCGTGTCGTTATCAGCTCGTGTGCAGGCGCATGGCGCAGAGCGAGCGTGAAGGCGCCATCGAGCACCGCGGCGCCTTCGCCGACGACCCACTTTCCGGGCGCGTCGGGCACCGACCACAGCACCGCGACCTTGGTGCCGGCGAGGCCCGGACCGGTGACGGTGCCGCGCAGGATCGCCAGCGGAGGAGATCGGTCCGCAGGCTGCAGCTCACCGCACGCGGCAAAGGCCGCGAGGACGAAGATAACTATAGGATGTCGTAAGCTCAGGCTCAGAACTCTAGCATGAGCCCCGTGCCAAGAGCCACGCTCCAGCGCGGCGCCAGGCTGCCCTGCTCGCGCACGAACAAGACGGCACCGGTCACACCGAGCGCCCATGCGAAGCCA
>Ga0105046_10009159_pt1 | contig 15496 bp, 16 predicted proteins | sample MAT03_FD_78385 | JGI IMG/M metagenome (GOLD analysis project Ga0105046, IMG submission 78385) | Freshwater microbial communities from Lake Fryxell liftoff mats and glacier meltwater in Antarctica - MAT-03 (megahit assembly) | ecosystem: Environmental > Aquatic > Freshwater > Ice > Liftoff...
TCCATTCCTATCAATTTTTTTGTATCTTTGCTACATGCAATTTTGAGGGCTTGTGCACTAAAAGCACATCAAAATTTTCAAATTATCCGCGCGTTAAAACGTCAAAATTTGTACAAAGTCGAGGCCAATATTCTTTTCTTTATCGCTCAGCTGGACTCTGAAAATGGTCAGTATTGGCAAGCTCTAGGAAACGTCGATTTCACTTTAGAAAATTACCAAGAGGCAAGTTTTGCATACTCTATGGCTTTGGTTTATACCTCAAATAGCGACCCTTTGCCTCTCTTTGGCTTGGCTTATTGTTTTGAGCAGCAAAGAGAGTATCAAAAGGCCTTAGAATGTGTAAACTATGCCTTGGAGTTTATTAAGGAGAATCCGGATTTTCAAGAAAAATACCAGCAGGAGTTAGACGAATACGGAGTTTTACTAAAAACTTTTCTTTAAGGATTGCATATGAATGTAACTTCTCACGAAGACTTTTCACAATCAGGTGAAGTCCTTCGATCACAACACACAGAAGTCCATGAGGCAGGCGGAGAGGAAAAAACTTCCAAAACCTCTGCCTTCAAGGCTAGACTTGAAAAATTGACACCTAAGTGCCTGGAAACCGCCCAGGAAAGTTATAAAGAACACTTAGAGGGGTCGCATACACTCCGTCAGACTATTTCTTCAATAAAATTTCTTTTGATTCTCAATTTTCCAGAGGTTACGTTAGCTAAAAATTTTATTAAGGCAGTCAAACAGAAGGATGAACCAGGAACACGCTTAGAAGATTCAAAATTAGCTGCAATCTCAAGCGAATTACTGACAGGTCTTGTTTTTGCGGGAAACGCGTTAGCTTATCATGCCGTCATTGGCATCGCCACACCTCTATTTTTTGTTCCCTTGTCCATCGGAAAGATCGTTTATGAAAAAATCGCCAGAAGTGAACATGACGAGAACCTTAGAGAGCTCAAAAAACAAGAATTTATGCTGCCAGATTAAATTCATTGAATAGACTCTTGCATTCGCTTTTCTAAAGGCATAAAATAAAAATAAAGGGAAAAGGGTTATGCGTAGTTACTATGCTCATTTGGAGCAAACGAAAATTCCTCAAGTAAAGTCGATCCAACCTAAATCCGTTTTTCGGTCCTCTGCTATCTTCCCTGTTATTCAAGCCGATGGTATTTCCTCAAGAGTGATTTTCTTGGGTTATTGGATTCTAAAACGGCACATTAAAGAAATAGCATGTGTTGTGACATTAAGATCGGCTGAGGGGGAAATACTCGCTCGTTCCAATAGGGTCATTTTGGAGCCAAAAACTTACCGCATCGAACTTAAAGACCAATTACAACTTGCCAACCACCCTCCAGATGAAGAATTTATAGGAAGTATCGAAATTGAATTCTTTTCAACTCAAAATCTTGTTTTCCCCTTTCCTGCGCTCGATATTAATTACTATGGTGCGCACTTTAGTGCCATTGTGCATACCGCCCAGCGCGTTTATAACGATTTTGACGACATGCGCAATAATTCGCAGACTTCAGTGCCTGAATCTGGTTTTAATATCTATGTAACAAAAGACCAAGAACCATTTTTCACTTTAATTAATGGCTCTAATCACTGCGAAAATAGCCAAATAAAAATGGAATTTTTTAACAAAGATGGTGAAACTCTAACGCATACGCTTGATTTAGGGACTTTAAAGCCCTATCAAACAACCTTTTGTTTTCCTGCGCGTTTATGTGCTTTAGAAAGTTTTCTAAAGGGCAGCGTGGGTACGGCTAAAATTACCTTTAATGTTAGCTGGGCGTTCCCAAGACTCGTGGCTGGTAATTGGAATCGCAAGCTTCCGGCCATCAGTATTACCCATACGTATTATGATTGTGAAAGAGCTGCTTCGAAATCAGATTATTGGTTTCAAAGTAATCCCGAATGGCATGCTGCTTCATTAATGGTTCCCGTAACCATTTCTGATGATCATTTCACTAACATCTATTTTTACCCCATCTATTCCCCTTCTCATTTTTCGATTGGCATGGAAATTTATGATGAGACTGGCCATTTGCTTGGCGCCAAAAATCCGGTGATGGAAATCGAATCTCCTTCATCACTTCTAAAACGTGTTTCTTTGAATGAGCTTTGTCAAGAATTGCGTATCACAGAGCATAAAAATCTAGCCGTACGACTAGTCGCCTACGAAATCCCCGGTTCTCCTCTGCCTACCCGGATTAAAATCGGACTCGATTTAGGGGGATCAGAAAAACTATTGCCATGTAATATCTGCGTCAATCTACAGCCCTATAATCCTGCTTTTGTAGGAAAACCAAGCACTTTTCGGTGGCTTCCTTTTCTAGCCGACCAACCTTACCCAACTGTCTGGATTATGAATTCTTCGCCTGAAATCTCTTACCAAAGAGAAGCTCAATTAACCGTAACTTTTTTCCGGGAACAAGATGCTGCCACAATAGTACGCACAATCACTCTTCCAGCCAATGGGTTTACTCTTCTAGATCTTCAAGATCTTGAACTAAAAACTTTTTTTGCCGATCAAACTGGGTGGTTAACTGTCCAATCAAGCAACCCTTATACCACTACCTACTATTTTACTGAGTCTAACTCAGGCATAGTAGGTGGAGATCATGGGTTCTAAAATTATTTGACCTGTACAGCTTTTATGAGCTCCGCATAAGAAGGAAGGAAAGGAATGAAAGTGTAGCTTTGCTTGGAAAAATCATACCAGCCCAGCTGGAATTGCGTTTGATTAGCCAAAGCCACGTAGTAGGCTTTGACATGATGATTATATCCCACCACTTGATGAGTACTCTTAGTTGTGAACTTAATCGCTTTGCATTCAACAACTAATAAAGGATAGATGGAATGCTCAGGATGGATTCCTTTGCCAAAACAAATAATATCTGCACGCCGCTCTGGGATTTTACTGCCATTTAAGCAGAGGTGAGGCATCTGCTTTAATCCTTTCTCTACCCCAATTAGCTCGAGTGGGAAACCTAACTCGTGAATCATCTTGCCGAGTAGGGCTTGGCGCACGTTTTCTTCAGGTAAAGCTGTAACCCATTCTTTACGGACCATGCAGTATATATTTTCAGGCGTTGGTCTAAGCTTCAGGTTCAATGATTCCGTAATTTTGGTCATTTCGGCGATAAATCACTTTTAATTTCATATCATGCTCAGAGCGGAAAATTAAAAATGCGTCTCCTGAAAGTTCCATTTTCATGATCGCTTCATCGTTTGTCAGAATTTTTAACGGACTCGATTCCTTACAAACAATGGCATGCGGTGTGTAATGATGCACCATTTGGCGCCGGCTTTCGGCATCAATATCATCGTTGACTTCCAGCAAATCTTCTTGCGAAGGGGCTCGGTATACGTTGACATTCATGTCAATCGTAGACAGTTTTTTAGCTTGGTGATCTTGAATGCGACTTTTATATTTTAATAATTGTGTTTCTAATTTGTTAACGGCCATTTCAATAGACGCATACATGTCGTTAGTAATGGCTTGACTTTTGATTTTGATATGATCTCCTTTAAGCACAATATCAACGCGATGCTCAAGTTTTTGAATATCCATAGTGATATTTACATCGCTAATCCGATGGCTTAAACGATCAATTTTTGAAATCTTCTCTAATGCATAATTTTTCATCGCATCTGTGACAAGAACATGACGTCCAGAAACAGTGATGTTGTAGGGTTGGACAGACTCTTCAGTACTTTTCATTTTACTGCGATTCATAAATACCTCATTTAGATTTTCCTGTTTACACCTAAGCATGTAGCGTTCGATTCGCTATGATTTAAGTCTAATGGTTAGAGTATATATTGAAAAGAAGAAGTAAGGTCATTATTTAATAATCTAATAGTTAGTTATTTACGGAAGAAGAGATGAGGAAAGTCGACTTGCTTTTTGCTTTTCAAACATTTGGCGTCTGAGCTTGAGGTTGCCCAATTGACCGCAAGCTGCCATAATTTCCTCACCCTTGGAAACCCGCAGCAAGGTATAATATCCTTGGGTGCGCAAATAGTTAGTAAAAGCTTCCAAGTTCTCTAAGGAAGGAGTTTGAAAACGGTCACGGCTTTGTGAATTATAAGGGATTAAGTTGATTTTTACATTGAGTCCTTTTAAAAACTCTGCCAGTAAAGCCGCATGCTCAATCTGATCGTTTTGATCTTTTAGTAATACGTAGGCAATTAAAATCTGACGTCCAGTAACTGCGCAATAAGTGCGCATTGCTTCATGTAAAGTTTTAAGATCGTACTTTCGATTGACCGGCATCAAAAGGTTTCTTAATTCGTCTGTCGGAGCATTTATTGAAACTGCTAGATTAGGAGCTTGTCCTTTAAGGTTTGACAATTTTTCAATTCCATCCACGCAGCCGCTGGTTGAAATTGTCATCCGTTTGCGTCCAAATCCGAACCCTTTGGGATCGTTTAAAACTTGCACTGCTTGCATGACCGCGTCATAGTTATCTAATGGTTCTCCCATCCCCATGAACACGATATTTCGGAAAGAAAATTTCAGCTGATGCCTGGCCATAAAAACTTGTGCCACAATTTCTTCAACAGTAAGATTGCGCAGTAATCCCATTCTGCCGGTTTCACAAAAAGCACATCCCATCCGACAACCAACCTGGGATGAAATGCACAAAGTTCCTCCCGATTGCATAGGGATTTGCACGGCTTCAATCTCTAAATCATCTCGAGTTTTTAGAAGGAATTTGCCGGTATTTCCATCTGCCGTTTGACTTGCAAGAGGAAGTAAAGAGATTTCAAGGGCATCTAAAATCGCTGAACGCAAGGCTTGGGCATTTTTAAATGCTGGTTGAGAGCCGGTTAACAAACCGGTACGAAAAAACTCTTGATATAAAAGCGAAGCATGCAGTTTGCCCTTTCCCAATAAAGTGTGGATGGCTTTGGCAAAGGATTCTTCAGTTTGAGCTAAGAGGGAAATTTTTTTAGACACGTAATCACGAATAATGACATATAAAATGCACCGAAGAGGGCTCGAACCTCTAACCACCCGGTTCGAAGCCGGGTACTCTATCCGATTGAGCTATCGGTGCTAATTCAGGTACTGGTTAATTCGGAAATATTACCTTTCGGGCGAATAAGTTGCAAGGAAGAGTTTATGCAAAAAATGTTTTTGCGCAAATTCAAGAGTTAAGGAATAATTAAATCTTTTTAACCGAAGGAGACAAGATGCTATTTAATTGGGTGCAGCAATTTAGAGGCTCAAACCGCCAAACAAAATACTTCATTTTGACATGGATCGTCTATATGATTGCTATTATTGTCTCGACCCTCTATGCTTACGTGCGCATTGATTTAATTAAGTCTTACGATGAACAAGGGAAAGCCTCCATCGAAAAAATAGAAGAAAATAGTTAATTTTTGGTTATATTATTATGTCTAACACACCCGACTATCTCGAGCATGAAGAATACCTAAACCGCAAACGCAAACTCGGAGAAATCCGCGAGTTAGGGATCGATCCTTACCCTGCGCATTTCAAGCCTTCAGATAGTGCTCAGAAATTACAAAATACGTACGGACATTCTTCTATTGGGCATAGCGAAGATGCGGCTGCCGGTTCAACGAAAGAAGTTACTGTCGCCGGCAGACTGATTTTATTTAGAGGCATGGGAAAAAATGCTTTTGGGCACATTCAAGATGCCAGTGGTAAAATTCAAATCATGTTTAATCGCGATTTAACACACCTCACAGGTTACGCGCCCACTGCAGAAAATAGCGAAGCCCTCAGCGGTTTTAAAGTGATCGAGAAAAAAATTGATTTAGGCGATATTATCGGCATCGAAGGGCACCTCTTCCACACCAATAAGGGAGAGCTTACGATTTATGCCAAGCAAGTCACAATCCTTTGCAAAACGCTGTTGCCATTACCTGATAAACATGCGGGCTTAATCGATAAAGAACAGCGCTATCGAAAAAGATGGCTAGATTTAATTTCAAACGATCCTGTGCGTGAAACGTTTTTACACAGAACCCAAATTCTACGCTTTATCCGCAAGTACTTTGAAGACTCTCATTTCACTGAAGTTGAAACTCCTATTCTGCAAAGTGTTTATGGGGGAGCCGAAGCGCGTCCTTTCATTACCAAACTCAATGCATTAGATCAAGAAATGTTCATGCGCATTTCCCTTGAGCCTTCACTGAAAAAATTGATTGTCGGTGGAATTGAACGGGTCTATGAAATCGGCAAGGTATTCCGCAATGAAGGAATCGATCGCAATCACAATCCAGAGTTCACTCTACTTGAAGCCTATGCCTCGTATTGGGATTATCAGGATATGATGCACTTTGTGGAGAATCTTTTCGAAAAATTAGCTCTCCATCTCCATGGAACCACAGAAGTGCCAGGTCTTTTAACTGAAACGCAAGAATCGATCAAAATTGATTTTAAGGCTCCTTGGCTACGCATGACCATGAAAGAGAGTATCTACAAATACGCCAACATTGATGTAGAAAATCTTTCTGATCAAGAAATGCGGACCAAGCTTTTGGAATCAGGCAAATGCGACCCCAAAAAAATTAATCCTCTTTCACGTGGACTGCTTATTGCAGCTATGTTTGAGGTCTTTGTCGAACATCACCTGATTCAACCACACCATATCATCGATCACCCTATCGAAACAGCTATTCTGTGCAAGCCCCATCGCGATCCTGAATGCCGGAAAGAAGGCCTTATAGAAAGATTTGAAAGCTTTGTGTTAGGCGGAGAGATTTGCAATGCCTATTCAGAGCTTAACGACCCTGAGCTTCAGCGCTCGCTTTTTGAGCAACAATCTAAAAGACGCGATGCAGGCGATGAAGAAGCCAGCCCAATCGATGAAGAGTTCATTGAAGCCATTCATCAAGGCATGCCCCCTACTGGCGGCATAGGCATTGGAATCGATCGATTAGTCATGCTGTTGACAAATCAACATTCCATTCGCGATGTCTTGTATTTTCCTTGGATGAAACCTCAAGGTGAATCTTAAACTAAGGCTTGGGCTGCAATTCGTCATGTTGCAGCCACCCTAGTTGGTCTAAGACCTATCAAATCACCCCTAAACAAATTTCCTTATTTCTTTCCATTAAACACTTCCCTCTGTCTGCGATTTAATTATAATCACCTTAAAAAATATGCATTGCGATATATTTTTTTTATTCTTAGAGTTGAACATTATAATTGCGAAACTAATATAAGGAGTTTATATGAATGCAGATAAAGTAGAACCAGCCAGTTTTTCTAAACGCTTAAATGACCTTTATGATCCTAAGATGGGAAAGATTGAATTTCAGGCCCCTTATAAAGGATCACTAGGCTCTTATTCAGCAGAAATTTATTGTGATACTCCAGGCACAGCAAATCCCGTTCCTCGTATTTTAGATGTGGTCTCATCTAAACTGACAAGTCGATCTAGAAGTGAAACTACAGATGCTGATTTAATTATCAGTAGAGGAGTTGGAGGAAGCCAACAAGCCATCAATCAACCCGTCAATCAAATCATCATCACAAGTGACTCAGCTTTGCAAATTTTTCAAAAAATAATGCAAGAAAAATTCGGAATATTTGATTTCGGAAAACAGATAAATCATTTTTTTAATGAATCAAGGATTGAATATACAGAGCCATACAATGGTAAATTAGGTTCTCATCCAGCAGAAATTTATAAATCCGGGGGTTCCGAGTGTATTTATAAGATTTTGGATTTAATTGAAAAAATTAATGAACCTAGATCTTTAACAGTAAAATGTTCAGATACACCAGAAGGGGCAGACGTACTCACATCTAATGCAGGATGCCGTGGTGGAATTGTTCAAATTGTGTTTACAAATACTGAGGCAGTAGAAATTTTTAAAAGTACAATGCAAAAAGCTTTTGAAGATAAAGCCAAAAAAGGTTCAATAGATTCAAACACTTTGTCTAGGTTTGCAAACTTATACCTTAATCCTAAATAAATTCTCTAAAACTCTGGCCTAAGCAGGCCAGAGTTTTCAGATTCTTACCTTAGTATTATAAAGATCCGGTTTTAAAAAGCACATAGGTTGCTTTTCGATTAAAGTCACGGATCTTTATCGCTTCTGTAAGTTCATCTTTTTCAATTTTAATTTCAGAATTTAACAAAATTTTCTTAGATCTACTTATACCTTTGCTCATAGATGCAGCTTGCGATTCCTGAAGAGATGGATAGTCGTAATGGTAAAAAGCATCGTTGGCGCACTCAAAAATTTCCGTGTCTTCTCTTTTTGAAAAATGGCGATGATACATTTTTCCATCTTTTCCAACACAAAAGTTAAACACGCCTCTTTCCACAATTTTCTCCTGATCTTCATAAAAATGAATTTCCCCTGGAATACAAAAAAGCCTATCTGCATGACCTGTCAAGCTATTGGAATAACTTTTCTCGAAACCGTATTCCTCTACAAAATCTTCGACTTCACTTGGAAAAGCATGACGAGCAATGTGTTTTGCTTGAGCAGCGGCTGAAAGGTTTCGATAACTTTCAGTTTCCAAATGTGCGGGTACTTCTTGAAACCATTCCGCTACTCTCTCTGCGTAGCCTGCGTAAAAGTTGGCTTTTTTTGATATCACTATTGGGGCTTTAACCTCTTTCGTAGCTTCACGCTTTGGCATAGGTTTAATTTTTGATGGACTAGCAGGAGGAGTTGGTTTGGCCTTAGGTCTGCCAGAAGAAGCTTTTGGAGGCTGTTTTTTTGGAATTTGATTTTTCTTAAGAGCAGGCTTCTTTTTAGTGCCAGCTGAAGACTTATTTTTCTTTGTCTTAACTGCAGCAATTCTTTCCTTTTTTTTGCTAGATACATCAGGAATTGAAAAACACTCCTGATGAATTTTTTGATAGTTTTGAATCTGAACAGTTAAAAAAGGATAGGAATGTTGCATGTACTGTCTCGTAAATTCTAGCCGTCGCCCCTTTTGCTGTTCCTCCCGAAGTTTTGTCAATCTCGTTTGAATTTTTAAAAATTGTGTGACGCGATTCTTGACGTCTTCATTTGCTTTTGATAAAATTTCTAAAATTTCTTCTTGCTTTTCTGGAGGAAGTTCCAAAGCCCATGACGCCTCATACTCTGGTATAAGGTCTTGAAATTCTCTTTTTAATAATTGATTTGTAAAGTTAAGTGCATTAATAAGTGAACTAAATCCTCTAACATGACCTTGAGTGGAAGCATTTAACCTAATTTCTTCGGTTAAGGGATTTAATAAATTTCCAAATTCAAAGATGGTATTAACAGCTTTTTCTCTTAAAAACTTCCCTTTATGACATCGGTAAAGAGTTGTACTAAGCTCACGAATTTCACTATTTTCTGATTCCATTGCCTTTTTTAAAACATTAATTTTGTCGGCTGAAAAAACACTTACTGTCTCTCCAGGATCATATTGACCTAGAAATCGAAAATAGAAGGCGATGCCAGCAGAAGTCTTGTAGTCAACCGTGATAATTTGACTCCCTTTTTTTGACAAAGCGCTCCATTCCTTCCCCCGGTCTAATGCTTCACTATAAAAATTTTTAAAAATTTGATATGCGTGTAATTCGATACAACACCCAACTACTAAACTATAGAGTTTAGGGGCATCTAATTGATCTATCTGATCAAAAGCAAGCATTAATTGTTCGTCATCAATTGAAGAAGCATTTAAACCTAAAACATATTTATTTGATTCAAGGAGTTGGGAGACGCTTTTGAATTTTTGAAATTCATCAAATAATTCCTTATCTTTTGCATCAATTTGCCTCAAAATTTCTTGATTATCAATATTATCAGGAATAATGTAATTAACAGTTTGTTGCATTTTAAACCATAATTTTAATTAATTTAATATTCAATAACAGTTAATCATAACAAAAAAGATTGTTTATTAAAATAAAAAATTAAATCATTCCAACTCTTCGGTGAGCGCAGTCAATAGGCCCTCGTTATGATAAAACTGCTCGAAACTTTTTGTCTGCCGTTTATCTAGCAACCTCTATAAATTGACGACACGCCCTAGTCTTTACTACTATTAAAAGAAAACTGTCTACAAAATCATGCAAAATGAGATGATGGGATAACACATAGGAATCACATGAAAACTGTAATAAATATTTCCAGGGCTCCGGCTTTAATCCTCGCCTTTCTGCTCCTAATTTCAGCTGTTGAGCTCGCTAAAACGCTGCCGGCCATAGGAACTAAAACACTGGTAGGAGTAGTAGATGGCATTAACATCGAAGCTATTGTACAAAGCCCTTCAGCCCAAGTTACCCCTTTACAAATCATCTCTTTATTTGAATACACTGAAGGAGATATTTTTCTTTCTCCGCCGGCTTTGCCGAAAGAACTTAATGGCCTGGTGCATGTGGATGAAGCCTTGCATGGCTTGATCACAGATTTAAGAAAAACCAATAAGTTTAGCGGTCATTTTCTCGAAACACTACTAATTATTCCTCCCGCAAACACCATTCCTGCCAAAAAATTGTTATTGATTGGCTTGGGAAATAGGGATGATTTTAAAGCTGAAAACATGCGCTTGGTAGGCGTGACTGGTATGCGAGAAGCTTTGCGCTTAGGCGTCACAAGTTATTCACATGCTAGTGATTTAAAAGATGCTGGCGTTTCATCCTCTACAGCTGAAGTGGCTGGTTATGTAGTTCAGGGTGCCATTGAAGCCTATCACACACAAAAATATTTACAAGCGCAGCAAGCTAGCGATCAATTAACAGTCAACAAAGTCAGTTTGTTGACAGGCGCTGCATTTTTTAAAGATTCTCAAGAAGGAATAAAAAAGTTTCTAAAATAATTAAAGCATGGCTAATGATGTGTACCTTTATTTCAACATCTCACCAGATAATATAATTTTGTATAATTTCTCTAGTTGTTGTTTCCTAATTACTAAAGTTGGGTCATTCAGCACAATTTCTTCTCCTTTTTGCAAATAAATTTTTGCTTCCTCAAACTTGCCATCATCAATTAAAATTTTAACAAGCCTAAGGTATGCTCCAGATAACCATACATTGATTTTAAATTGATCGACTTCCTTAGCATTTTTCTGAATATATTCAATTCCTTGTAGAACAGTAATGATCCCTTCTTCCCTATTCCCATTACAATAGAGAGCTTCTCCGAGATGTGCAAGCCAGTCTCCCTTCTCTACATTAGCATCTGGATATAATTCGACCGCTTTTCTAAATTCCTTTTCAGCTTCAGCAAAATCTTTCAAAAAAATAGCTGATTTCCCAAACAAAAAGTGTATTAAGTAATCTTTATCATGAATTTCAAAGTGGTTAGCCACATTTCGCATGGCTTCGGCCTCTTGTCGAGCAAGTATGGCATAAGTTTTATCTTCTTCTTGGTTGAACAAGTGTTGCCAGGAAATTAACCGCCCGCATAAGACGTCTATAATTCCACTATAATTATGCTCCTTTTGATACTCCACTAGCGCACAATTATATAAATTAAGAGCTTCAAGCGTGCTGCCTTCCTCTCTCAAAATCGTTGCTTCGATTTGAAGTTTTTGAGGATCTGCTCCGCAAATGCTCTGCAAAGTCATCGAAAAAAGAAGGCTCCCTATGATCTTTGAAAACATATCATCACTTGGTTAAAATTAAATTCAGGTAATCTACCAAAGTAGAAAAGAAATGGATAAAACGCAAATAGAGAACACAGGGGTGTAAGGATATTCCTCGAAATTGAGAGGATAAGGGCGTGTTGCTTAGTCGAGTGAATTGAACTAGACCATTTAGTTAAAACATGCATTTTTAACAACATATGGCGACCGGTATGTCATTTTTCCTGCAAGCCATTTAATAAATTTCCATGGACTCATACAAAAATCATTATTCCTAAGTTATGCACTCTCTGTAACTCGAATTTCATCTATTTGACTAAAAAAGAGGTTGTAAAGTTTGAAAGCATACGAACAACGTTTTAAGTCTAGCGCGGAAAGTTTTTCCTTATTTTTTACTATAAAATTTCTAAATTTCTCAGGGATGTTTCGCATGCCAAAGTGCAAAAATCTTCCAAAGACCAAAAATATTGATCAAAATAAGATTCATCTAAAGGCTTTTCTGAAGGACATATATCCTCTAAAAGTCGTTTTGCTATATCTTTTGGATTCTAATCCTTTTTTCATCATAAACCTTCAGATGTATCTTCTAAACGCTGACGAGCATGTTCGATTGCCTTATGAAGTTTTTTCGAAGGAGTTCTTTGGATAGTAAAGCTGTGAGGTATTCGGCAACATGTATACCGGCTTGATTAAGTTCAAGAAGTTCGATCTGCTCTCTCTGTTTTCCTGTGCAGAGAATAACTCCTAAAGGTGGCAGCTCTCCCGATTGTCGTTCATACTTATCAAGCCAGCGCCACGTTTTAGTGCCTCTTTAATGGGAATCAACTCAATGAAATGACTCCAGCTCAATTGTCGCATCAGCGTCGCGACAATCTGCTCGTCAGGGAACTTCTACAAATTGTAACATTCTTCGAAGACTTTTCTCTGCAATACCTTGCCCAAACTCAGTTGCTAATTGTCGCGACAATTTCGCGACAATTTCCTTTCCATAATCTGCACGCTTATCCTGTAAAATTTCAGAACGGATTCTATGACCGATTTTCCAATAAAGAGCTGTTAAACTCGAGTTGATCGCAAGTGCTACAGATTGGCGAGTCTTCTCAATAATTAGGCGCAAATCTTCTATCAAATTGCTCTTGATCTTAGGGACTTTACTTATTTTTTAGCTGCTAAGTCCTTACGTTTTGCATTCATGATAGTCCTTTAGAATAGAATTATTTTTAATATTTCTTATTAATTTATAAATGATCCACAACCCTCAAATGTTTCTCAGCTTTTTCACTTAAATGACGGCTTGATTGAGCGTCTAAATGCATGTAACGCTCAAGCATCTGTAAAGATTTATGCCCTAATGCTGTTTTGAGCTGTAAATTGCTCGCCCCAGCACGAGCAGCAAATGTAGCGAAGTGATGACGAATGCTATGAAAAATAAATCCCTCAACGCTAGCGCGCTTAAGAGCTTCGTTCCAAGCTTTATTGATATCAATTTTTCCAAAAGTTGTTTTGCTTGCGAAAATATGGCTTTTAGCTGGATTTCGAATTATCGAAAGCCTATTTAATTCATTAACAACACCATCTACAAAAGGTACGCTACGCGCCGTTCCATTTTTGGTTTCTTCCAAATGAGCCAATCGATTTTCTAAATCAACGTGATTCCAAACTAGATTTAAAATTTCTCCCTGTCGCATGCCTGTTGTAAACGCTAAAAGAACAATGCAGTAGAAGTAGCCATTTCGACTCTCCCGACAAGCTTTAAAAAGTCGATGAACAAACCAGCGACCAGCGGGTTATGAGTCCGTTCGCTCTTCTTAAACTACCACATCATACAGTAGCTGACTGCAACCACTATACAGCGGAAAAGCCCTTTTCGTCCATGCCAATTTGATGCCGTTTCATGTAGCTTGCCGTGCCTATTTGGTCCACCAGTGGTCCATGGATTTTTCCAAATTCGCTAGAATAAATTGTATTTAATAATGTCCTAGAATTCCTTTTATTTTTGCTTTTTTCTCACATAAAAAAAAGCAGAATATTCCCAACCCTAAATAAGAAAGATTAAGCATCATGATCATAAAAAAATCATTCACGGAAAATTCATTGAGAGAATTAATAGCCTGCGTCGTTGGAATCATTAAAGATATCCTCTGCAGTTGATAAGGAAACGAATCTAATGGTAAAAAAATACCAGACAAAAATAAAAAGCCATTATTGACAATATTTATCAACCAACCTGTATCTTTTAATAGAATCGTCAAACCACCGATAAACAAACTAATTCCAAATAAACCTGGCGTTATTATCATTAAAACATAGACTATATTGTAGCTTAATAACGATAGCTGAATGCACCCAAAGATCCAGAAAAGTGTAAGCAAGGTTATCATGATTATGAAAGCTCTAAAAATAGATGCAATGATTTTTGATAAAAAAATTATAGGTATAGGAAGAGAAGATAGATATACTTGTTCAAAGGTTCCTGAGCGCATTTCCAACGAAACTTTACCGCTTATATCCCCTATGATTAATACAGAATAAAACCATATGCCGTATGCTACACCCGCTTCTGTTTTTTGAGTCAGCATATTCAGAAAAAAAAAGAATGCAAAAAGTGATACAAACTCACCAAACCATTGCCACCTATAGCTCCAGGTGTTAAAAAATTCTTTTTTTATTTCATTCCATACAATGTTAAAAAACACGATTAATAACGCCATTTTCAATTGTTAATCTACTTGTCGATATTCTAGCAATCATTTCATGATCATGACTTGCTAAAAGAACAGTTTTATTTTCTTTTGAGAGAACATCTATATAGTTTTCTAATATCTGAGAAGACATTGTATCTAAACCGCTTGTTGGTTCATCAAGCAATACAATGGAAGGAGCGTGAGCTACTGAACAAGCTAAAGCCAATCTTTGCTTCATTCCAAAAGAAAATGTTTCTACTTTTTCATTCCTCACATCCCAAAGACCAAAAAGCTGCAATAATTTTTCTGCTCGAACCTTTGCTTCATTTCCGAAAATTTTTTTTAGGCCCGCAAAATATATAAAATTTTGCAACGCTGATAATCTCCAGTACAAAGAACGAGAACCTTCTAATAGCGTTCCAACATCTTCCATCCATTTTGTTCGATTTTTTCGTGCATCTATTCCGTTTATGAGAATCTGACCTGAATCAGAGTAAATTAACCCACATAACAATTTTATAAAAGTTGTCTTACCTACCCCATTTTTTCCCGATATACCGATAATTTCACCTGCTCGAAAAGAAAAGTTGACAGAGCCAAAAAGAGAACGGTTGCCGAAATTTTTGGTAAGGTTAATAGCTTTAACTCTTTCCATTTTTTTCCATTAATTTATCCTCAAAATAAAGACTAACATTTCCAGGAAACCAATCTTTTTTGTTCGAAGCATAAGGAACACAAGAAATCATACCAAAAGTAAAACTCTCCTCTTCCACAAAAAATAAAATCTCAGCAATGGAATAATTGAATAAACGTGATATTAATAGAGAGTTTTTCCTAAGATGAAGATTCAGTGTTATAGAGATTTCATCAGAGCTCTCACAGCAGAATATTTCGACATTATCACCTATCACACAACCAACGACGGGCTTTCCAGGTGGCTTTAGAAACGCAAAAGAGGTTTTGTCTATATCAATCAGATCATAGTTTGACTTCCAATAGTAAAAATCAAAAGGGTTCGTGTAAACTAAATTTCCTTTCAAAGTGCAAAATTCCATATTGCCCAAATAGTAGCTTGGAGTCTCAATTGGATATTTTGCGCTTTTAACTATTTCCCATTGTCTTGGCGTAAGCGTCTAATTTAGCCATCTTCAGACATTTTCCAGCTATTGTTATCTTATTGTGAAAAAATAGGAGGACAACATGGCGCCCATTTCTGAAGAAATCAAACAAAAGTGGAAAGAAAACA
>Ga0105046_10009160_pt1 | contig 15495 bp, 13 predicted proteins | sample MAT03_FD_78385 | JGI IMG/M metagenome (GOLD analysis project Ga0105046, IMG submission 78385) | Freshwater microbial communities from Lake Fryxell liftoff mats and glacier meltwater in Antarctica - MAT-03 (megahit assembly) | ecosystem: Environmental > Aquatic > Freshwater > Ice > Liftoff...
CCTGCCGCTTACTACCTGGTTTCACAACAGTCTGGGAACAAAAATCGATATTAATCCGGGCTCCGGATCCTTCCTTAAAAAAATTCAGGTTCAGGCTTTCGGGGTTAATTTTCTGGATAATTCAAACCAAAAAAAATTCAAGTATTCGAAATCACTAAGCAGCTATTTCAACCTTTCTGCTGAAACCAAGTGGGGAACAGTAATGTTAAGTTACTGGCAGACCAGCGCATTTCCGTCTTACCAGGGAGGGAAACTGTACAGAACGATTTCTTCTAATATAAAAAATCCAGGGTATCAGGAGGAAACCCGCAAACTTCTATTCATTCGCATTATGAAAGATTGGAAGATAGGGCCGGATCTGTGGATAACTGCCCGTGTAGAACCGTATTTCGACCTTCGAAATAATTTATGGGAATTTTCACACGGGCTTTACATTAATTACAGAGGTCAAATCTGGAAATCGAAAACAACAAATCCATAGCCATAAATGCTTGACATTCAAAACTTATCAAAAACCTACAGCAATGGAGTAAAAGCCATTAACGGGATTTCACTTCAAATAAAACCGGGCATGTTTGGGTTGCTTGGGCCAAATGGGGCAGGAAAATCTTCTCTAATGAGGACAATTGCTACTTTGCAGTTACCTGATGAAGGAACGCTTAAATTTGGTGCTATCGACATTTTAACACAACCGGAGGAGCTCCGGAAAATACTTGGGTACCTTCCTCAGGAATTTGGTGTGTATCCAAAAGTAACAGCCGAAGAACTGCTATCGCACCTTGCCATTCTGAAAGGGATGAATAAATCCGGCTCCAGAAAAGAATGGGTCGATTTTCTACTGCATAAAACCAATTTGTATGATGTTCGGAAAAAGAATCTGGGCACCTATTCAGGTGGAATGAAGCAGCGTTTCGGAATTGCTCAGGCTTTGCTTGGCAAGCCTCAACTGATCATTGTGGACGAACCTACTGCGGGTCTGGATCCGGCAGAAAGAAATCGCTTCCACAACCTCCTTAGTGAAATCGGGGAAACAACGGTGGTGATCCTTTCTACCCACATTGTAGAAGACGTGAGCAATCTTTGCCACGAAATGGCCATCATTAATAAAGGTCGGGTAGTCTCTCATGGTAAACCTCAGGAAACACTGGCTGAATTGGAGGGCAAAGTGTTCAGTAAAATAGTGGAGAAAGCGCAGCTGGATGAATACGGCAAAGAATTCCGGATTTTAAATTCCCGCTTAATGGGCGGTAAGCCTCTCATTTTTGTATATTCAGAATCGCATCCGGGGGAAGGATTTCAATCGGTTGAGGCAGGATTGGAAGAAGTCTATTTTTACAACATTAACCGTTGATCCGAATTGGCCAGTACCTTAAAAAACCTGAATAATTTTCGGGAAGATGGACTTGTACCCATACCCGGAAAACGGATTGCTATTATAACAGCAGAGTGGAATGAAGCAGTCACTTTTGCGATGCGTGATGGAGCCATTGAATTTCTTGCAGAATATGGTCTTTCAAAAGAAGATATAATTGTAATGCAGGTACCCGGTAGCTTTGAATTAGTTTACGGTGCCACTCATATGTTGGAGAAGAAAAATGTGGATGGTGTTATAGTTATCGGATGTGTGATTCAGGGAGAGACACCCCATTTCACCTTTATTTCACAGGCGGTGGCAAATGGAATTGTGGAGTTAAATATCCGGTTTTGCAAGCCGGTCATTTTTGGCGTGCTCACCACGCTCACTCAGGAGCAAGCCATCGATCGGGCCGGAGGTAAGCATGGGAACAAAGGAGTTGAGGCTGCGGCCACTTTAGTAAAGATGCTGAATTTCAAATAGATAAAAGTTCAATTTCATTTCCTGTTTAATTTTTTGGTATAATTAGGTTGAAACCTATTTCTTTGCGCCCTTATCAAACAAGAAACTGTACAACAATGTCAGAAATTGCTAGCAAAGTAAAAGCTATCATCATCGAAAAATTGGGTGTTGAAGAATCAGAAGTTGTAAACGAAGCCTCCTTCACAAATGATCTGGGTGCCGATTCACTTGATACCGTAGAACTTATCATGGAATTTGAAAAGGAATTCGGTATATCTATTCCAGACGATCAGGCTGAAAACATTCTAACTGTTGGTCAGGCAATCAGTTATCTGGAAGCCAACACGAAATAAAGTTCAGTTCATTCATTTCATCTATGCAATTCAAAAGGGTTGTTGTAACTGGCTTAGGTGCCTTGACACCACTTGGAAACAGCGCCGAAGAATATTGGAATGGCCTTGTATCCGGTAAAAGCGGAGCTGGGCCAATCACTCGTTTCGACGCATCCAAATTCAGGACCCGATTTGCATGTGAAGTGAAAAACTTCGATCCTGGAAAATACCTGGACAGGAAAGAAGCAAGAAAAATGGATCCATTTGTCCATTATGCAATTGCCACCACCGATGAGGCGGTCGCTGATGCAGGTTTGGATAAAGATACAACTGATTTTAACAGAGTAGGCGTGATCTGGGGCTCCGGAATCGGAGGCTTACTTACATTTCAGGAAGAGGTATTGAATTTTGGAAACGGAGACGGAACGCCAAGATTCAATCCCTTTTTTATTCCTAAAATGATCGTCGATTCAAGTGCCGGGCATATTTCAATGCGCCATGGTTTTCGCGGACCCAACTATTGCACCGTTTCTGCGTGCGCATCTTCAAATAATGCACTCATAGATGCATTTACTTATTTGCGTACCGGCAGAATGGAAGTTTGTATTACGGGCGGTTCGGAAGCTGCAGTAACCATTGCCGGAGTGGGTGGCTTCAATGCTTTAAAAGCAATGTCTGAACGCAACGATGCACCTGAAAAAGCTTCCCGTCCTTACGATAAAAACAGAGATGGTTTTGTTTTAGGTGAAGGAAGTGCTGCTATCGTTTTGGAAGAGTACGAGCATGCTGTAAAAAGAGGTGCCAAAATTTATTGTGAAGTTGTAGGGGGGGGAATGTCTTCTGACGCACACCACATTACGGCTCCGCATCCGGAAGGGCTCGGCTTTTTACTTATGCTCAAAGACGCACTGAGGGATGCAAATCTGGAACCAACCGCCATTGATTACATAAATACCCATGGAACCTCAACTCCGCTTGGAGACCCATTGGAATTAAATGCAATCCACGAAGTATTTGGCGATCATGCATTCTCTATGAATATATCGTCTACAAAGTCAATGCATGGACACCTGTTAGGTGCTGCTGGCGCCATTGAAGCTGCTGCTTGCATAATGGCAATACAAAAGCAAATTGTCCCTCCAACCATTAACCTTGACGATCTGGATGATTCCATTGATCCTCGGTTCAACCTAACGCCCAATGTCGCTCAAAAGCGAAACATTCGGTATGCCATGAGTAATGGTTTTGGGTTTGGTGGCCACAATGCAGCCGTCATTTTCAAAAAGATGGACTGATTTGCTGGATTTCATTTCCAAATACATCCCCTTCCTATCGTCTCCATCTCCTGGAGATAAAGAATTTTCAAAGGACGTCTACTTACTGACGGGCCTGAGACCTAAAAATGTCGAACTGTATCGTCTCGCTACGAAACATTCTTCTGCAGCACAACAGGTTAAAGATCACAATGAAAGACTTGAATATCTTGGTGATGCTGTTCTTGGCTGTATTGTAGCGGAATTCCTGTTTAAAAAATTTCCTTATAAAGAAGAAGGCTTTCTTACTGAAATCCGAAGCAGGATTGTGAATGGCGAACACCTTGCTTCTTTGGCCAGAAAAACGGGGCTTTCTACTTTGATTAATCACGACAAACGCCAAAAAGGTGGCCAGTTAGCCCGATCTTCTATGCACGGAGATGCTATGGAAGCAATTGTAGCGGCAGTATTCCTGGACCACGGATTTATTGCCTGTAAGAATTTTGTGATTCAAAAGTTAATTTTACCGCATGTAGACCTGGATATTCTGGTGGATCAAAATGTAAATTTTAAAAGCCAGGTAATCGAATGGGCTCAGAGGCAGAACAAAAAAGTTAGTTTTGAAATCGTTGACGAAAAAGGGGCTTCTCACTACAAAGAATTTGTTGCGGAATTAGTAGTTGATGGCGAAACGATTGGAAGAGGAAAGGGTATGAGCAAGAAAAAAGCAGAGCAGGCAGCCGCAGAAAATGCCTTAAAAGAAATCAAACAATAAAGAACTTCAGGTTTTTAACTCATAGTACGTTAACCGGATTTCAGGTTCCTTTTTCTTCGCCTGTTTTAAGTTCTCCTTCCTGGTATTTCGAAGGGCATTTCATCAGAATTTTATCGGCTTCAAAGTGACCATCCTTCATTGCTCCAACTACTACAATCTTCTCTGATCGTTCAAAATCGGCAGGTTTGGGTTTGAAATAAAAAACTTCCTGCGTCTCTTTCTTTTCATCGACCAGAAGGAATCTGAAAAAATTCGGATCTATGGTTGGATCATATTTCATTCCTTCAATTTTGCCATCCGGGAGCTTGAGTAGTTGACCAACCACATGCACTTTACCATCATCTCCATCTTTGGCTAAACCTTTTGCTTCGGCAAAACACACATAAGAACTTGCATCTCCTGATGTTGAAATAATAATGGCGATCCCAACAGCGATGGCAAGCAATCCTGCTAAATGCAAAGGCTTAATTTTCATGGTTTGATTTGATTGTTTTTTTCCAGTTTCGATATCTTCCCATCCAGGCTTATCAAATACACAACCAAACCCGAAACTATGACAAATACGCATGCTACCACCACATAAATCTTACCATCTTGCCTGAGTGCATCGGCCATTTCTACCGATGCACTTTGACCCGAAACAATGCCCGTATTAGTGAGCAGAGCCAGAATCGGAAGAAAGAACCGAATCAAGAGAGTGGTTGTTGTTTTCATTTGAGTATTCATTTTCATCAAATTTATTTTTAAGTTTTTCAGCCCGGATTCTCAATTCAGCGATCCAGAATCCGAAGAGTGTCCATGCGACCACAGCTGGCCAAAAAACCATCCGCATATTATTGTCCATATCGTATTGACCAAAAGCCGGATTTCCACCGTTTCCCGGATGTAAAGAGTCTGTAAATCTGGGAAGTATACCTATCAATGGAATAAAAATCGCATAAGCAAAAATGCTGTAAACTGCAGAAATCCGGGCTTTGTCGCGAATGGTAGTGATAGACCCCCGTAAGACGAGGTGGCCGAAATAAATCATCAGTCCAATGGCAGATGCCGTTTGCTTCGGATCATTGCTCCAGGGTGCACCCCAGGTAAAATTGGCCCAGATCATGCCAGTAACCAACCCGAGTATGCCAAAAACGATTCCTACCAATACAAATCCATGAGAATTGACATCGTATTTTAATTCACCTATTCTTAAATACTGAATTGAATTCCAAACAGAAGCAGTCAATAAAAATATCATTCCAAACCACATCGGGACATGGAAATAGGTATTCCGAATAGATTCATTAACAATATGAAGTCGGGGAACCTTACCCATAAATCCTTGCCAACAAACGTAAAGCAAGAGGGCAATAGCAAGAATTTTCCACCAGGAAAGTTTTGGCATCATTTCGATTTTCTGCTGCCGGAAAGTCCGGAGTTTTAGCTCCGCCAAAGGTAAGGAAAGAGAATGATGCTTAGTGCAATCATTATGGAATCAAGCCCGCAAAGTGTCCATATATTTTTCCAGGCCATATCCCATCCGAGTGCATCAAGAGACGTTACCGAAAGTCGGGTAACTAATAACAACGTTGGAATTAGCAAAGGAAAACCAAGAACGGGGAGTAGAGATGAATTCTTCCCTGTTTTTGCTGCGATTGCAGACACAAGCGTTAGTGAAGATGCAATTCCAATGCATCCCAATTGGATCACACAAAAAAACATCCAGTTATCCTGAACCGGATTTCCAAACAAAACAGAAAAAAAAACCCAGGCCATCATTGAAGTGAGATTAAGCATTACCCAATGATAAATGAGCTTGCTCAAAATCAGAACTTCCGGCTGAACTTTGAAATAATAGTACCAGTATTCCTGTTCCAGCTCTTTGCTAAATCCACGGCTCACCACCTGAAATGAGGAAAACAGCACAACCAACCAATAAACAGCATTCCAAACCAAAGGATTGACACGGGCTTTCCCAGCTACAGTAACCTGATATAAAGTGAAACAGGCTGAGGCTACAAAAAGCAGTACAGTAGCCGTTAAAACCTTCTGCCTGAATTCCAGCCGGAAATCCTTTAAAACAAGAATGTAAAGTTGAGAAATCAAATTTGGCTTTCGTTAGGGCTGGCAAGATTCGGGAAAATTGAGGAGAATGCCTTCATGATCTATAAAATGAATTTCGTACACTGAGGAAAACTTCACATGAAGGCAATGAGCTATACAAATGAATCCATTTCAACCTTGTTCAACCAAAAGCAACTTCCTCGGTTCGCCTTACCCCAACACTTATCTTTGAATAAGGAATCGCCGATTCGACATTTTTGTTTCCGTATTAACTTCGATCATATACACACCCGATGGAAGCCAAGAAACAGACAGTCCTTCTTTATCCGATTCGGATTTGATCAAAGTACGGCCCATCAAATCCCTGATTACCACACGAACCGATTCTTTATCAGCAGAAACATAAAGACGTTCACTGGCCGGATTCGGGTAAACCAAAACAGTGGGATTTTCTACCTCCGGCTTGCCAATTCCGGTAATACAGGTAACACGTATATTCTTCATTGCTGTTCGGTATTCTTTCTTTCTTGCGGTGTCTTTCACGCTTGCCCAAACCTGAGCTGGCACACCCGAATTGCAGGCGCCCGTTTGATATAACCACTCTCTTTCTTCCGGCCCCAGGGAGGCAATCCGTTTTACATTTTCATAAAAAAAGACAGAATCTACCTGACCTCCTGAAACCCGGATTTTAAATTGAACTGCACTGAACGGAACAACCGTGGTATCTGAAGATGCTGGTCTTACAATTTGAATTTCAGGATATCGATTTGTATCAGCTAAACAAGGTGTTGTCTCCACTTGCAGACCTTGAACGGTGTCTTTAACCGCTGTATATTTGATGGAAGAAAAACCGCTGTTGTTGGAAATCTGTGCATAACAAGGGGCCGAAATAGTGGCAGTTCCAGGCCCCTGATTTCCTGAAATGATGAGGTTTCTTCCACCTCGGTTGCCGTCCACTTCAACTCCTGAACATTGGTTATCTGAAATCCGGCTATCGGTCACAGAGTAATACCATGATTTGCCACTTGAGGCATACACATTGGCTGTAATAATAATTGGTTCGTTTCCCGTCTCATTACTATCAATTACAACCTGATTAATATCTCGCACCTTCCACAATCCAATGTACGTATTGTGGGTTTTGTTTTTCGAAATCCGGGCTCCGTTCACCGAAGTTCCGCCACAACATTCCTGAAGCAAAATACCCTCACCATCAACCGAATAATAAGGACCATTATAAATCTTGTGGCGATACACAAATAGCTCGTTTCTTGTAATCTGCACATTCCAACCGCCAAAATCTATTCCCCGATTTTCATAGGTGGCCGCGTTATTTGTGGCAACTCTGGATCCGATCGGATGAAGCCAGGTTTGCTTTACCGGCTTGTCAAGCACAAGATTGTTATCAATCACAATACCCAGACCGGAACATATTATTCCAACCCGCATCGTTTTATAAATCCAGTTATCACGTACTTCAAGGCCCGTACAAAAATTACCAGGCTCTTCTTCCGGATTCGCATTGGAGATGGTTGCTTTCCGATTCACACTGATTCCATGATGATCTGTATAATTAAAGACCGCCTGGTAACCAAGCATGGTATCTATGACCACATTTCCTGAAACTGTTTTTTCTGCCAGATAACCCGGTTGTTCAAAGCTTAAATTCTGAATCGGATGAACGCCGTTACGTTCAAAATCATTTATTCTGCAATTGGCAATACAGGCATTTTTCCATGCATACAGGCTTAAATTACTTGCAAATGGAGATGAAAACCGTTGCCATTTGTACTGGTTAACTGAAGGAACCGTGTTGTAAGGTGCCGCCACATTGTTGCTGCGGATTCCAAACAAAATCAGATTCCGGTTTTTTTCAGTGGATTGTCCTGTCGTTCCTCTTGGGGTTGGGACGGGGACGAAAGTTTGTGATCGAAGGCTGACAGAAGCTCTATTCACATCAACAAAAACCATCCCGGAATTACTGGTATTGGGCTGGGTTGAAATTGACTTAAAGGCAGAACTGTTTGGAGTTCCCAACCCGGTATCCGAAGGGATGTAAGCAGGGAAAACAAACCGGGTTGGAGGAGCAAACATACTGTCTTTAGCGATGATTGTGGTTGGTGTTTCTCCACGAATCACCACATTCGAAACAAATTGTATACTACCCTCAAACAGGTATGTACCCGCTGGAAAAAACAATACGCCCCCACCCTGCATCGCAACAAAATCCCGTGCTTTGTTGTATCGGGCAACCATCGTGGTATCCTGAAAATTTGCAATATTCCAGAGCTGAGACCACCGGATGGAATCTGACCAATGATCTATTGGAGCATTTGGATAAAAACTGCGGTAAGGATTATCAGTAGGTTGAGCGAATGATGAGAAAGAAAAAAAGAAAAATAAAAGAAAGCTGTATTTCATAACTGGCCTTAGTGATTGATACAAAGCTAGCTTTGTCTTTATGAAGGCCTTTGTCCAAATCAATCCGTTTTACTGGATATACCCAATTTCTCAGACAATATTCGGGGTAAACGATTGAAAATCTTGAACCAAAGAGTTTTATCCTCCGGTAAAGAGGCAAAAGTTGAAAGACAATTGTCAAAATTCTTGTTATTAAAATCGGTTTTACGCTTGAGTAGAACCAATGTATCAGCTACATCTTCAATCTCAAAAAAACGAAGAAGCACTCTATATTGTGGCCTGATCGTGAAATCATGAATCAACACTCTGGCTGAATTTCCTAAAAAACGGATTGCCTGTAGTGCGCAAGCCACCCGAAAACGACCATCCACTAAAACCAAATCATACGGAATCGTATTTTCAAATACCTGAGATGAATAAAGTGACCATAAATGCTTTTTATCAGAATTCACCGGAGTTCCCCATTCTCTTGTTTCACCCAAATCAGGAAAATGAAAAAACAGTCTTCCATCCTGGGTTGCATTTTGAATTTCCGGTCTGTGACTCAGTTGAGATTCATAAAATTCACGATCCGATTCAACGGAGTCAATCCGCATAATCTGAATGTGAGAAACGGCAAGTGAAGTACTGTCACCGGAACCAAACTCCAGAAAATATTGTGTTTTTGCCAGAAGTGAATTAAACAACCCAACTTCCTTTGCAGTCATTGTCATAAAAGTAAAATGATTATGATGATTTCAGTCTATTACGCACCATACCATAAAGAAGGCGAACACCTGCAGCCCAACCTACTTTTTCCTTAATGAATTGAATTGAGCCATGGATGTCCTGAAAACTATTTGCTTTAAACGCATAATAAACAAGGGCCCATCGCCATTTTATCTGGAGTTGGACCGCCTCAACATGCTGAATCATACCTTCCCTTAATCCAAAACTCAGAACGCTTTCCTTCTTCACGAGAAGATATTTTGTCATTGCTAATCGAACTTCCGATCTGGAATTCAACAATCTCACTTTAGATTCTCTGCGGAATCGGTAGTAAAAAAAAGTGGTGGGTACATAAGCAAACTTACCACCCAACTCTGCAACACTCAACCAAAAGGCCCAGTCCTCAAGTGTGTTGAAAGGCATTTCTTCATCGTACCCATTCACTTTTTCCCAGATTGTTTTTCTGAATAGTGCGCAGGTGTCAATGTGGTGATGGTATAAAAAACATTCCAGATTAAATGGCCTGTTCCGGGAAAAATACTGAAGCCCTCCAAAAACCAGTTTATCGCCATAAACAACATCGATGGCAAGGTCCTGCTCAAGTAGCGTAACGCCTTTTTCAAAAATCTCCCTGGTCAGCAAATTATCCGCATCCAATGGAATAATGTATTTTCCCTTTGCGATTTCGATCCCGCTATTCCGTGCAGCAGAAACTCCTCTGTTTTTTTGTGTTAAAACGCAATATGAATTTGATAACTCCTTGAGTATATCCAAGGTTTCAATCTCAGTGGAACCATCATCTACAATAATTATTTCATGAGCAATATCGGTTTGAATGCTTTGAATTGCCTCCTTGATAAACTGGCCATGATTGTAACAAGGCACAATGACCGAAACCAGAATTTCCTCCTTCATAGACTACATTAATTCCAACTAATTGATTGAGAGCAAAAAAAGAATCGGTCTCACATTTATATTATTCCTTATTTTTTCTCTACCATCCTGAAAAGTCAAATCTAATTCAGAAGTTTATAATTTCTCACTTAAAGCCTCTTCCAAAAGTCTTGAAATCATTTTAGGATCCGATTTTGGATCGGTTGTTTTCCTTAATTCACCCATAAACATTCCAATGAGCGCTTTTTTCCCATTTCTATACTCTTTTACCTTATCCGGGAATGAGGCAATAACCTGGGAAATTTGGTTTCGGATTCCGCTTTCATCCGTTTCCAAAAGCAAATGATTTTCTTGTGAAAACTTTTCAATATCCATTTCAGGTTGCTGAACCAATGCCTGGAAAACCTGCTGAGAAGCACTGGAATGGCTTAGCTTCTGATCCACAACCATTTGGATCAATTCTGCCAATTTCAGTGCTGAAACCGGAAATGAATCAATCTCAACTGAATTTTCATTTAACCAGAACCGAACGGTAGTCATCAACCAATTGGCAGCTTGTTTTGCCGGAATTTTTCGGGATATGAGTGATTCAAAATAGGCCACCTGCTCCCGACTCTCCGAAACAAAAACAGCATCGGTATCTGACAACCCCAACTCAGTCGTATACCGTTGGAACAAAGAATAAGGCAACTCCGGAAGTTCAGATTGAATTTGTGAAAGCTTTGCTTCAGAAATTAATAAAGGAGCCAAATCCGGATCCGGAAAATACCGGTAATCATTCAGCGTCTCTTTGGTTCTCATGCCATACGTTTCGCCACTGACAATATCAAACATTCGTGTTTCTGATATGATCGTTCCACCCGCTAAAAGCAATTCGGACTGGCGTTTAAATTCGAATTCGATCGATTTCTGAACATGACGAAAACTATTCATATTCTTGATTTCAACTTTGCTTCCCAACTGAATTTCGCCAAGCGGACGAATGGAAATATTGGCGTCGCACCGGAAAGATCCCTCTTCCATATTACCATCACTGATGCCAAGGAAGCGAACCATTTTGCGAACTTCCATCAAACAGGCTGCTGCATCTGCCGCAGAATGAAGAATTGGCTCTGTTACAATTTCCAGTAAACCAACCCCTGCCCTGTTCAGATCGATGCACGTTTCTGTTGAATTCTCTGTATGAATGGACTTGCCCGCATCTTCTTCCATATGGATCCGGTTGAGTAGGGCCGTTTTCCATATCCCTTCTTTGGTTCGATAACGAATTTCACCCCCAACACAAATCGGTGCCTTATCCTGTGTAATCTGATAACCCTTAGGCAGATCCGGATAGAAATAGTTTTTCCGGTCGAAAAAGTTGGATCGCTGAATTTCACTACCGAATGCCAAACCCAAGCGAATAGCAAATTCTGCCAATTTCTCATTCACAACCGGCAATGTTCCGGGATGGCCTAAGGATATAGGTGAAACCAAACTATTTGGGCTTGCGCCGAACAAAACGGCATCTGAACAGAATGCCTTGCTTTGTGTGTTTAGTTGGGTGTGGATTTCTAATCCGATATCAAGCGTAAAGATTTCATTCATACAAGGCGCTTTGAACTAGTCGATTAAAATTGTGGACTGCAAATTTGAATCTTTTTATGGAAAATGCCGCATTCTCTGAAGAAGCCTGTCTGGAGATTTCCTGATACAAAAAAAAGAGAGAGACATGTCTGCCTCTCTCCTGTTCAAATGTTGAGTATGTTGTTAAAAATTTACCAGCGGGTCCGGGTGATTTTGCCGTTAATGGTTACTGAAACAGAATTATCACAGGTTCCATCTCCAAAATCCACCACTTTGGTTTTTGCATCATGGGTGATGGTGAGCTTACCTGAAACCGGCTTGAAAACTCCGGCAAGAGAACAAGAGGCTTTACGAACCACATCGGTGTTTACCGTCATTGTATAGTTTCTATTTTTTCGGTCGACTCCGGTGAGGTTGCTTCCTGCTTTCATTGTATACACATTATCCCATCGATAACCTAGAACACCTAAATCCCAAACCAGGTCTTTTGTTCCTAAAAATGAAAAAGTTGAATTGTCAGGAAAAATTAGTTTCATGCCAATGTCTCTTCGGAGTTGAAAAGTGGTATTTCCTGGAATTGGCTCATTGCTGCTCATGTTCGTTGTGATTTTGGTGCTGGCATTATCAACCATGATATACGAATCAGAATTTGTTTTTTTTACTCCATAACTAATAAATTTGGTTGTTAATACAGCACCTGGTTTCCGGATCCTGTCGGTGAAAGTCCATTCAATAATGCCCTTTCTGTATCGGCCATCCCTTCCCTGGCATCCGGTTCCATAATTCACTGATATTTTACCGGTTGGATTGGTTCCTTTGGGAATAATTGTTACAGTGGCACATGAGTCGAAAGGAATAGTATAAGTTGTATCAACAACTGCTACCCTGGCATATAATTTAGTTTCATTGCTCGCCATAAGATCATCCTGCATGGCACTGATGTCTTCTACTTCATTGTCGGTCTGATTCTGGTCTTTTGTCACTTCCTGGTCGGCGGTAAAACCAGCATCCGTGTTTTCATCGTCTTTTTTACAACTGGCTGTCATCAAGGCAAGGCAAAGTATGCTTGCCGAAAGAAAGAATTTCGTATTCATGGTAATTACAAGTTTTTGTTTTCGGCCCTCTGAGACAAAAACAAAACCATCGTTTAATCAGAGATCCAAAAAAAACTAAATAAAATGTAATCCACTGAATATCAATTTACTTAACTACACTTATCCAACCTTTCCAATTATTTCCAGAGGAAGACAACTCATAAAAATACAAGCCTTCCGTTGAATTATCCGGTTTCCAGTCATTCTGATAATTGGAAGAAAAGTACACTTGTGCCCCCCAGCGATTGTAAATACGAAGTGCCGGATTGGCATACCAATACAAATAGGAAATCTCCAAAACTTCATTTTTATCGTCTCCATTCGGTGTGATCAGATTGGGAATTTCAAGTGGCGGTCTTTGAACATTCAATTCAAATTTGTCTGACCAGGACTCAAGGGATTCCATATTCCGGGTCCAGGTGGCAAGAACTTTAAAAACTGGTTTCTCATTAATTGGAAATGAATGAATGGCAGAATTCAAAAACGGGCCTTTTGCGACTGTTTGGAATTCATTATCCATCGAATTCCACCGAAACAATTCATAATTAACGGGGAAAATTCCACCAAGATATTCACTCCATTTACAATCCACATGTAATTCATTGAACCGGATATCTGCTGATGCCGAGCCTGCTATGGTTTGGTGCACACTTGAACTACGGGAAATTCCGCATTGATCTATAACCGTTTGGCGCACAAACAAAGGTTTTTGTGTGGGTAAAGGAGAAACTATAAACGTTGCCTTTCCAGTTACGTCCTGATTTATTAAAGAAGGTCCACCCTCCGAAATATCAACTGAAGAAGAATATTGCGATGGGAATGGCTTCATTTTTAGTTGAACCGAACCGGATTCCACAACCGATGCAGATAGAAGTTCTGGAATTACTACATCCAGATTGACGGTTTTAAACAAGGTATCCCCAAGACATCCTGTTTCGGTTTTTGGAATAATGATGAGACGATGGATGGTCCCTGTAGAATCAAAAGCTACATTAATGCTTCGATCTGTTGATGAATGATTCACCAAATTTCCATCGGCAAACGCAGAAGCAATAAATGCAGTGCCAGAGAGTGAATACGTTTTCTGAAAAGACCAGGGACAAACAAAATCGGGTCCGGATAGGATTCCCACGGGTTTTGGAGAGACCGTTATACTCAACGTGTCCGAATAACCAATACAACCAAATCCATCTTTTTCCTTCAATTGAAGTCCGGCAGGATTATTAAACCATTGGGCCATTAAAACTCCTGTCTGTGCTCCAATTGTATCACCACCGAAAATATCCCATGAGTATACAGATCCTTGAGTAACACCATGAGTGTAGAAAAAGGCTGAATCTGATAGACAAACGAATGTTTTACCTTCCTGGCCAATGGTCGGTGCAGGGATTGGCCTGAACTGAATATTCACCGTATCGTAAGCAGGACAACCAAAAGCATTTGTCTGAATCAGGGAAATTTTAATGATTTCTGGCTGGTTTCCCTGCCGTATAAATCGGGTTACTGCTTTGTCTGGATCAGAAAAATCACCATTCCCAAACCAACTGTAAATATCACTACCGGGTGCGGAAGGGTTTCCCAAAAGAATGGTATCCCCGGAACATAGAATACGGTCATTCCCGGCAAATACTTCAGGAAACGGTTGAAGAAGGATCCGGATTGTATCCGTTCTGAAACAAAATGTGGATTGATCCACGGACCGTATCGGATAAATGCGTTCTGAACCAGATTGTGCAAGGTTGTAGGTGAGGGTTAAGAACGGTCTTGTGACCAACGGACTGCTTAAACCCATTGTATTGAGCCAGGTATATAAATAACCCGATGTAGAATCCGGGCCAAATATTTTAGGAATTCCGGAGCAAACCGGAAACGTTGCCAACGCAGGAAAAATGGGTTTTGAAAAGATTTTTACCAATACGGTATCTTTAATTTCACATGATTCCAGAGTGTTGGTCAAAACGTATTGAATTGTATCATTTTCGGAAGTTCCTGCAAAAAAACGTGCGACAGGTTTAGTGGTTGTATCAAGAAAAACAGCAGGATCCCAGTTGTACGAGTAACCTACCTGAGGCTCTCCAAATCCCAAGACAACACTGTCATTGGGGCAAATTGATTTATCGGCAGTTTTAAAGATATCTGGATTCCTTTTAAACCGGATGGCTGCAGAGTCAAATGAAAAACAACCTGGCAAATCGGTCCAGAACCGCTTTCTGAAATACGTGGTATCGAACGAACTTGATACTTGCTGTCCTGTTAGTTGAGTAAGAGCATTTTGAGGATTAAGAATTCCAATTGTGTGCATCCATTCAAATTGAAATCCGCTTCCGGACGGTCCACCGATGGGTACTATCTGAAGAGGACATACGCTCACTGAAGGCAGCACGCGTGATTTAGGAATGGGGAAAACTTTTACCTGAATGGTATCGTCGTTCCTGCAATTCAGATCTTGCCTCAAAACAATTTGCCTGAATTTAATCGAAACCGGAACGGTATCGGATATTGAAATGAATGCCTTTGTTTTTCCACCTTGCGGATCTGAAATGGAAGATTGGAAGCCTGGCGAAGGAGGAGAAATCATAAACCACGAATA
>Ga0105046_10009162_pt1 | contig 15494 bp, 9 predicted proteins | sample MAT03_FD_78385 | JGI IMG/M metagenome (GOLD analysis project Ga0105046, IMG submission 78385) | Freshwater microbial communities from Lake Fryxell liftoff mats and glacier meltwater in Antarctica - MAT-03 (megahit assembly) | ecosystem: Environmental > Aquatic > Freshwater > Ice > Liftoff...
GCAGTGGTCCGCTGGCTGGCCTTCGCCTTCTTGTGGCCACTGGCGCCCATTGCGTTGTCGCTCGATCGGCGTGCGCTGCACGATGTCATCAGCGGCTGTAGTGTCCGGCGCAAACGTCGCTGAGCTGCTGAAAGGACTTGCTGCGCTCGTCGTGCGACGTGCGACGTGCGTCAGATGGTTATCGGAAGCCAAAGACCACGTCGCTGACGACAGCACCTCGCACCTCGCACCTCGCACGCGAGCTTCGCGAGCTCAGCGAGCTTGCGATATGATGGTTCCCACCAAGCTGCGCGCCTTCCACGAGGCGCCCATGCTTGATCTGTTGACTGCTCCCATTGCTGCTCATCTCGCCCGTCACCTTGGCGTGCCGGAGGCGTCGGTTGCGACGCTGCTGATGCCGCCAGCCAAGGGTGTCGCTGCGGATCTGGCCTTGCCGTGTTTCCAACTCGCCAAGGCCAAGGGCGTTCCCCCTCCAACGATGGCGACGGAAATTGCGGGCGAGCTGAGCAGCGCTGGCCTCGGCATCCAGGCCGTCGCCGCGGGGCCGTTCTGCAACCTGACCTTCACCACCGCTGGTGTCGCGACTGCGCTACTGCCGACGTTGGCGCGTGAGCCGAAAGCGGCGCTGACCTCCGCCGTCGGTCGCGGCAAGACCGTGTGCATCGACTTCAGCAGCCCGAACATCGCCAAGCACCTCGCCTTCCACCACATCCGCTCGACCATGATCGGCAACGCGTTGGCGCATCTGTACGCCGCCGTCGGCTGGAACGTTAAGCGCATCAACTTCCTCGGCGACTGGGGCACGGCGTTCGGTCGGCTGATCGCTGGCTGGAAACGCGAAGGCCTGACGTTGGCAAGCCTCGATTGCGCGCCGGACCGAGTGACGTTCCTCAACGATCTCTACGTGCGCATCTCGCAAGCCGCGAAAGAAGACAAGGCGGTCGAAGAAGAGGCGCGCACGTGGTCAAAGAAACTCGAAGACGGCGATACGGAAGCGCGTTCGTTGTGGCAAATCTTCAAGGACGCCAGCCTGAAGGAATTCGAACGCGTCTACGGCCTACTTGGCGTGACCTTCGATTCATGGAAGGGTGAAGCGTACTACGAAGACAAGATGGGGCCGGTGCTCGCAGAGTTGGATGGCAAAGGACTGACCAAGCTCGATCAAGGAGCCACCGTCGTCGACCTGTCAGCGCTCGGCTTCAAGAAACCGATGCTGCTCAAACGTGCCGACGGCGGCACGCTCTACGCCACGCGTGATCTCGCGGCGTGCGATGACCGCTTCGCTGAATTCGCCTTTGATCGCTCACTCTATGTCGTCGACCTCGGCCAATCACTGCACTTCAAGGAGTGGTTCGCCTGCGCCAAGCTGATGGGCCGACCGTATGCTGATCGTCTGCGGCACATCGGCTTTGGCGTCGTGCTGATCTGGAACGATGAAGAGAACGCCTGGGCCAAGGGCCGCACGCGCGGCGGCAAGATCATGCTGCTACGTGAAGTGCTGGAAGAAGCCGTCGACCGCGCCCGTGCCGTCATCGCCGAAAAGAATCCCGACATCACCGGCGAGGAACGCGAACGCATAGCCGCCGCCGTGGGCATGGGCGCCGTGGTCTTCAACGACCTCAAGAACGGCCGCACCGGCGACGTGAAGTTCAAGTTCGAGGAAGCGCTACGCTTCGACGGAGAAACCGGACCGTATCTGCAATTCGCGCATGCGCGGTTGTGTTCGATCGAACGCAAGTTCGCCGAGGCACATCCGTCAGCGCCGGTTGCCGACTTCGCCAAGCTCACGCGCCTGGATGAGAAATCCGTCCTGCTGGCCATTGCTCGTCTACGTATGGCGCTCGAAAAAGCGGTGGAATCCGATGAGCCGAGCGCACTCGCGACCGGGTTACTGTCACTCGCTGGTGAAGTCGCGTCGTGGCTGACCGCCGGCAACCACGATCACGATGCGCGCGTTTTGTGCGCCGATGCCAGCGTGTCGGCGACGCGCTTAGCGCTCGTTCGCGCGGCTCGTAGCAGCCTCGGCGAAGGCCTGCGCCTGATGGGACTCAAGGCACCCGAGCGCATGTAATCGTGACACAGCGTCTCGCCCGTGATTGAGCGATGTCGATCACGGGCGAGACACCCGTGTCACGGCAAAGACTCAGCGCACGCCGGACTTCTGCCCCAAATGCGATAGATCCGCCTCGACCAAACCAAACCGGTCGCGGATCGCCGCCACGTCGTCATACCCGGCGACCACATCTTGCGGCTGATGCGCATCGCTGCTGAGCACCACCTTCACGCCATGACGTGCAGCGATGGCCCAGAACGGTTCCCACGGATACGCCGGACGGTCACCGCCTGCTGACGGCACCCACGGTTTGCGGAAACCATAGCTGTTGAGTTCGAGCGGCACCTTGAGCGCCACCGACGCCGCGCAGATATCCTCGGCACACGCAGCCAGGTCGTCGTTCCAATCGGCATACGAACAGCCAATGATGTCCGGATGAGTGATGAAGGCGAACAGCTTGGTCTCCATTACCTGCGTGGTGTATCGCGCGTAGGCCTTGAGGTACGTCGGCGTGTTCAGCCGCCCAAACGATTGGATCCACCGCCCGTCATGCGGCGTGTAGTGACAGCCAGCAATGAGGTAGTCGAAGCCGCGTCGGCCAAGGATCTCGTCGCGGTACCAGCCGGCATATTCGGGAGCGAATTCGCATTCCAGGCCGATGAGCATGCGCATCTGCGGGAAGGCCGCCTGCGCTGCGGCGAAAGCAGCCTCGTACTCGTCGAACTGGGCCAGAGACATGCGCATGTCGTCCCAGCGGCCATCCGGCAAGGGCGTGTGGTCGCTGAACCCCAGAATCGCCAGCCCGGCCGCTGCCGCGACCGTGGCATAATCCAGGCAATCGCCGGTCGCATGCTCACAGCGATAGGTGTGGGTGTGATAATTGGCCATGAACGGCATATCTTGACCCTAGAACCGCCAGCATCCGCGCCAGTGGCAAGCAGGACTTCCTGCGGCATCGGCCAGGCGGTCAGTAATCAGCAGGGCCTGGGACTGTGACCGGGAGACTCGCGGGCACGTCACGGTTGCGCCCGTGGGGCCAAGCGCCTACGACGTGCGCGCCTAGCACCCCCACCTGACCCGACGACACTGACGCCCCAGAACACCCGTGCCGCAGTTCGCCCACCTCCTCATCGGCCAGATCCTGATGGACCGCCACGAGTTGTCGGCGGACGGAATCGACTCCGGACTGCGTCAGCAGGACCAAGAGGAACGCGAGCGCGGTCAGACACGTTTCCTGGGCGAGATCCTGGTGGAACGCAAACTCGCCACGCATGAGCAGGTTGTCGAAGCGCTGAGCTTCCAACGCGATCAGTTCGCCCAATCGCTGGTCGGGCCCTACCGTCTGGAGTCGTTGCTTGGTCATGGTGGTGCCGGCACGGTCTACCGCGCGACGCGTCTTGGTGGCAAGAAGGACGGTCCGGCGATCGCGCTGAAACTGCTGCCGCAGAAACGCCCAGGTGATGTCGATGCGCTCGCGCGTTTCCAACGCGAAGCGCAGGCCGGCGTCGCGCTCGATCATCCGCACATCGTCCGCACGCTCGACTTCGGCACCACGCGCGACTGTTACTACCTGATTTGCGAGCTGATGCCCAACGGCACGCTCGGCGACCGTGTGCGCATGCATGGTCCGCTGGCGGAAGCTGACACGTTGGTGTTGGCAGTGGCAGTGCTCCAAGCACTCGACCACGCCAGTGCTCGTGGCCTGCTGCATCGCGACATCAAGCCGGCGAATATCTTGTACGACGCCCGCGGCACGCCGCGCTTGGCGGACCTGGGCTTGGTGCAAGCGATCACCGGCAATCTGGGTGGACCACGCGATCGCACCGCCGGCACGCCGGCGTTCATCGCGCCGGAACAGGCGATGGGCCAGGAGCAGAGCGATGTGCGTGCCGATCTCTACAGCCTGGGCGCAACGCTGTTTTTCGCACTCACCGGCGCGCCGCCGTTCGTCGAGAAGAATCCGCTGGAGGTGATCAACCAGCACCTCAACCACGCGCCGCCGGAAGTGGCGACCATCAACCGCGCGGTGAGTGCCTCGACCAGCGCCTTGGTGCGCAAGCTGATGGCCAAACGCGCGGATGACCGTTACGCCAACGCGGCGGATGCGATCACTGACGTGCGGCGCATCCAGGCTGGCGAACGCCCGCTGGCGATGTCGTTGACGCCCGAGCAGGCCTATGCCCCGCTCAAAGTCCAGGTGCAGACCCGCGACAACGGCACGGGGGAACTGACGCCCGTCGGCGTGAAGACTTCACAGACGAGCCAACCGAGTCAGGTCACCGCGTTGACCCCACGCAGCAACCGCGTGCAAGTACGGCCGGCCGGGACCCGTTCGCAGGACCTCAAGAAATACGCCAAAGAGCCGGCCACCGAACCCACGGTGCGAGGCGCCACGCGGCCGGAACCATCCATCGATCACAGGAAAAAACGTGGGCCGGCGGCCAAGGATCCGCCCAGCGACAGTCACCGCCGCGGACGCCCCGGTGACGGCAAAGCCGGTCACGGCCCCAAGTCACGCACGACCACCAAGGCCACGACCCCCTGGGGCCTGATCATCGCCGCTGGCGTGATCGTGGTCGGCCTCGGCGCACTCGCCGCGATGTTCCTGATGAAAAGTGAACCGCCGCCGCCGCCACCTGCGGTAGTTGTGGAACAAGCGCCACCCAAGCCGGTTGGCACGGTCGTCGATCTGCTGACAAAAATCGACAGCACATTGATGCAGCGTCAGGAATGGATGCTGCGTGAAGACGTCTTGATGTCGCCACGCGGAGCGCAGCACCTGCTGCCGATCGCATGGCTGCCGCCGGCAGAATACGATCTGACCTGTTCGTTCAAACGGCTCTACCCCAGTGGTTCCCTGTCACTGGTGTTCGACGTCGGCGGTCGGCAATGCGCGTTGGTGGTCAGCGGCGACGCCGACACCCGCATCGGCTTCGAATTGGTCGGTGGCAAACCCCTCAACGAAAACAGTTCATTGCACGTCATTCCCGAACCACTGGCGACGGACAAGCGTCTGACCATCACGGTGCAGGTGCGTCGCAGCGGCATCAGTGCACGCATCGGTGAGAACGAGATCTGCTCAATTCCAGGTGCCGGTTCCACGCTCGCCTTGGATGAGAGTTGGAAGCTGCCGAAGAACCACGTGCTGGCCCTCGGTACCCGCACCACGCAGGTGGCGGTGTTCCGCCTCAAGTTGACTGAGATCTCGGGCGCTGGTGCGCCGGTGTCCGCCGCCAAGTGACGACGCGATGACGACGCGGTGACGATCCTCCTTTCGGCGCTTCCGCAGGCGGGCCCGTTTGGCCGCGCTTCAACGATTGCTTCCGTCCTCGAATAATGGCGACAACACCAGGACGTTACACGCGTATCTAGAGTCAGCTCCGCCAGTCGGCGGTGAAGGAACCGCGCGTGCGACAACACCTGCACCAGAACCGTCGATGGGTGATGCTGGGCATCGCCGTGGCGCTGGCCGGACTGCTCCCGGCGGGCGAAGACGCACTCCAACTCGCTGAGTGCGGCCATCATCAAGCAACCGTGACCACCCCGACACCCGGCGTGTGGCAGGTCACCACCGCCGGCGGTGATCCGTTCGTGATCACCACGACCACCACAGCGCCAGCGGATCTCTCGGCCACGCCGATGCTCAGTTTTGAGTACATCTGCGTCACCGGCCTTGATCACCTGGAGGTCTTCGCCAATCCCGCGTCCGGGGAACGCCGGGTCGGTGTTCCGACTCTGCCGGCACGCGAGGGCTGGTCGCCGTTCGCCATCGATGTCACCACCAATCCCCGCATCGTCGCCGCAAAGCCACTGGCATGGCGCATCGATCTGGGATCTCAGTCGGGCAAGGTGATCCAGTTCCGCAATGTGCGCCTGCGTGCGCGCACGGCGGAGGAACTCACGATCGCCGCCGATGCACTGGCGAAACAGGCACAGGATCGCTCGTGGAATGCGGCGTTGACGGATTATCTCGCCAAGGAATTCCAAGGCGCCATTGCGAACGTCGTGGCGGACGCGACGAACCTCACCATCAGTGGCACCGTGCCGATCAATGGTGATGTGCGTTTGGCCGAGTGGCCGGTCTGGCAAGCGGCTGACGCGACCATGACTTTTGCCGCGACCTGGCCGGTACGCGAGCGCGGTTTCAGCGTGACGATTCCGCGCATCGCGGAAGACGGTTCCGACCGCGCGCTGTCGCGTTTCGTGCTCATCCAGCGACGTAACACCCAGGACACGCTGCGCTCGCATGGTCGTTGGGTCGACGTGATCCCGGCGGCGACCGCGTTGCCGCCCGGCGTCCAGCGCAGCAAGAAAGGCCTTGGCGGTTTCACCACCGGGCCACGGCCGGTGAGCGACCTTGATGACCTGAACATCGGTAGCATCACGGTAAACGTCATGCTTTCGAGCTTCTTTCAGGCCGGTCCAGGTAATGGAGCAGAAGCGCTGACCACCGGCGCCCGCACGTGGTACGTGCGCGCAAAAGCGTTCGAAGGACTCGACGCGACGATGCTGGAAGCAGCGAAGCGCAACATCGTGGTGCTGGGCATCATCTTGGTGGCGCCAGCGCGTCAGTGGAGTGCGAAGGAACTCGGCGCGCTGATGCAACATCCCGACTACAACTCCGCCGGCATCTTCACCATGCCGAACTTGACCACTGCTGAGAGCACCGCCGCGTACACCCTCGCCCTCAATCTGTTGGCCAAGCGCTACAGCAGGGCGGATGGAAAATACGGCCGCATGCACCATTGGATCATGCACAACGAGGTCGACATGGGCTTCGTCTGGACCAATTGCGGCACACGTCCGGAGTTGGTGTTCTTCGACCAGTACTACCGCTCGATGCGCCTGGCCCACGCCATCCTGCGGCGGCAGGATCAGAACGCGCAGGTGTTCATTTCGTTGACGCACCACTGGGCTGAGACCGGTGATCCGGCGACGTGTTTTCCCTCGCTCAATTTACTAAATCACCTGCTGACACTGTCCAAGGCGGAGGGCGACTTCGAGTGGGGCCTCGCGCATCATCCGTACCCGGCGTCCTTGCTGGAGCCAAAGACTTGGCTCGACCAAGGCGCGGAGTTCCGCCTCGACACGCCCAAGATCACCTTCCGCAACGTCGAGGTGCTTGATGCCTGGGCGCGTCAGCCGGCGGCGATGTTCCTGGGCAAGAAACTCCGCCGCATCCATCTGAGTGAGCAGGGCCCGAACTCGCCGGACTACAGTCAGCAGGCGCTCACCGAACAGGCCGCCGCCATGGCCTATGTGTGGAAGAAGATCGCCAAACTCGACACCATCCACGGCTTCGAATACCACAACTGGGTCGACAATCGGGACGAGGGCGGCCTGCGCATCGGCCTGCGGCGCTTCCCCGACGACGCGGAGAAACCCATGGGCACCAAGCTGGTGTGGGACGTTTACAAGGCCCTCGGGACACCGGATGAGGACCGTGCTTGTGCCTTCGCCCTGCCGGTGATCGGCCTGAAGGATTGGGGAGAAGCCGTCCATCGCGGGCCGATTCCAGCCTCCAAGACCCCCTAGAACCGCCTTCTGCTGGCGGAACAGGGCCGGAACCACAACTCCTTGACGGTCCGTTCGGCGCCGCAACCTTCGCGCCCCATCGGAGATGGCATGGCGAAGCAGAAGGTCGAGTACGACGAGAAATCCATCAAGAGCCTGGATGCGCTGGCGCACATCCGTCTGCGCACCGGCATGTACATCGGGCGCATTGGCGACGGCACCAACCCCAATGATGGCATCTATGTCTTGATGAAAGAGATCGTCGATAACTCCATCGACGAGTTCATCATGGGCGTGGGCAAGAAGGTCGAGATCACCCGCGAGGACAATGTCGTCACCATCCGCGACTTCGGCCGCGGCATCCCACTCGGCAAGGTCATTGAATGCGTCAGCCAGATCAACACCGGTGGCAAGTACAACGATGACGTCTTCCAGTTTTCGGTCGGTCTCAACGGCGTCGGCACTAAGGCGGTCAATGCGTTGTCGGCGACCTTCGAAGTGGTCAGCCACCGCGACGGTCAGTTCAAACGTGCGACCTTCAAACAAGGCAAGCTCAAGGACGAGGAGAGCGGCAAGACCAAGGAGCCCAACGGCACCTACGTCTGCTTCGAGCCTGATTCCGAAATCTTCAAGAAGTACGCTTGGCACGACGAATACATCGCCAAGCGCTTGCAGTATTACTGTTACCTGAACGCCGGCCTGTCGATCACCTACAATGGCACGACCTACCAGTCGAAGAACGGGCTCAAGGATCTGCTCGCCGCCGAGATCGGTGAAGAGAAGACCCACTACGGCGTCTTCCACGACGCCCTCGACAAGATCGAGTTCGCCTTCACCCACACCGGTACCTATGGCGAGACCTATTTCAGTTTCGTGAACGGCCAGTTCACCAATGACGGCGGCACGCATCTGGCGGCCTTCCGCGAAGGCCTGCTCAAGGGCGTAAACGAATTCAGCGGCAAGAATTACGCCGGTGAAGACGTGCGCGAAGGCATCTGCGGCGCGATCGCGATCAAGCTGCAGGACCCGGTCTTCGAATCGCAGACCAAAAACAAACTCGGCAGCGATGTGCGTGCGACGATCGTTCCGGCGATCAAGGACGCGGTCGAAAAGTGGCTGCACCAGAACCCGGACGCCGCCACCAAGTTGATGGAGAAGATCAAGGCCAACGAACGCCTGCGCACCGAACTGCAGAAGATCAAGAAAGAGGCGCGTGATCGCGCCAAATCCGTCGCTTTGCGTATTCCCAAGCTACGCGACTGCGAGATCCACCGCGTCGATGCCGAGCCCAAAAAAGGCAAGGATCGTCGGATGGAAACCAGCCTCTTCATCACCGAAGGCGACTCCGCCGGCGGTTCGCTGGTGATGTGCCGTGATGTGGAAACGCAGGCAATCTTCACCATCAAAGGCAAGCCACTCAACTGCTACGGGCTTGGCCGCGAGACCGTCTACAAGAACGAGGAGTTGTACAATATCATGTCGGCCCTCGGCATCGAGAACGGCCTCGACAACCTGCGCTACAACCGCGTGATCATCGCCACCGACGCCGACGTCGACGGCATGCACATCCGCAATCTGTTGCTGACGTTCTTCCTGCGCTTCTTTGAAGACCTGGTCAAGAACGGCCATATCTACTTCCTGGAAACCCCGCTGTTTCGCGTGCGCAATAAGCAGACCACCAAGTACTGCTACAGCGAAGCGGAACGCGACGCCGCGCAGGCCGAACTCAAGAACCCTGAAACCACCCGCTTCAAAGGTCTGGGTGAAATCAGTCCCAAGGAGTTCGGCCAGTTCATCGGCGGCGATATGAAGCTGATGGATGTCAGTATCGAAAACATGACCGAGGTCAGCAAGTCGCTGGAGTTCTACATGGGCAAGAACACGCCCGAGCGTAAGAGTTTCATCGTCGATAACCTCATCGCCGACCTCGCTTGACCTGGACCTGACGCCATGAACACGCTTTCCTCATTGATGCGCCAGAACTTCCTGGAGTACGCCAGCTACGTCGTCGTGGATCGTGCGATCCCGGACATCCGCGACGGTGCCAAGCCGGTGCAACGCCGCATTCTGCACACCATCTCGACCATGGACGACGGCAAGTTTACCAAGGTGGCGAACATCATCGGCGAGTGCATGAAACTGCACCCGCACGGCGACGTCTCCATTGGCGACGCCTTGGTGGTGTTGGCCAACAAGGGCCGCGCGCTGGGCAATCCCGACCTTGGCTACTTCATCGAGAAGCAGGGGAACTTCGGCAACATCATGACTGGCGACGGCCCAGCCGCTGCGCGTTACATCGAATGTCGTCTGACGCCGCTGGCCAAGGAAGTGCTGTTCAACCCAGCGCTGACCAAGTCGCTGCCGAGTTACGACGGTCGCCGCGAAGAACCCGAGTCGCTACCGGCCAAGGTGCCCGTCATCCTGATGCTCGGCACCGAAGGCATCGCCGTGGGCATGGCGACGACCATTCTGCCGCACAACTTCGGCGAGCTACTCCAAGCGCAGATCCGCTACTTGAAGGGCGAGCAGTATCGCGGCTTGCGCCCAGACTTCCCCACCGGCGGCATCATAGATGCATCGGACTACAACGACGGTCGCGGCAAGGTAAAGGTGCGCGCCAAGATCGAAGCAGACGGCGAAAAACGCGTGGTCATCACCGATCTACCGTGGGGCAAGACCACCGAATCGTTGATGGAGTCGATCGAAACCGCGGTCGCCAAGGGCAAGGTCAAGATCGGTGAGATCCTCGACAAGACCGGCGAAGAGGTGCGCATCGAGCTGAATCTGCCGCGCGGCGTCACCACCGACGAGGTCATTCCCCAGTTGTTCGCCTTCACCGACTGCGAGGTCGAGGTCAACTCCAACATCGTGGTCATCCGCGATCGCAAACCCGCCGAACTGGGCGTGCGCGAGATCATGGAATACTGCGCCGACCGCCTGAAGGACGTCATCAAGGCGGAACTGGAACACCTGCTGGCCAACCTGCTCGACAAGCAGCACTGGCTGACCCTCGAACAGCTCTTCATCGAGAACCGCGTCTATAAAAAGATCGAAAACCAGACAACGGAAGAGGGTGTGAACAACGCCGTATGGAAGGGCATGGAGCAGTTCAAGGCGCTGTTCGTGCGCGACATGGCCGACGCCGACGTGGCGCGCCTGCTGGAGATCCGCATCAAGCGCATCTCGCAGTTCGACATCGACAAGAACCGCAAGGACATCGACGACATCGTCAAAGCGATCAAGGAGGCCAAGGCCAAGCTCAAGAATCTAGTCGGCACCACCGTCGACTGGCTTGAGTATCTCCACGAAAAATACGCCAAGATCTTCCCTCGCCGCAGCAAGTTCAAGGCGATGGAGGAGATTGACGAGAAATCCGTCGCCCGCGCCAACCTGCGTTTGGGCTACGACCAGGCGACCGGCTTCTTCGGCAAGTCGGTCAAGGTCTACGACCGCGAGATCAAGTGCAGCGAATACGACAAGATCATCGCCATCATGAACAACGGCGTGTACCGCATCATGGCGCCCACCGACAAAATCTTGCTCGAAGGCAAGCTCATCCACCTCGACCTCTTCGATCCCGTGAAGGGCATCGACCTAGTAGTGATCTACCGTGACAAGGAGAAGATCCCCTGGGCCAAGAAGGTGCAGATCAAGGCCTTCATCAAGGACCGTGAATACGAACTGATCAAGGACGGCGCCGGCAAGGTCGACCACCTGCTGTTCGGCAACGCCGGTGCCAAGGGCACGGTCACCAGCCAGATGATTCCCGTCCCACGCCTGCGCGTGACCGAAGAAAATTTCGATCTCAAGACCCTGGAAATCTGCGGCATGGCCGCGCGTGGCACCAAGATCGCGGAACGTCCGACGGCGAAGACGGTCATTGCGAAGGAATGACCGCCATTCGATTGGCCGCCAAGACGCCAACTGACAACCGCGTGAGCGAAACTGCCACCGGTTCGTCCTTGGCGTCTTGGCGTCTTGGCGGCCTATCCCATTATCACCGCCGGAGGCCCTTATGCGTGCGATCCTGATGGTGATGACCCTGATGCTCGGCAGCCTGCTCACCGCCGCTGAACAACCTTCCGGAGCGAGCATGACTCCCGCAGCCCGTCGCGCGCAACTCTATGGCTTGCTTGGCGATCTACCGCCACGCGATCGGCCGATCACGGTAGAGACACTGAGCAGCGAAACGCGCGATGGCTACGTGGTGGAGAAACTCCGCCTCGACCTCAACGGCAATCAACCGGTGCCGGCGTATTTCGTCCGTCCAGCAAACGTCACCGGCCGCATCCCCGTGGTGCTCTACAACCACTCGCACGGCGGCAAATACGCACTCGGCAAGGATGAATTGTTCAAAGGCTCGGCCCCCTACCTGACGCCCTACGCCGACGATCTACTCAAGCGCGGTTGGGCGGTGCTGGCGATCGACCACTGGTTGTTCGGCGAGCGCAGCGGCCGCCCCGAGAACGACGTGTTCAAAGAGATGATCTGGAACGGCCGGGTGCTGTGGGGCCAGATGGTCTACGACAACTTGCGGGCCATCGACTATTTGGTCTCGCGTCCCGACGTTGACACGAAACGCATCGCCACCGTCGGCATGTCGATGGGCAGCACCATGGCGTGGTGGACCGCCGCGCTGGACGAACGCATCGTCGCCTGCGCGGACATCTGCTGCTTGACGGATTTCCACGCGCTGATCGACAGCAAAGGACTCAGCGGCCACGGGATCTATTACTACGTGCCGAATCTATTGAAGCACTTCACCACCACCGACATCAATGCACTGACGATCCCACGGGCGCATCTCGCGCTCGCAGGCCTGCAGGACAAACTGACGCCGGTGGCTGGGCTCGACAAGATCGACGCCAACCTAACGAAGCTCTACGCCGAAGCAGGCGTGGCAGATCGCTGGAAACTCATCCGCGAAGACGTCGGCCATGTCGAGACCCCGACCATGCGCGCAGCGGTGCTGGCGTTTTTGGAAAAATGGCTGGCGAAATAGTCCACGCCCAGGCCGACGGCGCTTACACCACTAGGTCGACCTGCTTCACCACGCCGGCCTGGCCATCATCGGTCAAGTACACCCCAGCGCGCGGGTTTTCACCGATCAGATCGTTGTTCGCGTCCCTGTAGCTGAACGTAGCTGAACGGTGTCTCGATCGACATCAGACCGATGGCGGCGACCTTCCACTGGGCAAGCAACGCGGGTTTGGCGTCATCACCGGTCCATAGGCGCAGCAGGTCCCAGATCGCATCACCGTGATCGATGAAACCGTTGCCGTCGTCGTCATGGGCCGCGAGGTCGCCGAATCCGTTTCCCGAGGTCGGACCAACCAGCTCGCCTCCATTATCAACACGACCGTTGCGGTTGAAGTCAGCAGCCAAGTAGCGGCTGCCGTTGCTCAGGTGTCGCAACGCCTGCGTGTTGCCATCGCGGTCAAGATCGAACGCCGTGCTGCCTGTACCAAACCCGCCAACACCACCCACATCCAGGATCAACGGATCCTTCACTACGGCATCGCCAGCGCGGATGCTGACGTCGGTGGTGCGCACGTATTCGCGCTTCAGCTGGTAGTCGAGATTGAAGGCGAAAGCGCGACCGTCCTCCGTCGTGAAGGTACCGGACATGGCCAAACTGGTGCTCTCGTATTCGCGGTAAGCCTCGTGGTAGTTGTACTCCATGCCCCACCCCGCCGGGCCACCGGACTGCACGCGGCTGGCCTGCTGGGCGACGGCCTGGACCTCCTGCACCGAAGAGTAATCGAACTGCATGCTGAACTGCTTGACGCCCTTCACGCCGAAGAGTTTCTCCAGCAGCATCATGATCTTGCGCTGCTCGGGGCTGATTTCGGCCTCCCCGTCGCTCTGGACCTGCTTGGCGTTGTGGGTGCGCGCCTGTTTGGCCAAGGCACCGGTCTCGTACTCGGAAAGTGCGGCGCTCGCACGCTTGCCCAGTTCGGCCACCGCATCGCGCAAGGCGGTGAGCGGCGATGCAGCGGGTTCCGGACGATCCGGAGGACGGACACCGGTCCAGGTCTTGAACCGCTCGCTCCGCTGGTGGCTCGCTTCGTAACGATGCGCGGCAGCGAAGGAAAAATTGGCACCAGAGACGATCATCCCGGACCTCCGCCCCCAGGAACGGCAGATGCGGGCGGGACTGAAGTGCCACTTGGGCAGACCGCTCCTGCCTGGACATCACTTCGTCGCGGCGGGTTTCCGAATGGTCAGATCATCGACATGCAATGGCGAGTCAGCCTCGACTGATAAAAACAGCTCAGTCGGCTCAGCGGGCAGTTCCAGCGAATCCTTGAACCGGATGCCGTTATAGGTCACCAGGAGGGAGCGTTCCTGATACGTCAACTCGATCTGTACCTTGCCCGTCGGTACCTGTCCGACGTTCTTTTCAAAAAATGGCACCGACTCGGGTTTGGCATACCCGCGCCAAAGCTGAACCGTGTATGCTGCTTTGGTGTTCCCCAGCCTGAGGAAGGCGGTGTCTCCAGTCGCGAAGCGCACGCCGATGCTGACGTAATCCGGTTCGGTGTCCTCGTCCGGACCCGGTGACAAAGTCGCGGCGACGATCCACGGCCCTGGCTCCAGGGTCCGGCTCATGACGCCAGCGATTCCGACGATGCCGTCGTGATCTTCGGCAGGGTTCCACTGCCCGTCCTTGGCTTTGGTCCAATCCGCCAGACGAGTAATGAGGTCCGGTCGCCACAACAAGGTCGGTTCGCCGAATGTCGCTGGCGTTGATGACGGCGGCGCGCTTGGCGACGTGATTGGCACCGCAACAGTCACCTGCGAAACCACAGCAGTGGATGGCGCGGAGGTTTCTCTGACCTTCGGCACCATCAGCACGGCCAGGATCGCCGCCGCCAACAAGCCGACGCCACCGATCACCACCCACGGCAGCTTGCTGCCACCAGCGGCGGCCTTGCCACCCAGCAATGCATCGCAGCGCGAGATGAGAATATCATAACTCTGCGGTCGACTCTCGCGGCCCTTCGCCAGCATATCCGCCACTAGCATGCCGATCGCCGGTGAAAGACCGGACACCATCGCGGTGGGATTCGGCGCGGCGCCAGAAACTTTTGCCGTGACGATCGCCGCCAGGGTCCGGCCTTCGAATGCGGGACGACCGATCAGCGCGTGGTAGAGCACACATCCCAGGCCGTAGATGTCGGCGCGGAAGTCGACGCCCTCCGGATCATCGAACTGCTCGGGTGCCATGGTGGTCGGCGTGCCCATCACCTGACCGGTGCCGGTCAGGTTCATATCGCTGCCGCTGCCCTGCGGCCGCGCCAAGCCGAGATCAACGAGTTTGGCCTGAAATGGAAAGTCGCTGGTGTCACCTTCACGTTTGGCCAGCAGCACGTTCTCCGGCTTCACGTCGCGGTGGATGATGCCGTTCTGATGTGCGTGGCTTAGCGCATGCGCCAGTTCACGCGTCACGCGCAGCGCGTCCTGCGGCTTCAGCGGACCGTGCTCGGCAACCCAATGCTTGAGGTTCGGCCCGTCAATGAACTCCATCACCAGATACGGATGGCGGTCAGCGGTGATGCCGGCGGAATAACACGCGACGATATGCGGATGCGACAAGCCGGCGAGGATCTTGGCCTCGCGCTGGAAACGTTTGACGTACTCGTCGTCTGCCGCCGCGCGGTCGACCAGCAGCAGCTTCACTGCGACAGTGCGATCCAGATAGGTCTGCCGTCCGCGGTAGACCACGCCCATGCCACCGCGACCGATCTCGACATCGAGTTCGACCTCGGGGATGGTTGGACGTGGTACCGTACCGTCGGCCGCCACCTCTGGCGTGCTCGCCATGGTCTTCTGTGAGTTAGCGTCGATGCGGGTAACGGCGGTCCGTTCGCTGGCCATGTCTTTACTTCACGTACCGGGACAGCTCGTTCAACAAGTCCTTCAC
>Ga0105046_10009163_pt1 | contig 15493 bp, 8 predicted proteins | sample MAT03_FD_78385 | JGI IMG/M metagenome (GOLD analysis project Ga0105046, IMG submission 78385) | Freshwater microbial communities from Lake Fryxell liftoff mats and glacier meltwater in Antarctica - MAT-03 (megahit assembly) | ecosystem: Environmental > Aquatic > Freshwater > Ice > Liftoff...
GAACATCAAAAATTTGGTTTTGGTGAAGTGATGAAACTGGAAGGTGCGGCGCATAATCCAATTGCTACCGTAAAGTTTGAGCATAACGGGGAGAAGAAGATAATGCTTAATTATGCGAAGCTGAGAATAATTGAATAAGAAGATGCATCAAAAAAAATCAGAGCCTCCTGAAAGTCAGGCTCTGAAGAATTAATTTCACCTATTATTATACAGGTATTCCCATATACCATCACACATCTTTGTTATATTATCGTAGCCTGAATAAAGCGGAGGAGTGCCGGCTTTTTTATTTGCTTTGGTAGCTGCTTCTTTTATGGCAGGCCTTAGTTTAAAGTATGCCTTTAGTAATTCCGGGGAAAAACTATTTTCGGAAAACACTCCAAAAAAAGTTCTGGCAGAATGGAAATTATTATCTACAATCTCAATAGGAAAATCCAAGAAAAGATCCATCAAAGCTAAAGGGAAAAAATAAATCTTATCTACGGAGTCGCCGATAGTTTCACCTTCACCGATACCATACATACACAAGTTTTCAATTAGGAAAGGGAACTGTTTTTCAGGTGCGGCTTTTTCCAGCCTTCTGTCTTTAAGTATTAAGGATTCAATAAATGGAATTGCAAAATGATGGTCCATATATTTTTTTAAAATTAGAGCCAAGATGAATTCATTGCGTAGTTTATTATAATTATCCAGATTTTTTAAATTATAGATTTTCCAGACACGCCGGATATCCGCATCGTCTTTAAATGGAGGATCTGTCAGAAAAAAGCCTGTATCCGAAGGATAAGTAAGGCTTCTTTTAATTTGGTTGTTGAGAATATATTTTTCCGGTGTACTTCTTAACGCAGCATGCTTCATCACTATATCATAATCATTGATTCTTACTTGTATATAAGGCCCTGTTGCAAGCCAGCTATCATAATATTCTTTTTCACGACTTTTATAAATACGGGCTTCCATTAAAAATGTAAGTGAAACGGCATTATATATTCCTGTTCGAATATCCACTGGCTGACGAGTGGCATTCAATTTTTTTTGAGTGTACATAAGTGGTGGCGGCGAGGGATTTTCATAATTGTAAACCCCGGTAGAACTTAAAAAATGATATTTTTTGAGATAAAGAAAACTTACTCCCCTTATTAAGTTATCTTTTGCTTTTTCTAATGTGGCGGTTTCCCCAACAACTATTCTTCCGGCAGAGGAGTCGTTTTTATCACCTGCTGCATAAGTACCGGCAAAAACTTTATTTTTATTTTTTTCCAACTCCGAAACATAAATATGCAGAGAGTCGGCGTATTTATCTTCAATATTATTTAGTTTATCATTAATAAAATAAATATCAATTGGTTTTTCCACAGCCTTCAGCATATGATAAACTAGGGTCTGCAACATCTGGTCGCCACCATTACTTCTTTTAGCAGGATCTTTAAAAAGTGCCGATAAAAGTTTAGCACTGTTAGTCATACCATTGTTACTGCTCTTCCCCATTATTATTCCATCTGTATCTAAAAAAACGCCGGTTGGTTGTACAGGATAAAACTCTGGCTTTTCAGCATTAGGCTGCAACAGTACCCAAATGCGGATATGTTTTTGCAGGTAGCTTAATTCTTCACTCGCTGCCTGGGCCGATAATATGTTTGTAACAAATAAAGAGCAGCACAAGCATAAAACAGTATATCTTCTTATCATTGTTAAAGAGTTTTATTTTAATAAATCTACTTACCTATCGCACCTGTTTATATTATTTCACAATATGGCACAGTTAGTAATTCTAAGGTGCAAGGATTATTTCTGGTTTCTTGAAATAATCTTTGATCTTCTGCAAAGCATCTTTGAACCGTATCGGGTTAGCATTAATATCAGCCTCAATAAGTGTGAGTACTTTATTCCTGTGATTCCAATATTCTGTATACGCTTTTGAATATTTTTCCGGATTTGTTCTTCGGAGATCTGCCTTATAAATGGTATCACTCATTCCAAAATGTGTTAGCAGGTCCAGTAAGGCAAAGGGGAACATACTGGAGATCCTGCTGTCATCGGCCTTTCCTTTTGTGCTGTTATTATACTGTTCCATTTTTAATCCTAACTGATTACAGGAATAAGTTAAAAATCTTTTTTTCCTATCGGGTGACATGGCCATTGAAGCCTGCCGTATAATAGAAAATGCAGTATCTTTATTCAGATAAGTATAATTCCTAAATAAGGAAAAGAAAGCTGTTGAGGTAACCTCTGCAAATAGTAGGTACCATCCTGGTATCATTTTCCAACGATACCAGAATACTACAACGGGTTTCCCGTCAGGATAAAAAACATCACCCGTATTGTTTTTTAAATTTCCCTGTTGCCGGTCTGTTATTTTATACAGTTCATTAGTTCCGGCATGAACCGACCGGGCTTCAATAAAAAAGCGATGGCTATTATCCGATAGAGTAGTCACTAACTCATCGTAAGCACTATCATTCATTACATAACCATACGATGTAGCAATTCCTTCATTTAATGCACCTTCCTGGTCACCCATTAATTCTGTTAAGTAGTGCATACCATCAGCACCATAGGTAACGGGCTTTCTTCCTACTGAACTCCATTTAGACCAGGGGCCTGTAAATTGGGTATGAGAAGTTTCATGTAATACCAATTCATCCACGGAACTAATCTTACCTGTTCGCTGCGATTGATCGAACTGGAGCTGGTGCTCACCCAGCATTACCCAGCCAATAAATTTACCACTCGCTGCCGGAAACTGGTTGTTGTTGGCTGCTGGCCATACATATTTTTTGGTGCTGTCATCGTATTGCACAAAAATATGAGTAGTATCTGCCGCCTTTGCAGACAAACCTGACTTGTCATCTACAAGAAAATATAGCACTGTATGTACAAGACCTGCTGAATTCTTAAGCACCAGGTCAACTGATTTTCGAAGTGCCTGTCCGGATTGCATTTGTGCATATACGTATTTTAGGTTAGCAGGAGCCACACTATTAAACTTGGCTTTGTTAGCAGCTTTTATTTTGACCAATGCATATCCTATTGGGCAATGGGTAGAATCAACAGGTGTTCCAAAATTGGTTGAAATTATACGGGACGGAGCAACAAAATAAAAGTCAATTTTTTGTGTATATGCTGCTAAAGGGGAACAAAATAGCAAGCAGTAAAATAATTTTCTTTGAATGAAAAAATTTATTGTTTTTGACATCTAAGTAAATTTTATAAATTAAAATTATTGTGCCAGGTCAACTGCCACAGTTGTAGAGCCTGTCCGTACTCTTGCCGATTTTACATTGGTGCTGCCTTTTAATAATTCTAATTGATATTCATATTCTGTTTCGCCGTTCGGCAGCAAATAATCTAATGTAACAGAGGTAACACCTTTAACAATATTCATTGATGCTTGTTTCATTTGCTCCTGCCCGCCAAGTTTATAAAAGATCCTTACGGTAGCAGCCTTTATGTTTAATTCTTTCATTCTATCGGGATCAGCTACAAATTCAACCGTGTATTTGGAGGCCGGGGCAGCCAGGCCAACCACAGGCTGGTCGGAAGAAGCCCAATCGGTTTCTATAGTAGAGCCACCAAAAAAATTCCAGGCAGTTTTATATTCATAATTCAACCAGTTGCGTCGGTCATCATCACCTCTCATCCAGCCATAAAGCATCCTAAAGTTGTTGGCACTGCGGTTAAAATTCATCCGGTCTATTCTTACTTCTTTGGTTGATATATCACCACCAGCATGTTTTTTTCGCATCATCACTGTTACATAGTTCACATAACTGCTGAACTGTGCACTGAGTTGTCCGTCTAAAAAAGCTACAATCTCCCGTTGCACATACAATGGATCGAAAGTGTTTATTTTTTTATAGCATCCGGTACATCTTGGTTTTCCAATATTATCGCCAAAGGGTTCTGCGATAGTGGTGGTAAAATAAGTTTTCTTGGAAGCACTGTAAGTACCGCTATGGCGTATCTTCTTTTGTTGGTAAGAAGCCACTACAGCAATTTTGGGTATATCTTCTTCTTTCTTTTTTTCCGGAGTTAGCTCTGGAATATCTTCTATGGGTTTATCTGCTTTCGCATAATTTTTCAAATCATTAAATGCTTCGCCTAACCCATCAGAATTGCCTGTTTTTGGTGGTACTCTTTTAGGCTGCGTTAAAGCAAGTGCCAGGTCTTTCTGCTCTACTGTAACAGCATCTACTTCTTTTTGTGCTTCTTTCGCCATGTTCTCTTTATCATCAGCTTCTTTCTCTAATTTTTTCTTTTTTACCGGATCAGTTTCCGCATCAGCCAGCTTCCTGGCTGCATCAGTGTCTTTTTCCTTTTGTTCCAGGTTATTTTCAAGGGCCACTTTTTGTTTGGCTTCTTCTAATTCTGCAGCCATTTTTTTTGCATCTTCTTCTGCCGCAGCTTTACGTTGTGCATCCTGCTCTACTGCAGCTTTTTTTCTTGCTTCATCTACGTCTTTTTGTTTTTGGGCCAACTCTGCTTGTGCCAGTTTTCGCCGTTCCAAATTTTCTATCCTTAATTTCCTGTTTTGTTCATCAGTATATAGCCTCTCTTTTGCATTGTTTTCTCTTATCTCTTTATTTCTTCTTTCAACACTTTCTGTTTCTTTGGCTAATGATTCTGTAGCCCGGTCTAAAAAACTTTTACCATCATTCAGCGGTTTAGCCAGCTCTGCCCAATTGGGCGAACCTTCTGAGCCAAAAGGAACAAAGCACAGTTCCATAAATTTATTAGTAAGTACATCGAGTAGCTTCTCTGATTTTGGGTCACCTTCAATTTCTGTAATCTGTAAATCACCGTTTTCTTTCATCTCTTGTGTGGCTACACCTATTTCAGCTTTTAGAATGGGAGTGGCCAGTCCAGAATTAAAAATTTTATGCTTGTACACTTTGTCCCAGTTCATAACTATTGAAAACCCTACGGGTGATTGATATCCACCAATTGTCATGTTAAGGATGAAACCAATATCCGGGGTTGGCATTTGCAATGATTCCCATAAAATTTTTGCATCTAATGAATCCAGTATAAATGATACAGCCACATTATCACCTTCAAGCACCGGTGCAGGACCTAGACCTAAAACTCTTTTTTGATTGGGGTCGGCAGTGGAGGAGGAGTTGGTGATTACACTTTTGGAAACCAATGCCATAGTACCCCCCCGATAAATAACCGGACCCATTACAACGCCATTGCGATTTATTTTTTTAAGCTCCTGCTTTGCTTCTTCCAACTCTTCGGGCAACACCTGCAAGCCCACTACAAGGTGTACATAGCCTCCTGTTTTTCCTATACTCTGTAGTTCTTCCGGGTTATTACTTTCGTTCGTTACATAATATAAGAACAGAAACTTATCACTTCCGTTTGCATCTTTGGTCAGACGTAATTTGTTGGGCAAATAATAATATTTGTTGGAGTCGTTGAGCATACCCGGAAAAAGTTTCAGTTTACCGGCTGTTACGGGTTTATCCAATAGTATTTGTTGTACAAAATCTCTTTGCTGGCTGTAGCTTTTTGTAACAAACAAAAATCCTATAAGTATCAGCAGCAATGGGGTGTTTTTATTTTTCATCTGTTTTACTTTTTATAGTGGGTCATTAATTTGTTTTTACTACCTGCAACACTTCTTTAAACTGGTCTAATATTTTATCCGCCGTTACTTTTCCATCAGCTCCGGGGTTAACGATGGTTTTAGCTGCATCAATAGCTTTTATAAAAAGTTCGGATGTTTTATTAGAAAAATCATCGGGTATTACCGCATACACATAGTTGTCGTTTACTTTCACACTCCAGGGCAAGGCGAGTTTTCCTTCTGTAGTATGATTTAAAATAAGACGGTACACATAGCCCCTTGTATCTTTATCAGTATAAATTGTTTTGTTCACCAATGCCTGTGCCTGTACTGGTGATATTTGCAGGTTCTCTTCCATTTCCTGCCCAAATTTTGAATATCGTACCTGTAGGGTGGCCCGGGTAATGTCAGACGCTTTTAATTTTTCAAGATCGGCTTCAAACTCTACCAGGCGGGGCGATACTGGCGGGGCTACTGTTATAGCCGTCATTTGTCCTTGCTGCCATTTTGGTTCTGCAGGATATACAAAACCGCCTTTCATACTCCATTGTGTTTTGTATTCAAACATTTCCCTGTTGGCACCAGCGCCGGGTGCATGAGTAATAACAGCTACAGTTCCTTTATCGGCTACATTGGTACGGTTAAAAGTATGATCACCGATTTCAACGTAACCACTGCCGGTAGTACTTTTTCTTCTTGCTTTTACGTTGGCATAATTTATTTCTTTTTCAAACATATCAACGGCTTCACCATCCAGCACAAACTGCATATCCATCCGTTTATAGAATTCATCATTCAATATAACATTGCCAATACATTTTGGATTATCCCTGGCGGCATCATAAAAGGATTTCAGGTTTTGTGTGATGGAAAGTTCCATCGGCATAGCAAAATTGTAATTCAGGGTGATTACGTCTTTTCTTTGTTCTGTTAATTTTTTATTAGTAATGATGTTGAGTTGGTAATTTCGGGCTGTATTTTTCCCCGGTAAGTTTTGTTTTTCCTGCTCAGTCATGGGTGAGACTTGCGGTTGTGTAGTGGCTGGCGTTGCTACGGAGGTAAGAAACAGTTGAAAAAGTGCTTCTGTTATTTTGGCTGTTTTTTCAGGCGAAACCCCCTCGCCTTCAGTTATTTCAATTGTTATTGCCTTTTTTTCGACCAGCCGTTCATACATGGTATGTATTTCTGTCCATGTTTGTGATTTATCATACGACCATAACCACCAACCTCCTCTTTCCCTTTTTGCATTTATTGAATCCTGCCTGTTTATTTCATGTATTTTTTTATAATCAATGGTAAACTTAGCCTTCAATCCGTTCATCACCAGGTAATATTTGTAAAACAGGTTTACACTCAGGTCTGTTATGGAACTTGTTTTTTCAAATGTGGCAGCTAATAATTGTGCGCCATTCTTATCCAGGTTGGATGCAACTGCAATCTTTCCACCTTCCTGAAGTGGAGCCTTACCCGATGTAACGAGGCTTTTCGTCATGCCACTGGTAGTGTTTACAATGGCCGATGTGATGGTGAAACTGTTGGCATCACCAGTAGCAAAAAGATTTACCGGCCCTTTTACCAATGCACCGGGTACTTTAGCTACCAATTTTGACTGTATTTCGGCTAATTGCTGCGGGGTAAACTTTACCTGCATTAAAAAATGTATTAATGCACCACTTACACCACCCTGGTCTTCCCGCTGGTCGGTAATATATTTTAGAAATAAAAATTCCGGCACCTGTGTTTGTGCATCTCTGGCTAATTGTACCTGTGTCGGTAAGAAGTAATAATTTTTTGATGGAACAGCCGTACTTCCTGACCCTGATAACTGGGCATACAGGGTTATACTGCTCCCGTCTGTAAGAGCAAACGTTACCTTGCTATTATAGTCAAGGTTTTGGGAATACGAATTAAAGGAGAAAGTAAAAATGCATACTACTAAAAGGAGCTTTATGCAACACTTCTTTGAAAAATGTGTGTGTGTCATATTTCTGAATTTATATTTATTATTTTTTCGTTCAATTTTTTGGCACTCCATCAATAAATAATATACCCATATCAGTTTCTCCACTGGCTGTTTTAATAGTGCCATTATTCAATGTCCATCGTATTGTATACTTATAAGTGTGCTTTCCTGCCGGAAGTGTTATTTCAAAACTCTTTATACCTTTATCCAGTGCAGGTCTTACAATTTCTTCTACCGTTTTTATACCATCAAAAAAAGGATACTCCACTTTTACTGTTACTGCCCGTACATTTTTTGCCAGCAATGTGTCGGCATTTCCTTCCAGCTCTATTTTTTTTCTTTCGTATGGTGTCAGCAGATTTATCATTGAAGTATTGTTGAGTTGCCAGCCGGTTTCCCAGCTTTTTCCCCCACGGAAACTAAACTGTGCATTATAATAATAATCAAACCACGCAATACGATCTGTATCTCCCACGGCACCATAATTCAATTCTATTTTATTGTCGTTATTTATTATCTGCGGGTTTATGTTTACTTCTTTCATTGTTACGGTGCCGTTCTGATGGTTCTTTCGGAGTTTAACCGTTACATTGTTTATCAACCTTGCTAACTCGGGCAGCAGGTCACCATCCACTCCAACTGCAATATGGCGTACCTGCGTTTCACCATCAAACAATGAAACTGTTCTGATATACTCATCGCCTTCTCCATACTTCGTATAAAAATTACCAATGTTGAAAGTGATGTAATGGTGCCGCTCGGTAGAATTGCGGCTGTTGAAGTGCAAAATGCTTGAGCCGCTGGTCTGGGTGCTTTTTCGTTTGTAAGTAAAGTGTGCACCAAAAGGAGAATAACCACTACCCGAAAAGGTAGCTTTATCATTAAGCAGGTTAGTTAATAAATCCCCGGCAGCACCCTGGTCTTCTTTTGGCAACTGCTCGGGTTCTATTTTTTGATACATCATCTCCAGGAGTTTTACATAGGCGCCATCTACTATTTTTTCCATGTTTACATCTTCACCTTCTACTTCCAGTTTGATGGCACCGGTGCGGCGCAACATTTCATACTCTTTTTCAATATCTGTACTTATATAATATATTTTAAGGCCACCACCTGTTTTATTGATCTTGTGTACCTCTGTCCAGTCCACAGTAAGTTTAGCTTTATACGCATCCATCAAACCGGCGAAAGTCATATCAAATACAATAGATACATCTGGGGTGGGCATTTTCAAACTTTCTAACAACAGTTTTGAACGTACAGGATCCATTTCAAAAGAGAGGGCAATTCTTGATCCCTGTAATACGGGTGCAGCACCTACTGAAAGCAATTTTTTTTCTTGCTGCCCATTATCCGGATTAATTATTTTTGATACCAGAGCATACCGACCTTCTTTAAAAATTATTGGTCCCCTTATTTTTATGCGTTGCCCTGAAAACAATTCATTCAATTTTGCTTCTGCCCTGGCAATTTTTCGTTCATCTGTATCATAAGTAACTAAAAAGTGCAGGATGCCACCGCCGCCAGCTTTTGTAATGGTACTTTCGCTGCCGTCTGTTTTGACTTCTGTTTCATTTACATAACGGATGAATGAAAACTGGGGTTTTTTATTTTCACCAATGGCTAACTGCCCATTATCCGGTAAATAAAGCCAGGTAGTTGAGTCGGTAGTAAGTGGAAAACACCAAAGCCCTTCGGCGCTTATGCCTCTGTCTATTGAAATAGCTTGTGCCAATACGGATGGCAATAGTGCCAGTTGTATGCAGACAGTTAATAGAAATTTTAAAGACAGTATTGTTTTTCTTTTACTCAATTATTCAGGGATTTTTCTTAATAAATTTTTCTGCTGGCGGTACCGATAAAAAAAGATAGTTGGAAGCCATTACACTAACATCATCATCAGCTTTTCCGGAATTTTTAAACCAACTGGATTGATAACCTACCGGCACTCCAGCATCATGATAAATGGCTACTTTGTTAATAGAGCTTTTATCGTCTGCCCGGAGAATAATTGTCCGAACTACTTTCATAGCACCGGCTTGTTTAGTAGCGAAGTTTATACTGGCGGATGCAACTCCGTTATTTAAAAATTCCCGGCGGTCGGCATCCAGTTCCACATACTCTTTTACAAGCGGTGGTATTAATGATACAGCCGGGTCGCTGCTTTTTATCCATTGGGTTGCATTTTCGGGTATTCGAACTGAGTTCGGCCTGCCTTTAAAACTCCAGAGTAATTGATACTCATATTCAAGCCAGTCTGCAGATTTAATACCAAGACGTGGGTAGGAAATATCTTTGATGCTAATTTTATTTTTTAAGTCGTTCCCGTTAATTAATAATTGAGCGGTAACATCACTATGTCCGCCAGTGCTATATTTTTTTCTGAAGTTGACGGTTACAAAATTGATAACATCATCAAAGGCATCAACAAAATCACCATCCACTTGAAAAATGATATTACGCCGCTGATATGTCTCTTCATCAATATTAACAATGCGGAAGTAGCGGCTGTCATCTCCAAGTTTGGCGTACAACCCGCCCAGATTGCCTGCTGTATGAAAAGGTACTTTAATAGTGGTTGACTTACTGAGGTTCAGATAAAATTTATTAGAACGAACATCCTTAATATCTTTTAAGATGTATTGATTATCGGTGCGATATTGCGGATTATAATTTTTATCCCTTTTTGGTGAGAACAATCCAAGTATCGGTAATGAGTTGTTGATATCAGCTATGCCTTTGGCGATATTGCTCAATAATCCTGTATCTTCCTGTTTTCCCTGATCTCTAAAACCCAGATTGGGATCTACTCTTTCCGGCTCTTTTGACCAACCTGTTTTTGTATCAAACATTATTTCGGTGACCTTAGTAGTAACAAGACTCAAGATGCCATCCATATCACTTGTCTTAACTCCTAAACCTGTTGACCTATCAAATACATCTACCTTTATAACTCCATTTTTTATCATTTCATCCACTACCTGCCGTACCTGATTTTTGTTATAGCCTGACTGGGTATTTGTAATCTTACTTAGATGAGAATAGACCACACTCATTTCTGCTGTAACTACTGCATTGTATGCCCTTACTACTGCTTCATAATATCCATTGACAGCAACTGACACATCCGAAGCAGGGCCCGTAAATGAGTTCCATAATAAAGTGGAGCCTACAGGATTTAATAGAGCAGCTACTGCCGCTTTTGACCCTGGCGTAAATGGTGCGTACCCTGACGTAACAATAGTACGGGTCATTGCATCTTTCCCATCTTTGCTGCTTAATACAGCCGACACAATTTCAAAACCCGGTTTAATATTTTCATCTCCAGTGGCTTTAGATTCCATTAAGGGAACTGCTCCTCTGATTTTTGCGCCAGAAACAATTTTTTGCAATTCTTTTTCATACAATTTCATTAAGGAATCTGGAATTGAAAATTCTACCAATGCATGCAGCAAACCGCCACTGTTTTCAGTTTTTGCACTTGTATATTTCAGGCACAGAAATTCAAAAGTGCCGTCGGATCTGGTTGCAAGGCGTGGAAATTGTGGCAGGTAATAATATTCCATCGTATCCCGGCTGCTCTGCAAAAAAGTAAGCCCTTTTATGTAGACAGCCCCCTCATCATATTTTACCTGTGCCATTGCCTGCGATGAAAATAGAAGGGTAAAGAATAAAAATATTTTTACTGGATATTTCATAATCTCGTTTTTAATATTATTTATTGCTCTTGTTCTTTTGGTTTTAGTACAATTTTATCGGGCGATGAGGTAATGTCAATTAATGCACCCCATTCTTCTTTTTGAATCCAGTCGGTGGTTACCTTATCTCCATCATGGTTTATTTCGCTTACCCGGTAATAAAACGGTTTATCAAACCTTACTGCATAACCAAAGCGGATGCTCCGGGCATATATTTCTGGCTGGCTTTGCTTAAAGGTTAAGGTGGCGGTTATCTCTTTTCCATTTACACTGGTAGCCTTTATTTCCATTTTTTTTTCAAAAAGGTCGGCTCTTATTTCATTATTGAAGTCGTAGCAATACACATCAAACAGGGCATACCTTGCAGGCAGCCTTTCATTGATATCCACTTTTTGTATTAGGGAAGGCCAACGAACAATATCCACCCCCAGGTCTATTACATCTGCTTTTGCCAACAAAATTGTTGTGGCAGTATCATTGCCGGGATTTGCTGCATGTTGAAAATGATCAGCCCATCTCTTTTTTAATTTGTTGCTGCCGGTTATAGAAGTTGTGGCAGCATTATTTTCAGTGAATGCTGAATACATCGCATACGAAAAACTTAACAGAGATTGATTTTTTTGTAATGCAGTTACCACTAATTGCGCATCCGCATCAGTAAGGCGGACAGAAACAGTCCTTTCATTCCAGTAGCTGTTGTTTACATCTGCTTGTTCGTTTGAATTTTCGGAAACCCCTGCATTTATAACATCCGTTGTATCTGCGTTGCTTCTGTCAGCAGTAGAAGCAAAAACGAGTATGGAATAAAATTTACGGACGGGCAGCATTCGTAGTTCTGCCAGCGGATTGGTTCGTTTTAATTCTGCAGCGGCTTCTTGTATTTTTCGTTGTTGCGCCCCATCTGCTGAAATTTTAAACTGCACCAGGTTGTTGTATTTAATAATACCGGCATCAGCCGTTTTATTGGTGCCGGCATACCGCATTTGAATTAATGAAAAGAATGGCTTGCCTGAAGCATCAGCGGCTAACTTATAATCAGCCGGTAAATGATAGTAGAGATTTGGGTTTTTAATGTCTTTAAAAACTTTTTGCCCGTTGATGATAGTGGCTGATTGTACAGATGGTTGTGCTGTTGCCACCTGATACAGGTACATGAAAAAAAGAATATTGATATGTCGGACAATTGCTGTCATGAATAGTTAGCGTCTGTAATTAATTAATACCCGGAATTATCCCTTTAAAAAGTTCTTTCAACTGCGTTTTTCCAAGCAGCACTTCTTTAGAAGAGGAAGATGTCCACTTCTCTGATATGTAAAAATCCCCATCGCTGGAAGCCACCGTTATTTTATATTCAAAATCAAGATTGCCCCCCGGTGGTTGAAATAAGGGGCCTGCCTGAAAGATTTTTGTATCTTCTTTTGTAATTTTTAATCCATCTAATTCTTTAATGATCTGGCCTTTTGGATCGGCCTGGCTGCTGCGGACTGTTATTAGAAAATAAGATGCTTTTAATGTATCGAATACTGCTGGTGGGATGGTGAATTTTACCTGTTGAATTGTTTTTCCTGAAACACCACCTGTAATAGTATCCATTACTTTATTATCACATTCGGTGCAATTCATCACACTATACTCCAGCCACATTACAGCATTGGGATCATTATCAAGCCATACCGGCACCCGGCTGTTATCAAATGCTACTTGTGCCATCGGCGGTACTTCTGCACCATTCATTGCCCATGAATAAATGATGGGTTTGTTAGTAGAAATAGTTTTTTTGAGCACATGCAGGTATTGCAGTTTTAATGGATACAGGGTTTCGTTTCTCCAGTTTTTCCCCCGCCAGGTGGCGGGCTCCAGTGTTAGCTTTCCTATTACCCGGTTATCAGCCAGGTTAATAATAGCAGGAACCTGCTGATCAAGAATTTCCTCATCTGCCGGGTTTAAAAAAACCGCTGCAGAAATACCTTCTCTTGAGGTAAGTGCTGTTTGTATAAAATCCTTGGTGCCTGCATTGGTGCGCCATGAAATGTTAATATCGCCGGTAAGATCTGTACCAGATGTAACAGCAATTTTTTCCAACGGAATGTCATAGAGGCTATTTAAAGTGGCCGGAAAAGTGGTAATAAGATTTTCCCGCAGGGGTAAAAATTTTAGTTCGGTAAAAGCCGGATACTTTGCTTTTAAAAGCGATTGTACAAATAGTTTTTCCCTGTTGGAAATTCCGGGAGTAAGTGTGGCCGACATTCTTACAGGGGCATCCAGAGTGCTTTCAGTTCCTGTTTCCTGCTCTCCATAATTTATCCGTAAGCCATAGCCGTTTTCTTTACTCCACTTCAAATGATAGTCGGCCGGTAAAATATAAAAGACACCTGAATTAGGATTTTTATCATAGAAAACATTCATGTTTATACTGGAGATATCTTGCGGTCGGTCGAAGTTTACAAGGTTGTCTACCAGCAATCCATCCCAAAGATTTAATTGTACATTCTTTAGAGGTCCCAATGGTGTTTTATCAACTGGCTGGCCTGGAGTAGTTGCAGTATATAATGTCGCCATATTATCCAGATTGAGGATTGCGGGATTTAAAAAAGCGATCTTAATATTTCTTTTAAAGGCATTATTATACACAACGCTTTTATCCATTCCAAAACCCAGTGATATCTTCTGTGTGTTTTTTACCTGTAACTCATTATTGGCAAACACTATTTGTAAAACGTTACTTGTATTAGAAGACTGTTTAAAATTAGCAGAGTAGGTTACCTCATTGATTTTTGATAATGGTTTCTTCCCCCAGTCAAAATCCTGTCCTGATGTGCGGCTATACACTTGAATAGAATTGTTATTGGTAATTACCATTTTGGTAATATTCCTCGTATTAGCATCAGTATTGGTCCAGGTACCAGAAATATCTTCTGGTGTTGCCACTACATTATACCTGAAGCCAGGAGAAATGGCATTGGCTCCACCTGTGGTTCTTATTACCCCACCTGGCCTTATATTACTTTTCTGGTAATAATTGATCCGCGGATCGAAGGAAATTTTTTTTGCAGGTATTACATCGCCGGGCTGTGTCATATTTAAAGAAGCGGCAGTACCAACGGGCAGTAGCGGTACATTGATAATTACACCGGGGGCATAAGCACCTGTCTTCCACATTTTACCAAGTTGAAATACCTTTACCTTTCCACTACCATCTTGTCTTTTGGAAATATCAATTCTTAAAAAAGGAGTTACAGTTGCCAACCCAGTTGCTTCCTTGTCATCAAATGTCAATATACATTCTGCGGGTGAAGCAGCTGTGGATTGCTTAAACTTCGCATTTTTTATTGCTATTTGCCGCTGGCGGCTGGCTGTCATTGCAGACACATTGAAAAATGCATTTACATAACCAGTGTACCAGATTTTTATCCTCAGCTCATTCTCCGAGTCGTTTAAGACAATTACACTATCCAAGGAACCATCTACAGAACCTCCAATCCTTCCTGTTAAAGATTCAAGGGCTGAACCCAGATCCTCTACTTTATTCAACTTTTTGTTTTGTAACCCGCTGATGTTTTGGCCTATGCAAAACAGGGAAGAGCAAAGGAATAAGGCACTAAGAAAATAAATTCTAAATGACATATAAATAAGTTTTGGGTTTGTGACGCTACTTTTCGGGAGCCTTAACTGTCTTCAGGGGAGGGGTAGTTGCTTGTTACTTGTAAAGTACCAAATATTATCTAATATGCAATACTACTTTCGGGTTATTTATCGCAGAAATTAAAACTATTGGGACAATCAAAAATTGGGTTAATAAAATTGTAACCCAATTATTTTATATAGGGCTTGAAATTCACTCCTTTTTGTTTCCGCAAGTACAAACGAAATAAGTTACGCATAGCAAAAATATTTTATACTGCTTATTTAGTATCGAAAATAACTGTGGCAAAGACAGTAATACATATTTCTGCAAAAATGTTGAAGCCAGTGATACCTCTACCTTGAAAGAAGGGCAAAAAGTGGAGCATCAAAAATTTGGTTTTGGTGAAGTGATGAAACTGGAAGGTGCGGCGCATAATCCAATTGCTACCGTAAAGTTTGAGCATAATGGGGAGAAGAAGATTATGCTTAATTATGCGAAGCTGAGGATAGTGAAATAGCTATTGTTTTTCTACTGCCGATTGAATATACTCTTCAATAGTTGTCGGGGTCAATCCAAACTGTGCAATACTGTCTTTCGCATTCATTGTTTCGTCTGATTTTTCAGTATATATGCTA
>Ga0105046_10009165_pt1 | contig 15492 bp, 13 predicted proteins | sample MAT03_FD_78385 | JGI IMG/M metagenome (GOLD analysis project Ga0105046, IMG submission 78385) | Freshwater microbial communities from Lake Fryxell liftoff mats and glacier meltwater in Antarctica - MAT-03 (megahit assembly) | ecosystem: Environmental > Aquatic > Freshwater > Ice > Liftoff...
GAACGGCTGCTTCGACATTCTTCACCTTGGCCACGTGCAGTATCTCAACGAAGCTCGCTCCCAGGCCGATTGCCTTGTGGTCGGGCTTAACACGGACGCCAGCGTTCGCGGCCTCAAGGGGACTGGACGGCCGATCAATTCCGAAGATGCCCGAGCCGCCGTCCTCGCTGGTCTCGCTGCAGTGGATTATCTCGTCTTGTTTGGCGATGAGACGCCGCTCGAACTCATTCGAGCGATCAAGCCCGACGTGCTCGTGAAAGGGGCCGACTACCGCAAGGACCAGGTCGTCGGTGCGGAACTTGTCGAAAGCTACGGCGGTCGCGTACACCTCGCCGGACTGCGAGAGGGGTATTCAACGACGAAGATTATTCAGCAGATGAGAGTTGCGTGAGTTCTTGCCTCAATGTTGCACGACGTTCCACGTCGTGATCGCTTCACCTCGGACAACTTCCATGACAGCCAATCGATTCAGCGTAATCGCCCTCCTAATTGGATGCTTCGCATCAAGCACATCGACGCCGACTGCCGAGTCGTGCTGTCCGGTCTATCCCTCCGGCAAACCGGTCGTGAATGCCGATCAGAGCGTCATTATCATCTGGGACGCGGCCACGAAAACACAGCACTTCATTCGCAAGGCCTCGTTCAAGAGCGATGCGAGCGACTTTGGCTTTCTGATTCCCTCGCCCTCGAAGCCGGACCTCGATGAAGCGGGGAATGAGGCGTTTCCATCGTTGCAAAAGCTTACGGAGCCCGAACGAATAAAGCGAGATCGACCGCGAGGCAACCCTGGGTGCGGTTGCGATGAGAAAAAAGGAACGCCGACGAAGGCGGCGGCTGACGTGAGGGTGCTGGAGGAGAAGGATGTTGCCGGCTATAAAGCTGCCGTGCTGGAAACGAAATCCGCGGACGATTTGGTAGCTTGGCTTCGCGACAATGGCTTTGCATACTCCCCTGCGGTCGCGGCCTGGGCTAAGCCGTATGTCGAAAATGGCTGGAAAATCACGGCGTTGAAGGTGGCGAAAGGAAAAGACAATCCAGAGGCCAAGTCGGTCCAGGCCTCCGCACTTCGCATGTCATTCAAGACCGATCGCCCTCTGTTCCCATATCGCGAACCCGATTCGGCTACCTCGGCAGCCGAACTCGGAGCCGGGAATCGCCTCCTGCGAATCTATTTCATTGCGGCTGCGCGACATGAAGGCAAGCTGACGCCTCAGTACGAGTGGAGCGGAAAGGTGGCCTGGGCAGGCCAGATCGGTCCCGAGCATCGTAAGGCGGTGTTGGGTCAACTGCGATTGCCCGAGAACGCAGGCCCCACTTCGTGGTACATGACCGAATTTGAAGATCGCTGGGAGTACAAAGTTGCTCCCGCCGATGTTTATTTCGCCAAGTCCGACACGCAGGAAGACGTCCGTCGGGAAGCAATCATCGATTATGTCCGTACGAAAACCCCGATTGATCCGATGTTCGCCGTAATGGGTGCCGCTCTTGTGTTGTTGCCGATGTTGACCAGAATCCGACGGCGTTACCTATAAATGCGAACCATCGCACTCTTCTTGCCGAACTGGATTGGCGACGTGGTGATGGCCACGCCGGCCATTCGTGCCGTGCGCGAGCATTTCCCAGACGCTCGATTGCTCTCCGTGTGTAAGCCCTATGTCGCGGCCACGCTCGAAGGTGCCCCCTGGTTCGATGAGGTCATTCTGTTCGACAAAAAGGGGCCACGCGATCGGCGAGAAGTGGAAGTAATCCGCCGGCTACGTCGCGAGCGGGTCGATGCTGCCGTGTTGTTTCCGAATACACTACGCTCCGCCGCTGTTGCTGCGCTGGGAAGATGCCGCCGACGAATCGGTTTCAATCGCTACGGGCGGGGATTGCTACTCACCGACAAGTTGGAGCCGGTGCGGGACGAAGCAGGCGGGTTTAAGCCGCATCCGATGATCGTCGATTACAATCGACTCGTCGCTCCGCTTGGCGTGCCCGATCCAGGCCATCGGATGGAACTGTTCACGACGCCAGCCTATGAACGTGAGGCCGACCAGGTTTGGGCGGATTGCGGCCTGAACCGTTACGACGAAGTCATCGCTCTAAATTCGAGCGGAGCGTTTGGGGCCGCTAAATTGTGGCCGACGGCATATTTCGCTGAATTGGCCAGTAAACTCGCGGACCGGAGGAAGTGCGGAGTTCTGGTTGTGTGCGGTCCAAACGAACGGGTGATCGCACGCGAAATCGTTCACCTCGCTTCTCGACGAGGGGTCGTGTCCCTCGCGGATCGCCCGGTATCGATCGGCCTCACGAAAGCCTGCATTCGACGAACGGATTTGCTGGTGACCACGGATAGTGGACCTCGACATTTTGCCGCCGCGTTTGATCGCCCAGTCGTTTCGCTTTTTGGGCCAACGTTCATCGAATGGACCGAGACGTACTTCCGGAAGGGCATCAACCTGCAAAAGGAAGTCCTTTGCGGGCCATGCCAGTTGCGCGTGTGTCCTCTTCAACATCAGTGCATGACCGGGTTGACTGTGGCCGAGGTTCTTGCGGCCTCCGAGGACTTGCTGACTCGATTCCCCACGTCAAGGATGCGCCATGCAAGTTGAAGCAGGGGTACAAGGAACGGGTTGGCTAACAGTTCATCCTAGCCGCCGGGAAGTTTTCGCGAGTTGCGCTCTAGACTGTGTTCGCGATTTCTTGAATCTCCCTGGAGTCGTCGTCAGTGGTCATGTCGGACGCAACGTTTCTCGCGTCCAAATCGGCGACGAAGTCTGTTATCTGAAGCGTGAGCATCGTGTTCGCTGGCGCGATCGCTGGCGAAATCTGCTCGACGGATTTGGGCCGTCCTCGATTTCGCGACGGGAAGCAGATGTTCTTGCTCGCCTCGAAATCCTCGGCCTAGTGGGGCCCATTTGCCTCGCGTCGGGAGAAGCGGCCCGCGAGGCCTTTCTTCTTGTCGAGGAAGCGCATGAGGCAGTCGATTTGCGAAAATTTTCGGCAATCGATGACACACTTGCATCTGAAATCGGTCGAGTTATCGCCGAGATTCACAATGCGGGGATCGACCAGCCCGACCTGTTCGCCAAACATTTTCTGGTAAACGAAGAAACAGGACGCATCACGATTCTCGATTGGCAACGGGCGTCGATTCGTGGACGAATCCCGTTGCGAAATCGCATCCGTTCGTTGGCCGCATTACGAGCGACCTGCACGCAAGTGGTATTTTCGGCACGGAACTGGCAGGCATTACTCAAGACTTACCGCGATAACTTGATAGAGCCTGACGCGCCAGCGAAGGTAAAACACTCCTTCGCTGGCGCGTCAGGCTCCACTGAGTTCGAGCAAGCAATATCTGATGAAGCCGCACGATTGGCGAAAAGGCCGTCGATTCGCCGGCAACTCTCATCTTCCCATGCCGAGCAAGAACTTGTTCGCATCAACGGGGAGACAGTTTGCGCGATTCCGGAAGTTGCCAAGGAACTGGATCAACCAGATGTGATTGACTCGCTATACGACTCCACGAACGTTGGCAAGGAATTCAGATTCCGCAGCGGACGTTCAGGAGTTTTGCAAGTTGCTCGTTATCGAATACCAATCCAAAAATGGTTGGCGAAGCTGCGAGGAAAAAATTGGCGCTCGCCCGAACTTCGAACCGCTCGTTTGCTCTTTCATCTCGAACGACACGGGATTCTCGCTCCGAAGTTACTCGCTTACGGGCAGCAGAAAAATCGTGCATTCTGTTTGTTTGAGCCGCTTGACAGTCGTGCCGTGAACGGTGCTGATCGCGCAGCGATGAACGGCTTGCTTCATAAACTCCATGACGCAGGTTGCACGCTCTGCGGTAATCCATTTGGCATGGTTGGTTCTGAGGTCGTGATTTCCACACCGCAAAACCTTCGTCTGAGACGCCGCCTTTCTCGGTCGTTCATGGCGAAGGATCACGCCCGGCTCGACGAAATTCTGGGAGCATACCGATGAGCGACAAGCAAATCGGCGGGCTATGGTCGCGTTGGAAGCATGGCTACCGCAAGATTCGTCACACACCCGACTGGCCGGAATTCGCCGGTGTAGACTGGGCCGAACGTATCATGTCCGTTGAGGTGACCGACAAGCTGTTTAAGAAGCAAGGCCGGTCGATTGCTCGCTGGACGTTGACTGCGGCCGATGGTCGAACGCTGGTGGTTTTCTTGAAACGGCATTACGTCTTGCCTCGGAAACATCGGCTTTGGGCCATATTTTTTCCGAGTCGCGCGTGCTCTCCCGGCATGCAGGAGTGGGACAACCTCGCGTGGGCGGAAAAGCAGGGGCTACCCGTGCCGCGTGCCGTCGCTGCCGGGGAGTTCGTCGGCCCGCATGGCCACTTGCAGAGTTTTATCGCCATCGAAGAACTCAAGGATATGCTGCCATTGCACGAGGCCGTGCCGCTCGCCTCCGAATCGCTTGAAACTGGCACATTCGATCGGTGGAAGAACTCGCTGTCTGATGAACTCGTGCGGCTCTCCATTGGATTTCATAGCCGACACAGGTTTCATAGAGACTGGTACTTCTGCCATTTCTACATTGATAAGGGCGATACGAACTGTGTTCCGCAGGAATGGGCGGGCCGCGTCCGCGTGATCGATCTGCATCGCATGGCCCGACATCGCTTCATGACGCCATGGCGAAAGGCGAAGGACTTGGCTCAGCTTCTCTATTCTTCCGATGTCGCTGGTGTGACGGACGAAGATCGAAGGGGTTTTTGGAGAAAGTATCGCCAACATACTCAGCTGCCGTGGCTGGTGGCTTGGCTGGCACGAATCAAGTGGCGGCTGTATCGACGGCATGACGCGCCGAAAGGCTGAAGATTAATATAGCCTGTACGGCCTGTGTGTGGCCGACACACGGGGCTGAGAACTTTTGCGGCAGATTGTGGACGGTTCTTTCTCGAAAGAGACACCGGCTTCTGATGGACGTATTGATTACGCCTTTTTTAACCGTGTCTCTCGCCTTCACCCACGTAAGAAGGCGAGATTCGTAACGGCCGAGTACTGAGTACGAGGTACTGAGTGCTGGAGAAATTGTGGTTGCTTCTATTTTCTTCGAGTTCTCTCTCCCCAACGCGGCAACGTGGTTCTATTTTTCGTTTTTGCTCGCTAATGCCGTGTTCTTTAAGTTCGATCGCTTCCTGTCGTTCCGCAACTGGGATTTGCTGAGTTTGTACCTTCTCGTTCCCGGGCTCTTGCTGGTTCAAGAAGCCCATTCCCTTCAAAGTCAATTGCCTGCAGAATACCGCGAAAACCAGACGCGATCGCGTTTAGCGAAGCTCGATCGATTGCCGGAAGAGTTCGAATCGATTCGAGAAGAGAGCCGTGCTTTGCTCCTTGCCGGCTACATCTGGTTAATAGCGGGGACCGCCTACTTCTTCGGACGTTGCCTGCTTGACCTCGGGCTGGAAAAGCGGCCAACGTTTCCTCCCAATCTCAATCTGGCTGGGCTCGTCTGTCTCGGGGCGGCACTGGTCATTAGCGTTTCAGCCGTGGCGATTCGCCGGATGCCCGATTCGCCGGTCCATGTGGGGCGTGGCCCCGTGGCCATCTCGAAAGTGACGGATGGGGCCACCGCCGTGGTGGAAAGTTCTAGCAATGTCGAGACGAGCAGTATTCCCTTCTGGGTCGAGCGCGTCGCGGCGATTATCCTGCATCTCTCGGTAGTTGCAGCACTTTTCTTGATTGGTCAACGACACTTCGGCGACCCGACCATCGGGGCAGGCATGGCATGCTTGTACGGCTTGTTGCCGTATACGGCGTATCATGTGTCTCAAATTCATCACGTCTGGCCCGCCGCGTTCATTCTCTGGGCGGTTTACTGTTATCGCAAACCCGCGATTTCCGGGGCGATTTTAGGCGTTGCGGCCGGGAGTGCCTTCTTTCCGCTTCTCCTGTTTCCTCTCTGGTTTGGCTTTTACCGGGGACTTGGGGCTGGACGATTTGCACTCAGTTTTCTGGTCGCAATGCTTATGAGCTTGGCAGCCACTGCGGCACTGTTGCTCTTTAGCGGCGAATTGCGGGAACATTTGAGCTGGACACTGAGTCTCTCGGACTGGCAAGCGTGGAAGGTTCCGCGAACGGAAGGATTGTGGCAGGGATCGCACTGGGCTTATCGTTTGCCCGTCTTCATCGCCTACATGGCGTTTATTGTGCTCACTATTTTCTGGCCCAGGCCACGCAATTTGGCTCAAGTCATTGCTCAATCGGCCGCCGTCGTCATTGGCGTGCAATTCTGGTACGCCGATCAGGGGGGTGTCTATGTCCTGTGGTATCTCCCCCTGGTTCTGCTCATGGTGTTTCGGCCAAATCTGACAGACGTTCGGCCGCCCGTACCACCACCGGCTTCGATCGGGATCTCGGCTCTTGCTGCTCGCCTGATTGCCAAGCTTCGGCCACGATCATTTGCGTCTCAGCCATAAATCGCTGCTGAAGGCCATCTACAGACCGGTCTTTCCACAAATTGACCAGTGCGTTACACTTTCATATCCCCCTTGAAGAGGTGCGTGATTTGCCGGCTCCATTCCTTCGCGTGATTTTGGCCCTGCTAATCGCGGGTTCGCTTTTCGCAGTCCCGTACGCGTATTCCGTTCAACGAAAGAAACAGACCAACAATTTTCGCGTGGTCGAAGAGGGGGTGCTCTACAGAAGCGGACAGTTATCTCCGTCCGGCCTCGAACGGGTGATTCACGACTATGGAATCAATACCGTCGTCAGCTTTCGCTATCCACGGCGAGAAGAGACCGACCCGCCGGATAAGTGGGAGGAAGCCCTTTGTTCCAGACTTGGCGTGAACTACGTTCGGATTCTTCCGGACGTTTGGGTTGCCAACGAAAAGGGGATAATTCCCGCCGAGCAAGTTGTCGAGCAGTTTTTGTCGCTCGTGCGCGATCGCACAAAGCAGCCGGTACTTGTGCATTGCTTTCGCGGGGTGCATCGGACCGGATCCTACTGTGCGATCTTTCGCATGGAGTGCCAAAATTGGTCGAATGAAGACGCTTTGAAGGAACTCGAACTGATGGGCTACGACAACCTGGAAAACGAAACCGACGTTCGTGGCTACTTGGAACGTTACATTCCCTCAGGCAAGAAGGCCGGCGAATCGAAGTAGCTTGTGCAACTTCACTGGAATCTCTGACTCGGGGTAGTACGATTGATGCATCGACGGAATGCCTGGCCGAGGGGTATCAGTGCCCTTCTATAACGAAATCGAACACTTCGGCCTTACGGATGTGGGGCTGAAGCGCAGCCACAATCAGGATGCGTTCACAGTTCAGAAAGCCCCCGACCGCGAGGTTTGGAAGCGGGTGGGGCATCTCTTCATCGTCGCCGATGGGATGGGTGGTCACGCCGTCGGCGAAATGGCCAGCGCCAAGGCCGTTCAGGAAATCCCCCTGACTTTCGTCAAACATGTCGGCGGTGGGCCCGCCAGTGCTCTGCGCCATGCTTTCCAAGAAGCCAACGCCGGCATCAATGCCATTGGGACTTCGAACCCCGAATTTCGCGGGCTTGGGACGACGGCAACCGCTATCGCCCTCCGCGAGGAAGGGGCCTGGATTGCCCATGTTGGGGACAGTCGGGCCTACCGCGTCCGCGGAGAGCACATTCAGCAACTCACCTACGACCACAGCTATGCCTGGGAAATGGCACGCCGGCTTGGCATTCCTCCCGAGGAACTCGGCGACATCAAGAAGAACGTGATCGTTCGTTCTCTCGGGCCCGATCCACTCGTTCAAGTTGATGTCGAAGGTCCTTATCCGCTTGAAGACGGCGACACCTTTATCCTCTGCAGCGATGGCCTGACCAATCTGGTTTCGCCGCAAGAAATCGGGGCAGTGATTCGTGTTCTGCCGATCGATGAATCCGCGCGTTTCCTTATCGAACTCGCAAACCTTCGCGGCGGGCCAGATAATATTACGGCGTTAATCGTTCGAGTCGGTTCCCCACGAGACTCCATTGCCACTCCAGGCGAAAGCTTGCTCAAGGTTGCGCCGCGGGCAGTTGGGAAAATGTTAACGGGCTGGCAAAAGGTAATTCCTTGGCCCATCTCCGTGCTCATGCTCGGCTTCGTCCTGGCGATCCTGTTCGTGGTCAGCACGGCCAACGACTCGAAATCGTGGTCGACGTTCTTTTTCGCCACGGCCATGCTCTCGATCGCTTTCGGCGTCGTTGGTTTGTTCATTCACGCTCGACAACCGGAACCGGAAACGCCCATTCAGACCCATGTCGTCACGAAGGCAAACATTTACAGGCAATATCCCGCCCGAATTGATGCCACGCTCGTCGACCAATGGCTGAAGATGATGTTGCAACTCAAGGAGCAATTGGAAGCCCGCGAATGGAAGGTCGATTGGCCGGTTTACAAATCCTTCGCGGATCCGGGCATGAAAATGCTCGCGGATGGCGATCACTTCGCTGCGTTCCGCCACTTCTGCCGGGCACTCACTCGCCTGGCGATTCCCTTCAACCAACACCGCCCCAAGGAAGAGTCCTTTCGCCCCAAGTACGAAACCAACGAACATTGATTTCGCTTCTTTCGGTCGCCTCGTCTAAAATGATCTCATGAACACCAAGAACGACCTCGGCGGGATTATCCACACGTATCTCGGTTACGACCCGGTCAACTTTCCCTCGCCTTCTGCCCCGCCGCCGGACATGGCGTCGGCCGCGATGGAGCATTTGCTCTTTTACGGTAACACCCGGCGACTGACGGAAGAGGAACTCGCCAACGCGGTCCACATCGACCCATCGCAGATTCGCGGCCTGGGTCCAAGCCTGGAAGCCATTGCCGAGATTCTTCGCGAACGCAAACGGAAAATCCTGGCGACCTTCGAAACATCGTCAGCCCAGGATTCCGCGAGGAAGCAATTCCACGATTCTGCCGACAAGATGCTGCCACCCAAAAAACTCAACGAACGATTTCGCCAAGCGGTGAAGGAAGAGCAACTTCACGATTTAGAAAACCTGTACTACGCCGTAGGCCGCGATACCGACCCGTTTGCTCGGTCGCTCGTGGGTCTGGTCGAAAAACTCGGCAACAAGTACCAGGTCGATGCCCTGGCTGGAAAATACGAGTTCACCGGCAAAGAACGGATGACGGTGCCGAAAGCTCTCGAAGTAAAAGAAGAGTTGGAGACGATCGACAAACTGCTCGCTCAGATCGAGGAAGCGAAAAAGAACGCGAAGGTCGGCATCATCGACATGGATGAACTTTCCGAGTTCACCGACGGCGAGGAGATGGATAATCTTCGCCAGATTCAACAACAAATCAACGAATACTTACGCGATCAAGCGGAACGCCAAGGAATTACGCAGGATCGCAAGGGCTTCCAACTTACGCCGAAGGCCTTTCGACTATTCCAATCCAAGTTGCTGACGACGATCTTCGAGGACATGCAAGCTTCCAAAACTGGTCGGCATCCCGATGCCGTTAGCGGCGAAGGGGCAGTCGAAACGCAACGCACCAAGCCATACGAATTTGGGGATTCCGTCTCGCAAATGGACATTCCCGGCTCGATGATCAACGCCATGATTCGTCAAGGACCGACTCGGCCACTCCGCATGAAGCCCGAAGATATCGAGATTCACCGCACAAAAGTGACGCCGAAGGCGGCGACCTGCGTGCTGCTCGATATGTCCGGCTCAATGCGCTACGACGAACTCTACGCCAACGTCAAGCGAATGGGCCTGGCTCTCGATGGCCTGATTCGCACTGAGTATCCCGGCGATTTCCTGCAATTCATCGAGATGTTCACGTTCGCGAAGCCGCGACACGTGTCCGAAGTCCCCGGCCTCATGCCGAAGCCGGTGACAATTTTCAATCCCGTAGTGCGGCTAAAGGCGGACATGAGCGACCCGAACATCAGCGAACTGCAATTGCCGCCGCACTTTACGAACATTCAACACGCGATGCAACTGGGCCGCAAATTCCTGTCGAACCAAGACACGCCTAATCGGCAGATGGTGCTAATTACGGACGGATTGCCGACGGCCCACTTCGAAGGCAGCACGCTCTTTCTCCTCTATCCAGCCGACAAGCGGACCGAGGATGCCACCATGCGAGAGGCCCACTTGTGCGCCCGCGAAGGGATCACGATCAACATTTTCCTTCTGCAAAGTTGGAACCAGACCGAGGAAGATGTGCGATTCGCCTATCGAATGGCCGAGGCAACCAAGGGCCGCGTCGTCTTCACGGCGGGAAAGGATCTGGATCGCTTCGTGGTGTGGGACTATGTGAAGCGGAAGAAGTCGATTGTGAAGTGAGCGAGCGGTGCTCCGTAAGGAGCCCGATGAAGACTTCATCGGGCTCCTTACGGAGCACCGCTCGCCTTCGAAATCCCGAACCACGGCAGCCTTGGCTCCGCGTGCTTGTCTTGGTGCCTATCTTGATTCAGCGGAAAAAATAGCCACTTCCCGATAAGCCCCGGCTTGCGATCCCAGGCGACCTGACCCGGTTCAAGATTACCATGCTGCCGCCATTGTCGAATCAAATACAACGCCGGCGTGATCGAGAACATCGGGCCGATCCACAGAGCCATGTAGTTCAGAACGGCCGAGCGTTCGGTCATGAAGGTCGTCCAACCGAGGCCGGCGTTCACGAGCGAGACGAAGGTGATCCGCATGAGCGTCATGGTTTTCGGGGAATAGACCCCCTCGAGCTTGCCGCGATGGAACTTGGAGTCCGGCAGTATCCAGAAAGTCAGCATGGCCGAAAGCCACAGGATCGGCAGCACGAATGTGAGCATCGCTTCGATCAGATCGTCGCCGAGTGTCTCGCGGAAGAAATAGAGACAGAGCAGCACGGCGAACGTGACCAGAATGTAGATCGTGCCGATGTGCAGAGCGAACTTCGAGGGTGGCCGCGATGGATCGAAATACGGATTGTTCGGATTCGCCTGGAAGTTGTGGTTCGCTCGCTGCGAGTTCCAGTTGATGATGGCGGAGAGCCTCAAAAGCCGACCAAATCGCAATGGCCAAAAGCCTGCTCGCGTGGCGATGACCAGTTCGGCATCGCGATTCGGGTCGTTGGGGTAATCGTAATGCGACAATATCTGTTGCCGAACGTGGTGCGTGGCCGACGCGAACGGGAAGTGGATCAACCAGTCGCCAACTAGTTCGTTCAGCCAGCGATTGCGGAACAACACACCCAGGGCCGCTTCCTGACCCAAAATCAGCAGGCGATGCTGAGCCGAGCCGATCAGGGCGACCGCGATGAGGCCGACGGGAATGTCGGTCCACCAGGGCAAGCGAGTTTCACGCCAGCGAAAAAACCAGAGTGCTGCCAGCGCCACTACAGCCACATAGCCATAGGTCGCGATAAGGGGCAGCCAGTTACGCCAGTTGTTGGGCTTGGGGGCTTGCGAGTCCATTCCGATCCGATTGGGCTTCAACTCTGGGGAGCGAAAAGGTAGGCTATCACATTCAAAGTAGCCCGCACACTCCGTGTGCGGGAGTTCGGCACACGGAGTGTGCCGACTACTATGCATCAGGGACGATTGCGATGCACTGGCTCTTGATCGGCTACATGTTTTTGTTCATCCATCGGCCATTCGAGATTTGGCCGGCGCTGGGTGATCTCCACGTCGAGCGTGTCTACATCCTGTGCGTACTCGTCGCCTGGGCCATGTGGCCAGGGAAACGCTGGATTCCAAATCTTCAGCACCTCGCCTATTTCGCGTTCGCATCGGCCATCTTCTGTTGCTGGGCCGTCTCGCCGTGGGCGGATCAAGGACAGGTCGTCGTCGAGAACTGGTTCAAGATTCTGGTTTTCTATCTGTTGCTCGTCACCTGTGCCAGCGACCCAAAGGGCTTGCGTCGCCTGGCAGCTGGTTTTCTGTTCGTGATGTGCCTGTACATGCTGCACTCGCTGCGTGAATACAGCGGCGGACGCCACACGTTTCGCATGGGCATCGCCCGCATGATCGGCGTCGATTCATCGATGGGCGATCCGAACAGTTTTGGAGCAAGCATCGTGTTCGCCCTCCCCTTCGCTCGTGCATTTTGGTTGTCGTGCAAGAAGCACTGGGCCAAGTTAGCGATTCTTAGTTTCGTTTGTCTTTCGATCGGCTGTATCTTGCTCACTGGCTCGCGTTCCTCGCTGCTTGGCCTCATCGTCTGGGGTTCATGGATCATTCTTCGGAGTCAACATCGCTGGCTCGGCATCTCGGCCGCGGCCATCGGGGCACCGATCTTGTTCTTGGCTCTGCCCGATTCGTTGCAAACGCGATTCGAGACAATCGTGAATCCGGACGCGGGGCCCGAAAATGCCCGGGTTTCGGGTGAAGGACGGCTGGAAGGTTTCGTCAAAGGAATGGAATTGATTGCGGTTCATCCGATCAGCGGTGTGGGTCCAGGCTCCTGGCGGCTGGCCACGGGCAGCAAACTTGAATCGCACAATCTGTATGGGCAACTCTGTGGCGAGATGGGATTACTCGGATTGACGACGTTCGGGGCGATTCTAGCCTGTTTTGCAGCCAATTTGCTCTGGATGCGCCGTGCCTCGAAGAGAGATTCGGCCGGCCCGCAAGCGTTCGAATATTTGCTTGCATCGGCCGTGGCGATGAGTGTGTTCCTAATGCTGTTCATGGGAAACTTCGGACACAACCTCTTTCGCCACAACTGGCTATGGTTCGGCGGATTCTTGATTGTGGCTAGGTATGTGGTGCAACAACGGCTGCGAACTGCATGGACACCAGCGTACGCGTTCGCACCGCCAACCCGCATTCTGGCTTGGCGGGCTCGTATCAGTCAGGTTTGAGAAAACTCTTTCATTCACAGATTTCTCAGATGCCACGGATTTGTTGATTTGAAACCTGTGTCGGAGGATCGAAGGCCACGACAGTGGTACCGAAGCGATGAGCGTTCAGTAGTGAAACTCGAATTCACCCTTGGGACCATCAATCATGGTTCGGAGTTGGCAGAGGAGGTCCATTCCAAAGAGTACGTCGATGTTTGGAATTGCCGTGGGAAGCTGCATCACGATTAGAGTGGGCACCACGAACATCGCGACTTGCCGCGAGGGAATACTCAAGCTCAAGCTGAAAATGTCGATGTATTGCCGGCCGGAGATCGTCTGAGTCGAGTGACTAGCGATTTTGACCGAGCCGATTTGTTGCAGTAAACTGGCACTGACACAAGTCAAATCGCTTCCGGTGTCAACCAGTGCCGACCCGGCGAAGGGCTTGGGAATAGGCGTTCCCGCAGTCTGATGCGCGCGCATCGCTACTTGATCGAATCCAATGAGTACGGGAAACTCCATTCCCAACGTAGTCAGTTTGAATTTCACACTCGGCATAGTCGGTTGTATCCAATTCGGATAACGGGCTCTCGAGAGAGAACGTGATGCACAAAAAAAGGGCCCTTGGGAAAACGCCTGTATCCTTCCGCAAGTGCTCCCTCAAAGTCGCCCCAGAAACCAAGAATATCTTTGCCCTTGAGCAAAACGAATTGCCCCTCCTTTCCTTCAGCAAGCCAAGTTCCGACCCGGCTTCGATATGTCTCCCATTCATCCGCAAAATCGCTCGCAGGATCCGGTGGTGGAAGTTCAAGTGCGGAAATTGTCGGACGTAGCATGGCTTAAGAACTCCTTTCAAAAGATACTCTTGACCAATACTAGCAGAAGTATTGCCTTTGCTCGGAAATCGCTCAAGACCACTTTTCACCATTTCGCCCTATTCTGTTGGTATCCCAGGGACACATTCCATGAACGATCTCGAAGCCCAAGAATCCCAGATCCGTCTCGGCGGCGGCTCTAAAGCCATCGAGCGTCAGCACGAGAAGAATCGCCTCACGGCACGCGAGCGGATCGAGAAACTCGTCGATCCGAACACGTTCTTCGAACTCGGTCTCTGGGCCGGCTGGAGCATGTACTTGGAGTGGGGCGGCGCGCCTTCGGCCGGGGTCGTCACGGGCATCGCGAAGATCAATAATCGACGCGTGATGCTCATCGCCAACGATGCGACTGTGAAGGCCGGCGCCTTTTTTCCGATGACCTGCAAGAAGGTACTGCGAGCCCAACGCATCGCGATGGAGAATCGGCTACCGTTGGTGTACCTTGTTGATTCAGCGGGCGTGTTTCTCCCACTGCAAGACGAAGTGTTTCCGGACGAGGACGATTTTGGCCGGATTTTCCGCAACAATGCGGTGATCTCGGCTTCGGGCCTTCCGCAATTTGCCGCCATCATGGGCAACTGCGTTGCCGGCGGCGGCTACCTGCCGGTGTTGTGCGATAAGCTCTTGATGACCGAAGGCAGCGGACTCTATCTCGCGGGGCCGGCGCTTGTGAAAGCCGCGATTGGACAGACAATGAGCCACGAGGATCTTGGCGGCGCACACATGCATGCGGCCATCAGTGGCACGATCGACTTCCGCGAGAAGGATGAAGCGTCGTGCATCGAACGGCTTCGTAGACTTGTCGGCAATTTGCAAGAAGACCCAGGCGAGCGGAGCGGCGTAAGCCGCCCGATGTTGTCCGACTGGAGCAAATTCTCCGTTCCGGGCGAGTACGATGTCCGCGAACTCATCCAGGCAATTCTCGACGATGCTCCCTTCGACGAATTCAAAGCAGAGTTTGGCCAAAGCCTCGTCTGCGGAACCGGCAAACTTGGCGGCCGATCGGTCGGCATCGTGGCCAATCAACGCATTCGTTCAAAGCCCGCCCAGGGGCCGATGCAGTACGGCGGCGTGATCTATGTGGACTCTGCCGACAAGGCCGCCCGCTTCGTGATGGACTGCAATCAAACTCGCATCCCGCTGATCTTCCTGCAAAACGTGAATGGCTTCATGGTCGGCAAGGATTCGGAACAGGCGGGCATCATTCGTTCCGGTGCCAAGCTGGTGAACGTGATCTCGAATAGCGTTGTGCCGAAGATTACACTGATCACCGGCGGTTCGTTCGGGGCCGGCAACTATGCATTATGCGGCAAGGCATTCGATCCGCGTTTCATCTTCGCCTGGCCAACTGCCAAGTATGCCGTCATGGGAGGCGATCAGGCCGCGAATACACTGCTCGATGTGCAAGTGACCGCATTAAAGCGAGCGGGCAAGGAAGTCGATGCCGAAGAGATGGCCGAGTTAAGCCAGAAGGTAAAGGCCTCCTACGAAGAGAAGACCGATATCCGGTACGCTGCCGCTCGGCTATGGGTCGATCGAATTGTCGTGCCTAAAGATTCACGGGCGGCTTTGATTGAAGCCCTGGCGGTTGCTACTCGCCACGACGATGGCAGGCCGTTCAAAACCGGCGTATTGCAGGTGTAAGCGGATTGGAAGAATGAACATCCACAGATTTCGCGGATTTCACAAATAAACGGGAGCCACCCGAACCAAACTAGCGGAAGTTAAGTTCAATTTTAACGCGTTGGACATAAGTGGACATTTTATCTTCTGGGGTTTTTCCAGCAACACGATCCGAGTTTGAGTGCGGGCGATCGTGTTGGTGTGGTGGGCCACTGAGTCACGGTTTGTCGGTTCCAGCCGAACCAGC
>Ga0105046_10009166_pt1 | contig 15491 bp, 8 predicted proteins | sample MAT03_FD_78385 | JGI IMG/M metagenome (GOLD analysis project Ga0105046, IMG submission 78385) | Freshwater microbial communities from Lake Fryxell liftoff mats and glacier meltwater in Antarctica - MAT-03 (megahit assembly) | ecosystem: Environmental > Aquatic > Freshwater > Ice > Liftoff...
GCACCGCATGTGGGCCGTGTGTTTGGAAACGTTTTCCTTTGGCGCCAGCGTTCGACAACACTTCCGCGCGCCTAGTTTGTTTTGGCGCTTTAATCCACGGGAACTTCAAACGTGGATCGACAATGATGTGGCTGCCATTTGTGCGTTCTTGTTGGCAGCGCTAGCTGAGCCACGACCCGGTGGTTAGGTAGCGGTGCTTCGATTGCGGCGCTGCAGAAGCCACGCCAACAGAGTTCCGCCCACCAGACCGACGGCATAGCCGTAGCGAACAAACACAACGGCCGCGGCCACAGCTACAGCTACCAAAAGCGCACGTCGTTTGTTTGCGACATCACGAACAAGAGCCATCAGCGCAATGGCTTCGAACAACAACACCACACCCAACACTGGCATAGGAAACACTTGAATAACGTGAGCGAAGCCGGGCGCGAAGAAGAAGCCCAACAGCAAGTATAGCGAGCCGTAGATCACGGGCGCACCGCCTGTGCGCGCGCCGAAACCGTAAAAGCCCACAAGACCGCCGCAACCATGGCAAACGGGAACGCCACCGAACCATGGGGCGATGAGGTTCATGAGCCCATAGCTAAAACCTATTTTCCGCACGGGCACAAAATGATCAGGAAACAAATCTCGCGTGGTTTGGCTGGTGGCGATAACTGAGTTTCCCAGTGACAAAGGGATCTGCGGCAGTGCAAGCAACAACGCGCCTTGCAGCAACTCTTGTTTGTTTGGAACGTGAAACAATGGCAAACGGAAACCGATGGCGTTGGCGAAAGTGCTGGCGTCTAGTTTTACGAAAAGCGCGTAAAACAAGCCAAGACCCATCACCACCAGCGGGGCAGGTACACGGTGCTGCGTGCGTAACAACAGCAGCAGCGCCAAACCAACTGCTGCCAAGATGTAGCCTGGCGTGCCGTCAGCGCCTGCGTATTTCGTAACAGCGAGTGACGCCAACGTAAAGCCGAGACCAAGCTGTATTCCGCGAACAACTTCTTTGGGAACGATACGCGCAAGCCAATCGAGCAAACCCGTGCCCGCGAGAAACAGCATCGCAACGCCTATCACCAAGCCACCACCGGCAAGTGTGCCGGGCGACAATCGTTGGGCCAACATGATCGCCGCCATTGCTTTGAGTGGCTGCACTGGCATGGGGATTCCGTAAAGCACCCCGGTGGCTATCTGCAGTGCACCAAAGACGATGCACACGCTGGCAGGATCAAGGCCGCAGGTTGCGATGAGCGCGATAAGCAAAGGTAGATCTGTGCCGATGTCGCCAAAGGCGCCTGCGAGTTCATGGCGGTTAAAGCGTAGCCGCGGAGGCGAGAGACTGGCTACCGTCATTTTGGGCAGAGTTTAGTCTTTGGGCAACGGGAACTGCAAAGGTAATATCGCTGCAATGAAACCTGCTTCCGCCCCAGGATCGTTTGAGTTTGATGAACAAACCAACGCCGCGATTGCGCGGGCGGAGGTAGATTTCGACGCAACAATCGAACGCTTGAAGGGCCTGGCCCGCATCCCTTCATGTAGTTTTGCAGGGTTCGATCACAGCCATTTGGAAAGCAGCGCGGCTGCCTGTGTTGATTGGATGTTGGCCGCAGGCTACCCGGAGGCCCGTGTGGTTCGAATGCCGGGCGTGTTCCCTTATGTGATTGCCAAAGATCACAGGGCAGGCCCCACTAAGCCCACGGTCTTGCTTTATGCACACCATGACGTGCAGCCTCCTTTGCGCGAGCACCTTTGGGTTTCGCCTCCCTTTGAACCAACCGAACGCGAAGGCCGATTGTACGGTCGCGGGGCGGCTGACGACAAAGCCGGCGTGGCTTTGCACTGCGCTTCTGCAGCAGCCTGGAACGCGACAGCCGGCAACCCACCTGTGAACCTGACAGTGGTTATTGAAGGCGAAGAGGAAGTGGGTAGCGACCACTTTTCGGCGTTCTTGGATCAGCATCTTGAAGAGCTGCGCGCCGATTATTTGGTGATCGCAGACGCTTCCAACTTTGACACCGGCTTGCCTTCTTTAACCACCAGCTTGCGCGGCAACATTGTTTTCGAGCTTGAACTGCGGGCGCTGCGGGCGCCGTTGCATTCAGGGATGTGGGGTGGCCCTGTGCCTGACGTTGTGATGGGACTGTGCAAGATCATTGCAGGGCTTACAGACGATGCGGGCAAGCTTGCGATCCCTGGCATTTACGATCACGTGCGTTCGCTTTCAGCGCTGGAAAAAGCGTTGTACGAACGGTTGCCTTTCACCGCAGAAAAATTCTCTGAACAAGCTGGATTGATGAGAGGCGCGTTCGTTGGCGATGTTGTTGACGTACACCGCAGGCTTTGGCGTTGGCCTTCACTAAGCATCAGCGCGGTGCAAGCAGGCGAAAAAGGCCGCACCGGCAACGTGGTGATGGACTCAGCCTGGGCAAGGTTAGGACTTCGCATCGTGCCGGATATGGACGCGAGCGTCTGCGCGGAGGTGCTTGAAACACATATTCGCGACGCTGTGCCTGCGGGAATGGAGCTGCAGATCAAACGACACTCAGCCAGCAGCGCGTGGGGAAGCCCCACGGATCATCCTGTGTTCGCGCTTGCATCGGCGGCATTGGAGCGAGGTTTTGGTACCAAACCCGTATTCATTGGTTGCGGCGGCAGCATTCCTTTTGTTGGCGAGATGACGTCAAAATTGGGCGGCATTCCGGCGCTGCTGACAGGCGTGGAAGACCCTGTTTGTGGGGCACACGCCGAGAATGAATCTCTGCACCTTGGCGACTTCAAGAACGCGTTGCGCTCTCAAGTCGCCTTCTTTGGGCTGCTTGCGAAATATTAGCTTTCGGTGGGCGCGGTGGGCACGCTGGGCGCACTGGGAACATTGGGCGCTTTTGTACGCATAGCCTTCCACAACCCTTGGGCAGAAAAGCCTCCCCACACCCAGCGGCTCCAACGCAACAAGGCCAACGCCAACCACAAAGCCCACACCATCATGGCGATGCGGTACACAAAGATAGGCACCGATATAACCAGCGGTTGCGGCAAAGCACCCGTGACCTGATCGCTGTACCAACGAAGCAGCCCTTCGCTTGATCCATTGCCCATTACGCGCATATCAGGCGATTCCAAGAGACCTGCACGCACAGCAGCAAACACCAACACGGCGGCAACGATGGTCCATGCAACCAAGGTGAGTTGCGTGAAGTTATAAGCCCAGGCGCGACGAGGCCGTTGCACCCGCGAGCGCCAACCCAAGGACAAGAAGAAGGCGCCAACAACGGCGGCGGCCCAAAGATCCACTTGAACCAAACCAAGGCCAAGCAAGGCCCAATCAAACATTGATAGCGGCGACAACTTGGTGCGGGCCAAAACAAAGCCGACCAAGATCAAGATCACCAAATAACTCCAGAAGAATACCGCAGGGCCCATCACAGGGCCCGAAGTCCACAGCACCCAACGATCGGCAGAGCCAAGGTTTACAACCGTGTTCGCATTCGTGCTGGGAACTCCGAGAGCCACAGAAGGCGGGCGAAACGCAATGCCGTTGCCTTGCGCGTGTCTCCAATCGATGGAGATTTGGTTGGAGCCGGGCGAAAGTGGCAACGTCACACGCGTTGCCGTGGCGGAGGCTTCGGCGCGCACAGGCGTTGAAACGCCGTTGATGCTGATTGATTTGACCTGCGCTTCGGCAGGCAGCGTGATCACATGTTCGCGGCCGCGGCTGGTACGTCCTTGCAAGACAAGCATGACAGCCGTACTACGGGGACCTGGGGTGAAGGTAAGGCTGCTGTTGTCGATGGTGAGTGTTTGACCATCAGCGCCAGTGGGGCGCGTGATTTTCAGGGTGACAGTTTCGCCTGGCCAGGGGTGCCATACGAGCGTACGTACGTCTTGGCCTGGCACATCGTTTTCGCGCAAAGTAGGAATGCCCTGCACGTCGACATGCCATGTGGGCGCCACTTGAACTTGCCATTCTTCAACAAAGGCGCGATCGCTCGACGGTGCCTTCAAAACCAGCGTTTCTTGCTGCGCCAAGGTTGAATCCCAAGAAAAGGAGCCATCATCCGGAGCCAGGTTCAAGGACACAGATCGGTTGTCACTGCTCAACCTAACGCCTGCCGTGGTAACAGCTTCGCCGTCTAGCAAGGGAATGTCTGTAACCAGTGCAGTGGTTACAGGGCCCTGCCTTTGCACACTCGTGCTGCTGGTCCATCGCAATCCTAAATTTAAGGTGCGGCGGACAATGAGCAACGGCAACAACCCATCAGAGTTGGCCGTGGCGTTGCCTTGTTGTGTGCCCGTTGAAGCTTCTATGCGTGAGAACTGCAAAGTCTCGCTGGCTTGACCGTCGGCGTGCAACCCGTCTATGCGCATACCGCGAGCCGAAGCCACCGTGTGTTTGGGAACAATCGGCAGTGAGACTGAAAACGATTCCTTGGGAGGAACCGCACCGCTCAACACCACGGTTGAACTGCCTTCGTTAACCACCAGCCACAGCACGCCATTTTCGTCACGTGACATGGCATTCGTTGATTGGTTGTTCAAAGTAACGTGCGTGGGCATCCATGCGTCGATTTGTCCGGGAAGCCGAACAGCCACGCGCGCCAGGGATGAAATCGTAAAGCGTAGCTTGAGTTCCTGAGGCGAGGCATCGACAAACAATTCATCAACGCTGGCGCAGTAGGGAGAACACGTTGCAGGCCGCAACAGACGTTCCTTTAGCGTTTCCAAAACATCAGGTGTGGGAACGACCGGTTGAGGATCTTGAGCAAACGCGGGCGCGCTGGACGCCAAGCACGCGATAATCAAAACAACAGTCGACGTAGCTACCAAGGGCGCCGATGGAAACCAACCGGATCCATGGCTTCCACGGCGGAACATCGCGAAGGCAAGCAAGGCAAGCAAAGCCACGCGCAACAAAGCCAAACTGCCCGTGAGCCAAGGAGGCATCAACCACAAGGAGATCTGTTGATCTGATTGCACCGGGCCGTTGAAAGAAAATGCAATCGTCTGCCAATTCCAAGTGGGAATTCCCGGACCTGTTTGCACAACAACGGACTTGTCCCAGGCGAAAACGTTTTGAGCCATGGGAGCAGACCTGGCAGCACGACCGTAGAGGCCGCTGCGGCTTTTGCCGAACTTTGCACGCGCATTGTTTTGTGGCTTTGTTACCAATAGCTCGGCGTCGGGCCCAGGATCAGATTCGTTAGCATCAGCAGACCTTTCCTCCACGACTTGCGCATCTGCCATCTGCGCAAACCGCTGCATTTCCGGCGCGGATGCGGCACCAATCATCGGCATAGACCAACCACTTTGCTCTTGCGCGGCCGCCGGATGCAGAGCTGAACGAACGTCTTGCGCTGCAAATGGCAAGAAGATCACCAACCAAATTCCCCACGCCCCCAAACGAAACCCACGTGGCAACCACGACAATTTTCCCGGCGGTACCAAACGCACCAAGGCTTCCGCAACCACGATCGACAACCAAATCCATGCGGGCGCCTGTGCTTCGTTCAAGCTGAGCACCAAGGCCGCAAACGCTACGGCACCCAGACGCCACCCGTAAAGGCGCTGTACGCTTACAGCCACGATCAGCAATAGGAAAAGATCGAGTAGCGACCATGATTGAATCCAGCTTCCGGAGATGTGATCGGCGCCTGACCCAAACAGCAACTTCCAGCCTGGCCCCAGATGCACTTGACCAGCCAGCGCATCGAAATCTTGGAGCCACGAAACCGCCCCCAGCTTCACACCCGTGCGAGGCAACCGGCTATCCGCTTGAACGTTTGCGTTTTGGTAGCGCAACTCTGCTCCCCACACATCTTCAGAAGATTTTCCTTCCTGTAGCTTGGTGATGAACTGGTCTTCACCATTAACTGAAAGGCGACCGAGCTTCGCAGGTGCGGGCATGGCTAGGCGCCAGCTTTTCGAGAACGTGCCGCTGATCTGATCGCGCGCGGTAAACCCCGCACCATCGAAATCGAGCCACAGCTCGCGTGACAACGACAAGCGATCCGGCAATGGTGGCTCGTTGCCTCGTTGGTGTTCCACCAATTTGAAGGTTGCAGAAGGCTCAACTGCATATGTAGGCAACGCCTTCCATTCGTTTGGCAATGTGGTTTGCTGTGGATCAATCGCAGCAACGCCTTCCACGGTTACGGCACGCACATTGGGAGCCGCTTCAAAAACCCAAGCCTCCTCGCCTTCCTTCCACAAACCCTGCGGATCAGGGCGTGTGATGCTTTGAACGCGCTGTACGTTGCGCGCCACCAATTGCACGACCCACTGGCCAGGACGCACCTGAACGGTGACGTGGCCGTCGGCCAACACACGCACGGGCAGCGCACTTTCAATGGATAGAGGCACGAAGCCTTCAGGTAACGCGCGCCCCAATTGCAGTTCGCGGCTCTTGCCTGAAACAGCCAAGCTCAGCCGCGTGGTGAGCAACAGAGGAATGCCATCTGTCACTTTGCGATGAACCGTGATCTCGACGCTATCCGTTTCATCTTCGGCAGTGGCGCGCGCTAAAAAGATGCGACCGTCAGGTGTTCGTTGCGGAAACGCAAGACTCTTGCCCTGCACGGTTAGAGACACCAAAGCCACTTCAGAAGGAACACGAAGAGATTCGGGAAGCGCATCCCAGGCAAAGTGCCCTGTAACTGTGTGCTTGCCGGGCGACAGTTCCAGGTGAGGATGCCCGTCTTTCGCCACGACCGCGGCCCGCTTACCATCAACGCTGACGTCAAGCGGCCAGCGCGCGGGCTCTCCACTGCCATCTTCAGCGTTGCCAGGCAGTGGCGCCATGGTGGTTTCGTAGATCTCAAAGGATTGACTGAACTTTCCGGCCTTCACATCAAGCGAAAGCGAAAGTTGCCCTGGCCAACCACACACGGCGTTTGCAACTTCGCCGACTGCTCCATCTGGGCGCGGACAATGCACCCCCTGTGCATCATGCAGCACCCAGCTGACCCACGGTTTGAGCGGCGCGGGCACGTCCTTTTCGGCCAATGGCTTCGTGCCCTCGGCAAATACCGTGAAATGGCAGAGGGTTACGAACGTAAACAACGCCAAAGACGCCAGGGTTGCTTTGCCACGAATTTGGCCAGCTGAATACAAACGCATTGCGAAGACTCCCGTTGTTCAACAAAGGCACCCCGCCCTAAACACAAGGGCAGGCGCGGCACGATTGTCCGCCCAAAGGCGAACGCACGGGAAGAAAAAAAGATCTAATGAATCGACGAAGATTCAGCCGAAATCAAAAACGCTAGGCGTCTGTGTGGTAGCCGACCTCGCCGTGGTCAAACTGATCGAGGCCCTGCTCTTCGGTGTCAACATCGGGCCTAAGGCCGATCGTTGCTTTAATGGCATAAGCAAGGACCGCCGTCGCGGTCACCGACCACACGACAGTGATGCCCATCGCCTTGAGTTGTTCGACCCACAAGTTGTGGCCAACAAGCGCCGACAGATTCGTCGCGAGGTTTGGGTTCACTTCGTGCGTTGCCAATACGGCTGCGAGCAGCGAACCAACCGTGCCGCCAACGCCGTGAATGCCGAAGGTGTCCAAGGCGTCGTCGTATCCTAAAACGGCCTTTAGTTTCATGACGGCAAAATAGGGAACCAACGCAGCGAACACGCCGATGATCACGGCGCTGTTCGCCGTTACAAAACCTGCGCCAGGCGTGATTACAGCAAGACCGCCGATGGCACCTGAACACATTCCCAGGACCGTGGGTTTGCCACGATGAACCCATTCAACCAGCGTCCACACAAGCGCGGCGACACCCGCGCTAAGTGTTGTGGTCATAAACGCGTTTGCAGCCACGCCATCCGCTGCCACCGCGCTGCCTGCGTTGAACCCGTACCACCCAAACCACAACATGCCGGTGCCAACCATCGTCAAAACCAAGCTGTGCGGCATCATGGGCTGGCGACCAAAACCGGTGCGTTTTCCCACGATCAAACACAACACCAAAGCGGACCAGCCCGACGTCATATGAACGACGATGCCACCCGCGAAATCGATGCCCTTTATGCCTGCATTGGCATTCCACACACCGTTCATAAAACCGTCAGCGCCCCAGAACATGTGCGCGAAGGGAAAGTAAACCAACAACATCCATCCGAGCAAGAACACCATAACCGCAGCAAACTTCATGCGCTCGGCTATGGCCCCCACGATCAGCGCAGGCGTGATGATAGCGAACATCAACTGGTACATCGCAAACACGCTGTGAGAAACCCACGGCGAATAATCGGGATTGGGCGCGGCGCCGACGCCAGACAACAATGCGTGCTTAAGACCGCCGAGCACCGGCGATCCGGAGGAAAACGCCAAGCTGTATCCAAAAGCCCACCAAAGCACCGTGACAAAGGCCGCGCATCCGAGGCATTGCGCCAACACCGACAACACGTTCTTGTGTCGAACCAGGCCTCCGTAAAACAACGCGAGCCCAGGCAAGGTCATGAAGAGAACCAGCGCTGTGGAAATCATCATCCAACCGTTGTGACCTGGACCCGGGACGTTTGTCAGAGTTTTGGGGGGCGTGTTCTTGAGATACGCCTCAACGTCGTCCAGCCTCGCCTGCAGATCGCTGACAGCTCTAGCGTTGGCAATTTCGGCAGATGTGTTTGCTTCATCGGCCAGGGCCGATTGACTTGCGAGCGCCGTCGCAAAGCATAGAAACAGGGTCAGTAGAACGAAGTGAGCGGTGCGGGCAATGGTGGTCTTCATCTGGCTTTCCGGAAGCCGCATAGTGAAGACTTGCTGGTTACGTATCAAACCCGAAACAATGGGTCGTCACATTGTTATCCTACCCGCAACCCAGCGGAAACATACCAGAAACAATGCGACAGTCAGGAGTAGTTCCTTGAGTGAGGCGAGGCAAGGGCTACGCGGATCCTCATGTTTCAACCCAACAGCAAAAGCTGCGCGATCAGGATCTTGCCGATCATGGCCACAGGGTAGACGACGGCGTAAGCGATGTACGTTTCATCCGAGCGCCCGGAAAGCTCGTAGGCGGCCGCCAAGGTGGCTGGCTGCGTTTGCATGCCACTACAGGTGCCTAGCGTTCCCGTGACGTTGGTGTGCGTCAGTCGACGCGCAAACAGCAACACAACTCCTGATGTTACGATGGTTACCACGGCCCCCAACGCGACAATCGCAAGGCCAGCACGACCTTCCAAGTTGCGCAACGCTGCCCCTGCCCCCACCCCTACCCCAGCCAAGAACAACAACAGCCCCAGTTCACGCAAAGCCACGGTGGCTTCATAAGGCATCGACCAAACAAACGGTCCCGTGCGGCCGGCGCGGCCCAACAACAGAGAGACGATCAACGGCCCACCGGCAATGCCCAAGTGCAACGTGCCCGTGGGAAAAGGCAACGGTACGCGACCCAGTATCAAGCCCGCCAAGATTCCCAACGCCAACGAAACGAAATCGATCTCGGCCAACGACTTTTCCGAATCGCCAAAGAAGGTGGCGACGTTTTTGATCTGGCTGCGTGGCGCGACCACGCGGAGACGATCCCCAATTTCAAGCCGAACGTCGGCAGAAGGCAGGATATCAAGGTCTGCACGGCGCAAGCGGGTGATCTGTGCGTTGAAGCGCCGTTCGAGATCTAAGTCACGTAAAGCTTTCCCTACCAAGGATCGCTTCGAAACCAAGATCCGGCGCATGTCTACGTCTTCGCGGTAGGATTCAAGACGCTGTTCGCTGTGCCCACCGAAGTAGGTTTCAGCGGCGGCCACGGAAGCGGAGGAGCCAACAGCAGTCACAATGTCGCCCAGTGACAAAACGGTGAACTTCGTGGGAACTTTGATTTGCCCCTCGTGGCTCCACCGCGAGACAACAACGCCGGCCTGATCACGAACGCGCAATTCGCCGATGGATCGGCCTACAAGCTCAGGATTTGTAACGCAGAAATTTCCGGTTGCCAATAAGGTCAAGGCGCCGCCATCGCGCTCTTCGATCTCCTTGCGCAACGTTGCCGCATTCGTGCGCGCCATGATGCGAAACAACAGCAAGGCGCCCAGCACCCCGATGGGATACGTAAGTGAATAAGCCACCGCAGGGTGCGAAGCGAACGGCGTGCCTTGCAATCGTTCCGTTGCCGCGGCCAGCGCAGGGGTGTTTGTTAAGGCACCTGTGAAAATCCCCGCAGCGAAACCGGAATCAAGGCCCAGCAACTTGCCACCCAACAGCGTGACTGTGGCACCTGCAACCAAGGCGACAAGTACCAAAGCGCTTGCCCGTTTCCCTGCCTTTCGCCACGCGCGAAAAAAGCCTGGACCACTTGAAAGACCCACCAAGTACACGAACAACACCAACCCAACGTCGCGCAAAGGCGCCGCCAACCGCAAGGGCGCGTCTGGGTTGGTCAGCCACGTGCCAAGCCCTAGACCGGCAAACAACACGCCGGCCACGCCAAGCTTGACGCCTTTGACGGAGATTCTGCCCAATGCAAGCCCCGCCAAAACAACGGCGAACAACAATAACAGTTCGCTGCTGCGAAACGCCGCCGACAGAACTTCGTGCAGATGCAATCCTTCGTCCACTACCTTCGCGAGATCATACCCGCACAAAGCGCCCTTGGCGACGTTGCCGTTGCGTTAGTTGAAACTAAGACGGAGGGGCTTGGCAGAGTTCTGTTTTGCAGACATTGCTGCAACAATCCTTGCTGCTTTTGCAAGCAACGCTCACGGCCGAACACGATGGTTCATCTGGAAAGTTGAACGAAACATCCACGCGACCATTGCGTTGCATCTTGAATTCAACGCGCGTTTTCGTACCGTCAACAATTGAAGTTTCAATTGTATCGCTTATCCAGTTAGGAATTGTTTTTGAACTGAGGCTTCCGCATTTGCCTGCGAACGACTCTGCGCCAAAAATGACTTTGCCCAACGGGAATCCAGTGAGTATCTGTGTAATCGACGGGCCTGGCAATACGGGCAGTTCGACTACCTTTTCGCGTACCGTGCCTTTCGCTGTGATCCGCACGCAAGCGACTTCGGGCGGTACGCTTTGCAGGGCCAATTCAATGACACCAATGTCTTGAGGTGGCGCCGAGGTTTGAGGCGGTTCCAGATCTCCGCAGGCGGCGGCCCCAAACACTGCGGTTACTGCTAAACCAAAAATGAACTTTTCCGTTCCACACTTCATTGTAATTTCCTTCGCAAACGGTAACGGCGGAGCGCAATTGCCCCACCAGAAAAGCTTTTCGGGAAAGAATTGAAAATGTTGCGTGGAAAATGAAAAAAGATGAAAGAGGGCTATTGGTACTTGTAACGCGCTAAGGCCTTGTCGCCTTCTTTACGCAGGCAAGAGCTTTCCACTCCATGGCGCAGATCTCGGCTTGCGGTGGCACTGGAAAGGGTTTTCCAATGGGCGAGGTATTCTTTACGCGAAAACCACTGCCCACCAAGAACCTGCCTCGCGAGGTCTAGCCGCAGCTGTGTGCTCAATGGGGCGGGACGCAACTCTTGCATGAACTCTTCAAGTCCGGTTTTGATGGTGGACAGTGAAAATTCAATAAACGCCGTAGAATTCCCTGCGCGATCGCAGGCCGCAAGGACACTGTCGTATTCCTGTTGCCTTGCCAGGACAGCTGATTCGGTGGGTATCCATTGAAACGCGGGGTGCCGCTTTAACAAGATTACGTGTTGCCACAACCGACCCATGCGCCCGTTACCGTCTGAAAACGGGTGGATGAACTCCAGCTCATAATGGACCACCGCAGAGGCCACAATTCGATCCAGGGAGCGCTCGGCCTTTAGCCAGGCAAGCAACGAGGCAACAAGCTGCGGCACACGCTTTGCCGGAGGCGCTACGTGGGCAACTTTGTCTCCCTGGAATATACCGACACCCTTGCAACGGTAGCGACCTGCGTCCGGCAGAATCGATTTCATCATGAGGGAATGAGCCTTTAGAAAATGCCCCTCGTTGAATGGCGACCACAGGCTTGCAGCATCGTATGCAGTAAGCGCATTCGTCATCGCCTGAATTCCCTGCGTGGGACCAGCGACCCGTTTTCCCTCAAACACGGCCGTGGCTTGTTCGAGCGTCAAAGTGTTGCCTTCGATAGCTAGACTTCCGTGCACGGTTCTCACGCGAACCGCCTTGCGCAATTTCAACTGAGGCTGCGGCGCCTGCATGCCCTCAAAGCGACCAACCAGCTGCATGATTTCGCCCACCAGCGCAAGTATTCTGTGCGTAATCTGGAACAGCGGGACCATGGCTGATAGTATCATATGATACTATCACTTAGCCTGCTATAGTGACCCCACGTTATGCGCCCAACGAAATGGTTCACGGTTTTAGCCCTACTTGTTGGAGCAGGTTGCCCTGCTTCAAAGGAACAGCCTGCCACGGGTCAATGCATGAAAGCCTACGAGCAGTGCCTGCTACCTCCGAATGGGCCGCTTGGTATTTGCAACCCGGTTGATTGCGCGTCGGGGCAAGCGCGGCCGTGTTTAAAGTGTGTGGGGCAGCACTGAAGGGACGCGCACCAATGACCGCGCGACTCGCACATAGCAACGCTCCCCTAGACGCAAAAGGCCCACGTGCACATTACCGCCGTGGGCCCATCGTCCGATTTGCGCTTTGTGGCTATTACCTACTTCTTTTCAGGCGTTTCCTTCACACCCAACAAAGCGGCAACTGTTTTCTCTTCGCGCGCTTCAAGGCGGCCTAACGAAGACAGTTGGTGGATCAATAGGTTGCGGCCATCGAACACAGAAAGATTCTGCATTTCGAGAGCGCCCATACGATCTTCAGAAGTGAAGGCTGATTCAACCTTTTCCATCGAAAGTTTGTGTGGATCGTAGGACATGTAATCCGCACGCGTGTCGACGATCGTGTAGTCCTCTCCGCGGCGCAGTTCCAAAGTTACCGTGCCCGTGATTGGGTTGGCCACCCAACGTGTTAGCGATTCTTTGATCATCATCGCTTCGGTGTCGTACCACTTGCCTTCGTAAAGGATGCGGCCCAAACGGCGGCCCAAGCTGTAATACAGATCCAAAGTGTTTTCGTTGTGCACCGCTGAGAGCAAACGTTCATAGGCAATGTGCAACATCGCCATGCCAGGCGCTTCGTAGATGCCGCGGCTCTTCGCTTCAATTACGCGGTTTTCAATTTGATCCGAAACACCCAAGCCGTGGCGACCACCAATGCGGTTTGCTTCAAGCAGCAAGTCCATTTGGTTGGCAAAGGCTTTGCCATTGATCTGCGTTGGCCAGCCTTGTTCAAAGGTAATGGTTACCTTTTCTGCTTTGATCTCAACTTCAGGCCGCCAATGCGGAACGCCCATGATGGGGTTCACGATGTCTAGGCCCTTGTTCAAGAACTCAAGGTCTTTGGCTTCGTGTGTTGCGCCCAGTGCGTTCGAGTCCGTGCTGTAGGCTTTTTCAACGCCCATGCGGTAGGGCAACTTCAAGCTTAGAAGGTACTCGCTCATTTCTTTGCGACCACCAAAGCGATCAACGAAAACCTGATCAAGCCAAGGCTTGTAGATCGTTAGCTCTGGGTTCGTAAGCAAGCCGTAGCGGTAGAAGCGCTGGATGTCGTTGCCCTTGTGCGTGCTGCCATCTGAAAAGATGTTCACGTCATCGGCTTGCATCGCACGGATGATTGCGGTGGTGGTAACAGCGCGGCCAAGCGGCGTGGTGTTGTAGTACTTGCGGCCCGCGGTGGCGAGGTGGAACGCGCCACACTGAATGGCAATGAAACCTTCGCGTGCCAGCGATTCTTTGCAATCGATCAAACGCGCGACCTTGGCGCCGTGTTCGATGGCCACCGGTGGAATGTCGTCACAGCTCTTTTCGTCAGGCTGTGCGAGATCCGCGGTGTACGAATAAACTTCTAGCCCTTCACTTGCGAACCACGCCACCGCACAGCGGGTGTCGAGTCCACCAGAAAAAGCCACTCCAATTTTCGTGCCCTTGGGGGGCAATTTGCGATGAATGCGAGCCATAGCGATGCTGCGTTTATCACGGAAGCTGGGATCCCGGTAGGAGCGTCTTTCAGGGCACAAAGACCCATCGCGTTATGAACCTTCTGGATCGGCCCGCCATTCGCATGATTTGGCGGGTTTAAGGTCGCTTGGCGACACAACTTTCACCTTCACCGGCCAGTCTTTCACCAGTTCGGGATCCCCCATAAGCTGGTGATCGGGCAGTTCTGCCCAAAGCGCGGCCGGGATCTCAAGTTGGTAGCGGCCATGCAACAGTGAGGCATCAAGCGGCAAGGTGAACAGGCACGCCGTGGGATGTTCCGCTCGAAGCCGACGAAAGTGGACGAACCATGGTTCATTGCCATGTCCCTGGTAATTCGTTGGTTGGGTTTGAGGCAACCGTTGGCGGTGGGCGCGTGCTTCCGCGATGGTTGTCCATAGCGAAGCGAGCACCAATGCGCCCACACCAAAGCTCATCGCCATGCGCAAGCGTGCGCCCTTCACCCACGACATTGCAAACACACCGCCCACACAAATAAACAGAGGTACGAAATCGTACCGTTTGTATCTGTCGGCCGGCAGATCAACATAAAGCGCGGTAGCAACCAAAATCGCAACCAGCGAAACCCACACAACGGCGCCTTGCCATTTCCTTGTTGTTCGCGCACGCCACCATGACCACGCGGCAGCAACAGCAGCCAACACCAACAGACTGATACCAACACTGGGCAGCCAAGCATTGTTTGCTGTTGGATTCGGTGAAACTTCACCCCACAGACCCATGGCTAGTTGTGCGAACACACTGCGACGGTTCACAAACAACGCGCCAAGCTCTGCGAAACTTTTCGGAAAGAAGCTGGGCTCAGGTCGAGAGAACAAAACCTGCAACAACTGCAACCAACTGTGGCGTGGTGCAAATAAGTGAAAGACAACTACAAAGCCTAACAGCGTTGCCATGAACGAAACGAACACAAGAACAACTTGTTTGAGCCGAGGCGATAGCGCTCGCTGTTCTTCGCTGCAAAACATTGCAACAAACAACGAAGGGAACAGATAGAGCCCCGCTTGCCACGATACCAAAACGCCTATGCCGACAACAGTTCCAGCGATCACGCTGTTGCGCCACGACCAGCTATCCGCGTGGGCAAGCGCATACACCAACGAAAACACTGCAAACGGTAGATAAAGCACGTTGTCTTCCAACGTCAAAACCAGCTGCGCCACGCCCCACGACACAACATAAAGCAACGCCCACAACACACCTGCACGCCCTGCCCTGGCTTGCCCAAAGCGCGCGAGCACAAACGCTGTGGCAGCTAACGACAACGCGCCTACCAATCGCACGCCATCGATATAGGTGCCCCCGAAAGCGCGCGCCATCGCAGCCCCTGCAGCATAAACAGGACCAAGGCCGTAGTGCGAATTCCAAGGCAGGTCGGTGGGCGCGCCCTGCCCACTGGCGTAGTGGGCAACGTAACTTGCGGTGTCCCAGTTGATGCCCATCACCAATGCGGGCGACGTTGCAAACCAGGCCCATGCAAAGCCCACAATGCCTACGACTCCGGA
>Ga0105046_10009167_pt1 | contig 15490 bp, 10 predicted proteins | sample MAT03_FD_78385 | JGI IMG/M metagenome (GOLD analysis project Ga0105046, IMG submission 78385) | Freshwater microbial communities from Lake Fryxell liftoff mats and glacier meltwater in Antarctica - MAT-03 (megahit assembly) | ecosystem: Environmental > Aquatic > Freshwater > Ice > Liftoff...
ACGAACCGATCATAACGCGACCACCCACTGATCAAGGTGCGTTCATAGGTGGCTATGGCCCGCGTCAGGACGAAAGGGTCCAACTCCCTGCCGTAGACCAATAGGCTCATCGCTCTGTATTCAGGATCGGTGTTCACGGCAGCAGCGGCCAACATGAGGTCGTGGTCCATTTCGTCAGGGTCCACCACCGGGGCGATCACTTGCCGTTCCAGATCGGGCACGCCGCCATCGCGGAAGAAATAGGGATGGTAGGCCACGTTGGCCAAGCTGGGTGCGTTGCGCATTCCCAATTGCCCTTCGATCCCACGGCTCAAGGCCACCGTATCGCTGAACGCATGGTCCGGAAAATGACAGGAGCCACAGGAGATAGTGCCATTGCGCGAAAGCCGGGGATCGAAGAAGAGGGCCTTTCCCAACTTCACCGCAGCCTGCGTCATGGGCGCATTGGCCGGCACCTCGATCATAGGCGCACCGGGCGGAAGTACGACTTGGAACGGGGCATCCAACGGAGAAGCGATCAGCGAAGGATCCCGTCGACAGCCAAGCAACGCGCCAGCCACGAGCAACCCGAACAAGATCCTATGCAGCGGACCGTTCACTGCACACTGAGGCTTCGGACCACATTGTCCGTGAGCTTCATGGCCAGCGGGAGGTCGTTCCCATGCGACTGGTTCTCCGTCGCCAGATCAAGGGTGTCCGTTGGTGAGTAGAAGAATGCATCCACGGCCATGCCCAGGTTAAGTGTAGTGGTATTGCCGACCGAAGTCGTTATGCCACTGCCCAACGAAAGTTCGAATTCACGATACAGCGGGTTAAGCCCCGTATGCATGGAGAAGCCATTTGCCGGTGCTGCGGTGCCATTGGGGTCCGTATCATAGCGGCCATCGAACATCACGAATCGATAGGCGGATCCCCATGACCAATAAGTAGCGTTCGCCAAGTCAAGTGGATGGCCTGGTCCGTACACGACCGGATCGGCATCATTCAACGCCATCGGTACACCCAAGCCTGCTGCGAATCCGGTCCAAGTGCCCGGAGCCACGATCGCGGTCATGCTCAATTGCCCATTGTTCTGATCGAACAAGGCAACGTCTTTCACCAGAACCGTATCGGTGCCTGAAAGCAAGCGCATGTTGCCCAAGTAGAACTTCAACAATTCAACTTTCACCCGGTAATTGCTCACATTGTGGTACACGGCGTTCAAAGCGAAAGGCACGCCGTCCCAGGTTGGTTGGATCTGAAGACGTAAGGTTCCTGTAGTGCTTACCGGCGGCGGCGGCGGATCCGGCTCAACGGGATCGGGTTTGCAACCCGACATGGCCAGCAGACCAAGTGCAAGTGCCAATAGGCCGATAGTGTGTCGCAGGTTCATGTCTTATTGGAAATTAAGCTGTGCGAATGGAACGTTCTGTATTCCACAAAGTTACGGGATCGACCAAAGGATCTGGTGATATCGGTCACATTACCATTGCGTGTTCCGTGGAAACCTACGGAGGTTCTTCAACGAAGCATGCAACCGCTTTGATGATACCCCAATGAAGGATGTCATCGCTACATTCCTTCGCAGCGATAACTTGCAACCATGTTCGAAGTACTCCACAGTTCCGCAGGTGCCGGCAAAACGCATGCCTTGGTGAAACACTACTTGGGCCATTGTCTTAAAGGCGATGATCATGCTGCATATCTGCACGTATTGGCACTGACCTTCACCAACAAGGCCGCTGCCGAAATGAAGGAACGGGTGATCGGCTACTTGGAGAAACTGGCAAAGGGAGAGTTCGATGAAGGGCCTATGCAGGACCTTTTAGCGCACTTGCAGCAGCAGTCCGGTGTCGACGAAGCAACGCTCGTGACCCGTGCCAACACCGTGCTCGAACACATGCTCCACCATTGGAGCGAGGTGGCGATCAGTACCATCGATGCGTTCACCAGGAAGGTCGTAAGGCCCTTCGCCCGCGACCTGCGATTGGATGCGGACCTGCAAATGACCACTGAGCAGGAATTCTACCGCAGCCGTGCCGTGGAAGCGCTGATCGAGGAGGCCGGGAACGATGCGCGAATCACCGAACTGCTTACCCAAGCCTGCATGCAATTGCTGCACGAAGAAAGATCGTGGGACCCGGTCAAACCCTTGCTCGAACTCAGTAATGAACTGCAGAAGGAGAGTGCGATCGGGCCACTTGAGAAGCTCCGGGCAAGCAACAGCGCAGACATCATTGCACTGCGCGATCGGCTCAACAAGGAAACAGCCCTGTTCCGCAATAAAGTGAATGCGATCGGCAAAAAGGCCTTGGACCTGTTCGCACGACACGGGATCGAAGAAGGCGATGTGGCACATGGAAAAGGCGGGATCCTCTCCTACTTCCGCAAGCTCGCCTTGTTCATTGATGCGTGGGATGCTCCCGGAGTGCAGACCTTGAAACCGATGGAGACCGGCAAGTGGAACTCCGGAAAAGCTTCTGCAAGTGCCATTGCTGCCTTGGACGGCCTAGCGAACGACTTGACAACATTGTTCCAAGAAGCGGAACAGTTGCGCGTGAATGCACATCGCGGATACTTGGTGCAACGCGCCGTGGCCCGTGAACTTTTGGCCGCTTTCGCCCTGCACGAACTGGATGCGAAATTGGAAGCGTTGAAGCGCGAAGATGCTGTTGCTTTCTTCAGCGATCTCACTCGACGTGTGGCCGAAGTGGTGAAACACGAACCCGTGCCCTTCATCTACGAACGGCTGGGCGAGAAGTACCGCCACTTCCTGATCGACGAGTTCCAAGACACTTCGTTGTTGCAATGGAACGCGCTCTTGCCCTTGATCGAGAATGCATTGGATTCCGGCGGAAGTACATTGCTCGTGGGCGATGCGAAACAAGCGATATACCGTTGGCGAAATGGTGAAGTAAGGCTCTTCGTGGAGTTGCCAAAAGTGTTCGGCCGTGCGGATGATCCCGTGGAGGTATTGCGTGAGGCGACCTTGGAACGCAACTTCAAGATAGGTGAACCACTCACGCACAATCGGCGATCCGCACAACGCATCATCAACTTCAACAACGCATTGTTCGGATCATTGGCCACACAGTTACCGGAGGACCTGCAGAAAGTCTTCGACAAGCACGACCAACGCACAGCGCATACCGATGAAGGGCTTGTACGTATGGACCGTGCAGCACCCGGTGTACGTGGTGAAGAGGCCACGCAGGAAATGCTGGACCACACACTTGGCTACTTGGACCAAGCGCTACGTGATGGATCCGCACCGGGCGATGTGGCGGTACTCGTTCGAAGCAAGCGTGTGGGACGTGCCGTGGCGGAGCACCTCATGCAACATGGACACGCCGTTGTCTCACCCGATGGCCTTCAGCTCGCTGCCGACCCGGCGATCCAATTGCTGATCGACCTCTTGCGTTTCATTCATGCCGGTGAAGAGGCCACCGCTGCCTCTGTGCTGCAATGGCAAGCATTGTTGCATGGTTCGCGATCCAAGGATGGGGACACCGATCCGGTCCCGCTCTTTCCCCCAAGTGATGAATTGCCAGACCCACTGCGCCTTCTACGAACTTGGTTGAAGGACCATGGTGCACCCCGTTTGCGCACCACGGTGGCGGCCTTGGTGGTGGACCTCGCCAAGGCGAACCAGTTGGAACCCGCTACGGACAATGCGGTCCTTACCCTGTTGGACGAAGTGCATTCCTGGACCACGAAACATGCGCAGGACATCGGTGGCTTCTTGGAACATTGGGACCGCAAGGGTGGCGAACGGAATGCCGCGGCCGCCAGCACCGGTCAAGCAGTTCAAGTGATGACCGTTCACAAATCGAAAGGACTACAATTCCCTGTAGTGATCGTGCCGGACACGCGCATGGCGGGCGGAAAGAACCACGGCGAATTGTTCTGGGTGGATCCCGGTGCAGCCGTACCGGAATTGGATTTGGCCCTTGTACGGGACAACAAAACATTACGCAGTGCCGGCGTAGCTGAACTCGTGACCGAGGAAGGCTTGCGCACTTTGGATGAAATGAACCTGCTGTATGTGGCGTTCACCCGGCCGGAGCAGCGGCTCTATGCCTACGTGCCGGATTCCAACGACATCGTGAACAAGGCATTGATCGAATTCATCACCGCATCGCCCCAATTGGTATCCGATAGGGAGTCCACTGAAAAGCCACGCAGAACACGCCTTTTGGAGCCGAGCGAACCACTGATCAATGTGACGGCCGACGGTGAACTACCGGCCCTCACCATCCGCTTCGAAGCACCGGAGGAATGGGATCCCGAAGCACCGGAAACGCACAGCGCATTCGGTACCGCCATACATGCTGTGCTGGCTGCATCCCGCACGGCGGACGATCTGCCGATGGCGATCTCACGATCCGTATCCGCCGGTGATCTGACAACCGCACAAGCCGATCTATTGCTGCGAACTTTCAGCCCACGGATCCAAGCGGAAGACCTTGCGCCCTGGTTCGTGTCCGATGCCGATGTGCGCTCCGAAGCAGCATTGATCATGGCCGATGGCCATAGCATACGGCCCGATCGCATGCTGATCGAAAGCGATCGGATCCGTGTGTTGGAGATCAAGACCGGAAACCCTTCACCGGACCATGCGGATCAATTGCGCGGCTACTTCGACCTGTTGCGCGAGCTCGGCCATGCGCACGTGGACGGTGCCATCTGGTACACGGCGACCGGTGCCCTTATACCCTTACAATGAACGGGACGCACTGGACCACCAAGGCGTTTGAACAACTCACGAACACAGAGTTGCATGACCTCTTGAAATTGCGCGCGGACGTTTTCGTGGTGGAGCAAACCTGCGCGTATGCCGAAATAGATGGTGCCGATCCGATCGCAACACACCTGTTGGTGCACAATGCCGCGAACGAATTGATCGCGTACGGCAGGATCCTTCCCCCGGATGAACACGGCCTACCCCATCTGGGCCGTATCGTGGTACGGAAGGATCTACGCAACAAGAGCCTTGCAAGTGAAATGATGCAGCGCGCTCTGGAGATCCTTCACGAACAGTATGGCTCACGCAGATCGGCATTGGCCGCTCAATCGCACCTCGAAATATTCTATGAACGCTTCGGTTACGCACGCGTTGGCCCCGACTATTTGTGGGATGGTATCATGCACGTGGATATGGAGCGCGGGGAGTGAGGTGGGCTGATGGGGTCACCCAGCCCGATCACCGCAACAAGGTCACAAATCCCTTGTACTGCTTGCGAAACGCGCCGTGTTCGGCGAGGCGCACCTGGTAGACGAACACGCCTTGGGGTAGGCCATCGCCGGACCATTCGGCCTTGGGATCGGTGCTTCGGAAACGCTCGATGCCCCAGCGATCGGTGATGATGATCTCGTACAGTCTGGCCCCTTTCACCAACGGTGCGAAGGTGTCGTTCAGGCCATCGCCATCCGGGGTGAAGGCATTGGGGGCATAGAATAGATGATCGGTAACGAAGACCGTATGGGTCATCGTATCGGTGCAATTCTCACCGCTGGTCACCGTGAGCAGTACGTTGAAGCGGCCTGCATCATCGAACAGGTATTCGAAGGACGGTGTTGTCACGGTCATTCCTTCAATTTCGTAGCTCCACTCTTCCGCCAATTGCGAATAGTCCACCACTTCTACGCGAGGATCCAACAGGCTCACGATCGCGGGCTCTATGGTGAACTCCGCGATCGGTATGGGAAACACTTCTACCCAATTGGGCAATGTTATCGAGGCCTGATCGATGCAGCCATCCACTGTCCAGGTGTTCAACGTTACATCGTAGACACCTGGTTCGGCGTAAACGTGTTCTACTTCCGGGCCAGTGGCCACAACACCATGGCCTAGGTCCCATGCGAATTCAACAGGGGTCCATGCATCAGCGGTGCCATTGAATGTGAACGGGGTCTTCTCACAACCCGCACGGTCCGTTTCCAGGTCCATGATGATACGTGGATAGACCACCACCGAATCGGCATAACTCGCTACGCACCCATGGTCCTCCACCGTTAGCACCACCGGATGCCCGCCCAATTCAGCATATTCCGCTGTAACGACCATTCCATTCGCCTGCGTCGGAGAGCCTGCCGTACCCAGGTCCCAACTCACCACCGTGTTCGTGGTAAAGTTGCCTTCCGCAACAAATTCGGCCGGTTCGTTCGGACAGCGGATCGGCGGGCGAGCGAAGTACGGATCCAACGGCAAATAAACATGGAAGGTGGATACGGTGGAATCTGCACATGGCCAGCCGGGGTTGGCGATCAAAGTGATGTCGTAACTGCCGGTATCCGCGTAGGTCCAGGTGGGGAATTCAAGGTTTGAGGTGTCGGTCAATATGCCCTGAACTCCGAAATCCCAGTGGTAGAACTGGCCGTTCACACTTTCGTTGATCGGCTCCACCGTCTGTCCGGAACACAACTGTGCAACCGACTGCCCTTGCACGTTGGCGATGATCGTGATATCGCACAAGACCACGTCGAACCGGAGATCCCGTATGCTGGCGCTCACCAAAACACCATTGCGGTATTCGCGCACACGAACACCCACGGCGAACGACCCCAACAAGGTGGGGTGAACGGTCAATTCGCCGGTGGTGCCATCGATCGCCATGGGCGGGTTGCCATCCATGGGGTTGTTGCCGGAATACCCGGCGGCCCAAGCGATCGGAAAATATGGCGGTGGCGGCGCGTAGGGTGCCGGGTTGGCGGCATCGGCACCGGCAAAGGGTGTGAAGAGATCATAAACCAACGAATCCCCATCCGGGTCGGTGGCCGAATGATCGAAGACCATATCCTCCCCCATGCACATGGCGATCGGCGGGTAATCGTTGAACCGGGGACTGCTATTGGGACCGACCGCTTGAGCAGGGATCTGTACCGTGCAGGTAAGCCCTTGTAGCAGTCCGGTGGGCAAATTCACCATGGTCGGCGTGCGGCAACAGCGCTGGTAGCTGACCACATAGCCTTCCGCGTTCGGAGGCAAGTCAACGACCGTGATGTACTCCGTCCACGTGGCACAGATGGAAGGTGGTGCAGCTAAGCAGGGATTGTTCAATACAACAGGCACGGTCTGCTCACCGGTGAAGGGAACATCAATGGTGAACTGTTCTGCTCCGTTGCCATCGAAGACCACGAGTTTCGCTTCCGCGTCGAAGGCCGTTCCATTCGTATTGCCCAGCCCACAATCACGGTACAATTTCAAAGTGATCCGATACTGGTCACCACTCAACTTGTCATAGTACATCTCGCCACCCAACACGTGCGTGGCCCATGCGCCGGAACTTACCAGCAGGCCAAGGATCACATTCAGGAGTCGACGGTTCATCGTGGTCGGATCGTAAGATCAGGTGTTGGGTGTGGTTGCCATGTTCATTATCGGCTCATCTCAACAAGGTCAAATGGCCGGTGAACGCCCGTCCATCATTCAGCAGTAATTCGTAGAAATAGGTTCCGTCCGGCACACCCAACGCCGCCCACTGGTTCCTGTAATTGTCCGCTTCGAAGACCGGCATTCCCCAACGGTTGAAGATCTTGAGCTGGTTCTTGTGCTGTGCGATGTTGGCGATGTCGAAGTGTTCGTTGCTGCCGTCACCATTGGGCGAGAACACATTGGGGATGTCAATAGGCACCTCCAAAATTTCGTAGGGCAACGAATAACTTGCACTGCATCCCTCCGCAGTGGTAACGGTGAGGGTTACTTGATAAATGCCCGGTAGTGCCAAGTCCCATGACTGGTCCTGCTCCGTGCCGAAAACACCTCCGTTCGCGCTCCAACTCCATTCCGAAAGCACACCGCCATTGCCCGTAGAGCCATCGGTGAAGAGGATCGTTGTTCCATAGTTCTGCGGAGAGGGCGGGAACACCGTGAAAAATGCCGTAGGGTCCGCATACATGGTAGCTTGCCCGATGAAGGTTCCCGTGCAACCGTTCTCTGTGATCGAAAGCGAAACAGGATGCACTCCCGTTGTGGCGTACTGCACATCAACGACCTCGCTGCTGGAGGTTGAAGGCATTGCATCATTGCCCAATTGCCATAGGTACGAGGAGTTGGGTCCACCTCCCTCAGCCACCAATTGGGTCGTCAGGTCGCCACATCCGGTGGGCTCCACGAAGAACGGTATCGGATCCAAGTAGACCTGCACTATGGCTTCCGTGGTATCAACGCACGGGTATCCAGGGTTGGCCACCAAGGTAACCGTGTAGGTCCCCGGTCCGGAATAGGTCCATGCAGGGGACTCCATGCTGGACGTATCCGCCATGGTCCCTTGCTCACCAAAATCCCAATGCCAGTATTGACCGTTGGGACTTGCATTGCTGAAGGGCATTGTAAGCCCTACGCAGAACTGGGATTGCGGCTCTATCACCGCTGTTACGGTGGTCTGACAAGGCACCACATCGAATCGGAAATCGCGTCGGGTTTCAGAGATCAAGGTACCGTTCCTGTACTCCTTCACACAAACCCCAAAGGTGTAACTGGCGGCGAGGGTGGGCACTGCGGTGATCAACCCGGTTTGCGCGTCGATCGCTATGGCAGGGTCAGAATCCATGGGATAGACGGCTGTGTATCCAGCCGCCCATGGAACTTCGGCGTACGGTGGTGCTACGGGGTTCGGACTGGCATCGGCAGGTGAGCCACCATTGTACGGGGTGCAAAGGCTGTAGACCAACGAGTCGCCATCCGCATCCGTTGCGGAGTGGTCGAAACTGAATTCCTGCCCAAGACATAGGGCGATCGGCGGGTATTCGTTGAACCGTGCCGAGCTGTTCTCTGCATTCGGCGTACCTGGCACCTGCACCGTACACGTGATCCCAAGGTCCTGCGCGGTGGGGATGTTGATGATGGTCGGTGAACGGCAGCACCGTTGATAGGTGATCACATAGCCTTCCGGAGTTGGCGGCAATGTTAAGATGACCCGATATACAGCCACTTCGACGCATACCGTGGGTGGGGCGGTCAAACAAGGATCGTCCAAAACCACCTGAATTGAACTGGCCCCGGGGAAAGAAACGGACTCCAACAGGTATTGCGTAGTTACACCGCCTGCAAAAACACCGATCGGTGCCAGTGCGTCGTACTGCGTGTTGTTCGAATTGCCCGGACCACAGTCACGATACAATTCCAGGAATATCTCGTACTGGTTATTTCCCAGGTGATCGTAATAGAGCACACCACCAATGATATGCGTGGCCTGCACCTGCGTCGCAGCAATAGCAAGCAAAAGGGTGAAGAGGATGGATCGCATGCGCATAGGACCAACGGCGGGTCCGGTTGGTTGCCCGAAGTTTGAAGGAACAAGGTAGATCATGGAATTGGATCGGTGCCATCCATTTTATTCTTAGTGGCAGGCCCGGAGACGATCGCACAATGGAAGGTGACTTCCGATCATCGCACCTCCGCTTCGGCCAACTCCCACTCTTCGATCGTTGCGTTGCCATATGCCCCTTCCCCCCCGCTGATCATATCTGCGATCCGCAAACGCTCCGGATACTGCGTGGCCACCACCACATGCCGCAACCATTTGGAACCCACCCGTTGCAGTTCGGTGAAGCGGGCCATGCCTTCGATGCGGTACAAGTGAGCACCTCCAAGGAGTTTGCGGTAGATAGGAAAGGTTGGGACCATGGATCAGGTAGTTGGATCCCGCCAAAGTACCTAAGGGTACCCTTACGAGGAACGACCCCTTTTTTCGGAATTAACTTCCCGCCCCATGCAACCCTTTCTCGAACGCCTCGCCGAACTCTTGTTGGAACACCATCGGCACGAATTGGATCGTGTGGCCGTGGTGTTGCCCGGAAAACGCGCCGGCCTGCACTTGCGGAAATACCTCACCCAATGCAGCGGCACCGCCCTCTGGAGTCCTGAAGTACTGGACATGGGAGGCTTTCTCCAACGGACAGCCAGTTTGGATACGGCCCACCCGGCAGTGGTACAAGGCGGTTCTTTGGAGATGCTGTTCCTTCTTTTCGAAGCTTACCAAAAGATCACCGGAACCACCGCTGAACCGTTCTCAGAATTCATGGAATGGGGACCCACCACATTGCGTGACATGAGCGAAGTGGACTCCCATTTGTTGGACCATGCCGCACTCTATCGGGACCTGACCGAGTACCACGAACTGGAGGAATGGAGCTTTCGATTGGGGGAGTTGAGTCCCGGCCAACAAAGGCTGAACAAACAGTGGCGCAGCACCGGTCCGCTACATACTGCTCTCCAAGAGTTGATGCGCGAGCGCGGGATCGCTACTTCCGGCCATATTGCACGCCGAGCAGCGGAATTCCTGGGAACCGACAATGTGGAACTTCCATGGAAAAAGGTCTGGTTCGCAGGGCTTAACGCTTTGGACCTCTCATCCACCAAGGTGATACGAACACTGCTGGACCGGGATCTTGCGCATGTGGCCTGGGATACGGATGAGCACTACCTCTCCGATGTGCGCCAAGAAGCCGGCCGATACCTGCGACGATCCATCAAGGACCTGGGGCCTGGGTTGGTGCCCCCGCAGAACGGGATCATGCAACAGCAACGGACCGTTCGCAACGTGGCGGCACCCAACGCATACGCCCAAACCACCTACGTGGCACAACGGTTGGCCGCGTTGACCATGGAAGAGCGCGCAGCGACCGCCGTGGTGCTCGCCCAAGAGGACCTGCTACTCCCGCTCCTGCAGCAGATGCCTGCGGATATCGGCCCGCTGAACGTGACCATGGGTATCCCTTTGAAAGGTCTTCCCGTCCATGGCCTTACCGAAGCATTCCTCGCGTTGCACGCAGCACAACGGGACGATGGCACCATGCTGCTTGTGGATATCGAACGCTTGTGGGGCCATCCATTCCTGCACGAAGGCCCCGGGACAGCCCGTTCTTTCCAACAGCTACGTGGGCTGGGCACGGTGCTTGTGGACCTACAAAAAGTGGTCGGGATCGCTACAGCGAACGGATCGGCACACGTGGTGGAAATGTCCAAGTGCTTGGATCCGATCGGTCAAGCAACGGACCTGTTGCCGGGTCGATACAATGCGTTGTTCAATTGGGCCAAGAAAAATGCGACCCAAGATCGATCCATCCAAGAGCAACTCTTCCAAATGGCCCGGTTGCAACGGCGGGTGGACCATGCCTTGCAACGCTCTGGGCTGCCTCCCTTGGACCTGCGCACCTATGCCTCCATCCGCGAGAAACTGTTACGCGAGGAGAACATCACCTTCTTGGGCGAACCGCTGCGCGGACTTCAACTGATGGGCGTGCTGGAGACACGGGCGCTGGACCACGAACGACTGATCATGCTCAGTGTGAATGAAAGCGTGTTCCCAAAAAGTACCGCCTTGCAAAGTTGGATCCCCTTTCCATTGCGCAAACACTACAAATTACCGTTGCCTGCCGATACCGAAGCCATCTCGGCATACCACTTCTACCGTGCCATGCAAAAGGCTCGTACCGTGGAACTTGTCCACAGCACCAGTGCAGATGCTGAAGGGGAACCTTCCCGATTCCTCGCCCAGTGGAAGCATGAAGTGGTGGGCAAGGGCGATCCACATGCTGGTAAAGAGGGTGGAACGGCTTGGACCGAACATGTGGTCTCCGCACCCGCCAAGGTCCGTGCGGAACACCCCTTGGTCGTGCAGAAGGATGCTGCCGTGATGGACCGGTTGCGCACACTTTGTGAAAGGGGGCTGTCCCCATCGGCGTTGGGCACTTGGCTGGCCTGTCCACTGGATTTCTACTTCAAATATGGCCTGGGTATTCGCGAAACAGATATCGCCGATGGCACCTTGGGTAGCGACGTGCTGGGGGATGCCGTACACCACGTTCTACAGACGTTTTTAACCCCCCTCGTGGGAAAGGAATTGACCCCGGAGGCCATCGCCGAGATGATCCCCATGGTGGACCAAGGACTTACCGACCGCCTCGCCGAGCAATTCCCGCGAGACACGTTGGCCCATGGTCATTTCAGGCTAAGGCGTGAAATGGCCGGACACGCGCTACGGACCTACCTGAGTGCTGAACAAGACCGATGCAGGACCGAACGTACCGAGCTGGTTGCTGTGGAATTGGAAGTAACAGGCACACTGCCCAATGGCGTATTGCTGAAAGGCCGCTGCGACCGGATCGACCGCAGAAATGGGTTGTACACCCTGTTGGATGTGAAGACCGGTTCGGTACGTGCCGAGGACCTGCGTATTCCTTCCTTGGACCGCGAACAACTGGACAAGCCGAAACGCTTTGCCCTACAACTATTGATCTATGCGTGGGTCTATATGGGACAGCATCCTTCTGTGGCTGAGCTTGTTGCTGGTGTCTTGCCCTTGCAACGCCCCACCCAAGCAGAAGGGGAATTCCTAAAAGTGGCGAGGGAAGAGGTCATTCGAAGGGACCAGCTGGAACCCATCGGCGACCTGTTGAATGCACTGGTAAATGAGCTTCTGGATCCGGATACGCCCTTTGTGCATGATCCGAAGAGCTTGTATTGTGTTTGTTGTGTGGGTTGAGGGGCCTGCGTACCGAAGGTAGGTTGAGAGTTGGGACGGTTGAGGGTTGAGGGGTTGGGACGGTTGAGGGTTGGAGTAGCTGGTCCGGGTATTGAGTACCGAGTACCCAGAGGCTGGTGTTCGTTACTCAATGCTCGTTATTCGACTTTTGTTGGTGGTTGCCGTTGCCAGTTGCGGTGAAAGGAAGTCGGCACTCAACCTACCTTCGGAAGGCAGGCCCCTCAACCACTTCAGCTATATCCAATGAAAAAGGAGGCGAAATGCCTCCTTTTTCATTGCTGGATGCACAACGTTCAACGATAGACCACCTTGTGTGTGGTGGTGGCTCCGTTGCGCTTGATCTTCACGTAGTAAGCACCTGCGCTTTGGCCGCTCAGGTCCATTTCCTTCTTGTAGGTACCTTCCAACTCACGCAACGTTTCGTTGTAGACCGACTGGCCGATGTTGTTCACGATCTCAACCGTCACATCACCTTTTTCATTGTTCAGGAAGCTAAGGGTGAACCGGCCGTTGTTCGGGTTGGGCTGTACCAGTACGGAACCGTCGTCACCCGTTGCTGCCAACCCGTGATAAATGGTCCCTGTCCGGTCACCACCGCCCAAGGCTGCATAGAAATTCGCATTGTTGTTCGGCTCGGCGGTGTAGCTATCGTTCACGAGCTCGAATTCGCCTTGGCCCGATACCGGGATCGAGGCGATGGTGTACTCCTTACCAGCCTCCCAGTTAACGCCGTGGCTGGCCATGGGGGTCATACCGAAGCCTGCATACACCATATAGTTGGAACTTCCTTGTTCACGCACATTGCCGCTCTTGGCAACAGCGATCACCTGCTGCACCGCTTCATCCTGAGTGGGTTCGCCCAAGCTGGCCCCAGTGCTCGGATCCCAACGGATGGTGAAGACCAAAGAGGAGAAGATCCCCGAAAAATCGGCTTCCGGACGGACTTTCACCTCCAGAACACCTTTGTCCTGAAATAGGCCGATGTCTACAGCCCCTTGCGAAAATCCGGACGTGGACAAGGCTGCCAAGGCCAAGGAAAAAGTGGCGGTGCGTAAGGAGAAATTCATGTTCTTGTGGTTTGTTCTTGTTGGATATAAGTCTGCCCTGTTTGCTTTCCCACCTGTGCATTTCCACATGGCGCAGATCGCATTAGGAGCGGCAAGGTAAGACAACCAACGATCCATGGCAAGGGTTTTCGACGGAACCTCATCCTTATGACGGACGAATAGAAAAGGGTTGCCGATGAAAATTGAGAAGGTAGTAGTATTAAGTATGACCACTATAAAACCGAACAGGGGCCCTTGCGGACCCCTGCGCGGTAAACCTGCAAGGAATATGGAACCACCAAGGCCAGGAAGACCGTCCTTGGTATGGCAAAGACGTGGGGGGTTGAAAAAGGTTGCCGGGAGGGTGGAAAATATTGTTGGAGGATGGCTGCTCTGCGGATCCACCAACATGATCGATCAGTACCGTTTCGCCGTGGTATCCATTAACTGCCAGGTCGAACCTATCCCGAAAACCGATACCCCACCCCCCTTACAGAATGGAAATACCTCGGCTCCCTCGGGTCAGGTTCAAAATACTTACGAAAACCAACGATGAAATTATCCACCGTACGTGTTGTTGGGAAAACGTTGTAGCCCCAAACTTTCTGGAGGATCTCTTCCCGCGAGACCACGTCCCCTTCCCGTTCAACCAAAAGACGTAAAAGCATTAGCTCGCGTTGGCCTAGGGTGCGCACTTTACCATCCTGACCTCGCGCCTCGAAGCTGCGGAAATCAACATGGTTGCCGCCGAATGTGTATTCCTCTATTACGGTGGACGGGCCTTGATCTTGCCCACGTTGCACCAACTTGGCCAATCGCAGTCGCAGCTCCTCCAGGTCGAATGGTTTGCCCAAATGATCATCACCGGCCTTCAAACCACGGACCCGATCAGCCGCTGCCGTGCGGGCGGTCAAGAACAGAACGGGGGTGGCATTGCCGTCCAATCGCACCGTCTCCACTACGGTGAAGCCGTCCATCTCGGGCAACATCACGTCCATGACGACCGCATCGAAACGGGCACCGCGCATACGTTCCAAAGCATCCGGCCCGGTGGTGGCAACTGTTACGTCGTAACCGTCCAGCTCAAAGTTCAACTTCAACGTTGAACGCAGGCTCGCCTCATCCTCCACGAGCAACACACGCGGCTTTGGTTCCTTGGTATCCATGCATGCAAAGATGGGCCTCTCTAACTTTACCGCCCATGCTTTTTGAAGAACGGCACATAGAATTTGCCAATTCCCTTCGCCCGAACACCTTGGTGGAGCATCTTGATATCCAGTTCGGTGTCAATTCCCTTGGCCAGCTGACGGCCTCCATGCCAGTGGACCACCGCACTCTTCAACCCATGGGCCTATTGCACGGTGGAGCCACCGCAGCACTGGCCGAAACGCTTGGCAGTATGGGGTCCGCCATGTTGGTGGACCTTGAAAAGCAGGCGGTCGTTGGCCTTGAAGTGAGCGCCAATCATATACGCGGGGTTCGCGAAGGCCGGGTAACGGCGACCGGGGAACTGCTGCACCAAGGCCGCAAGACGCACATATGGGAGATACGCATGCGCAACGAAGCGAACGACCTTTGTGCTGTTTGCCGCCTCACCATCATGATCATTGACCAACGCAAATGAGCAACGAACGACCACTCCTCGAAGCACTGACCTATTGCCTCGAAAACAGGCTCACCTTTGCTGTGTTCCGGGTTCCGGGCGGTCCCATCACCCTATGGGCACAACAAACCCCGTTCGTGGACCATGTGGAGAACGGCCTGTGGTGGGAAATGAACGACGTGTTCTTGCTCTCCCCTTTCATTATGCCCGGCAAACTGCCGCTGGTTCGTTCTGATGTGGAATTGACCTTCGGTGATGCCGAACCGGCTTGGCACCGTTTGATGGAATGCGTTGGTTCCACGGTGCCACATGGCCGTGATCATGCACCCAGCACCACAGATCGCAAGGCATTCGAGAACGCCGTACGAACAGCC
>Ga0105046_10009168_pt1 | contig 15488 bp, 12 predicted proteins | sample MAT03_FD_78385 | JGI IMG/M metagenome (GOLD analysis project Ga0105046, IMG submission 78385) | Freshwater microbial communities from Lake Fryxell liftoff mats and glacier meltwater in Antarctica - MAT-03 (megahit assembly) | ecosystem: Environmental > Aquatic > Freshwater > Ice > Liftoff...
AGGAGGAGGAGGAGGAGGAGGAAAAGAAGAAGGCGCCAGATGAACGTACATCACAGTGCATCCACCTACCTCCTATATAGGAGGTCTCTATGAGGCGATAAAGTGTCTGCTCCTCCTGCTGCTGCTGCTGCTGCTGCTCGCAATGTCTGCTGGTGCCAACGCCATGGCGGCAGAGGCACCGCGGTCGCCGGTGACACCGTTCACAATGAAGATCAACAACTACATTTTGTACAGTGGCATTGGGCTCGGTTTCTTCGCGATCTATCTGCTCTCGGCGGTGCTCTACATCATCTTTGTGTCTCTAGCCTGGCCGTTCCAGTACTACTATCCAAACATATCGACGGCGAGTCCACCGCCGGGCAACTTTGTCAACCAGCGCTACACCTGGCAGTGGTTCCTGTTCATGCTGCCCTCGCTGCGCTTTATTGTTCCGGTGTTTGGTCTCTACTCGATGGGCTACCCGGCGCAAATCTATCGACGATTTGTCTACTATTTCGCGTTATTTTCACTGATCTTCCTCGACCTTGGACTCGGTATCTGCAACACCGTGCTGTTCCTGCCGTTTTGCAATCAGAACAGCTTCCAGGCCACCGGAAACATCTGCAACGATCCACGCTGGTGCTGCGTCTACTACGGCAGCAATCCGGATTTCTGCCCCAACACCACCGGCTGTCCGGGAGTCACCGACTCTGCAGATCTAGTGCGCTTTGTGCCCTACCTCTGGTACCTCGGATGCTTTATTGCGTTTGGTCTGTTTGACATCTTCTCCATCGCAGTTCTCCAGGTCGTCGGCTCCGCGGCCGACAAGCTGCCGGTCCCGCCGCTCTAAATGGAGTGCATCTGGCGCCAGATGCTTGACGCCTACCTCTGGCTGTGGCTGTGTGGCGTCTCGGATACACTCGAGGACGCAGCTGGCAGGATTCCACCGAGCATCGTAGAGAGGAGTGTGGTATAAAGTGTACTACTTTCAGTACTGGTTGTCCCGGATCGCCTCTTCTTCCTCCTCCTGCTGCTGCTGCTTCTGCTGCTGCTTTGTCTCCTCGCCGGTTCCCTCTCGACATCATGGCGGCGTCCACGGACAATGGACGGGCTCCTCTGAAAACAAAGGGGACACGGCAGCGCCTGACCAGTATGCTGGACATGATGATTCCGGCGCTGATTGCCTACGACGACAAACTGGCGGTGATGCACACGCGCACGGCCCTCGGGTTTCTTCTGATGCTAGCGGGCGTAGTGTTTGCGGGCTACACGCTGTTTGTGCACGCCTGGCTACCGCTGCTGGGGACGAGCTACACCCGCGACCCGCTGAATCCAGGCCATCGCTCGTCGGACACCTACTCGGCGGACTGGTTCCTCTTCCAGTTTGCGGCAACACGCTGGCTGATCATCTTTGTCGGCATGCTTCTGGTCGCATTCACTCAGTTCAGGGGCCTGCTCTATGCGCTGTGGGCCTGCCTCGGCGTCGGCATTCTGTACGAGGCGATTGTCATCGTGCGAATGGGTGTGATCTGGGGCACCATCTGCAACATGCCTGGCGTCAAGTGGAACATCTGCAACGACTACCGCTACTGCTGCCGGTACTACAGCACGCCGGACACCAGTTGCTACAACACAACGGGTTGCGCCAGCGGCGAGATTGTCGCCAACGCAGACTGGATCTCGAACTTCACAATGAGCTGTTTCTTCCTGTTCTGGTGGATTCTGACCGCCGGCATCAGCTACCTGGTCGCGCGCGACCTGCCCTCGCTTGGTCGCTACACCTGGGTTGCGCTGCCCAACGGGTTCAACGCCAACTGGTGGAGCCGCGACCCAAGGAAGGTCATCAACCAGCAGCGCGAGGACACCTACCGCTACATCGACGCCGCGCGCTACATCCACGGTATCCTACTGCTGACCGCCTCGGTGGTTTTCCTCTTCTTTTTCTTCTTTGTGCTAGGCAATACGCCGCAGCAGGGCCAGACCAATGTCGAGTACCCGCTGAAACAGCGGCCTGGCGCCTCTGGACGCTTCTCACTGGCGTGGGCCGCCACACACATGTCGGCGATTCGCGTCTTCCCAGTGCTATTCGGCCTGGCGGCAATCACGTTCTTCCAGTGGCAGATCCTGCACTGGCTCTACTACCTCTCGGTGGCCCTCGCGTTTGCCTACGAGCTGGCGTTCCTGCTCGGTGCACTGGTGATCTGGATCGGGTCGTGCAACCGAGCCGGTTCCGGCTGGACCATGTGCAACGACTATCGCTACTGCTGCGTCCACTACGGTGGCGGATCACAGGACGACTGCCCGAATACCGTCGCTTGCTCCTTTGCGCTCAGCGCAGACGAACTCTCGCCGAATGCTGATTTCATTGCGCTGTTTGTCTTCTGCTGTTTCTATCTGGCGCTCTGGACTCTTCTTCTGGTTGCTCTCGTCTACCTGGAGGACGTGATGGCCAATTTCGAAGGCTACCGTCAGCTGATCAACGAGACTACCGAACGCGTCATGTATTTCGGTTCCGGTTCCTACCAGGACGCACAAGACTATACTCTGCAGCTCTTGGGTGGCGGAGGCGGCGGCAACGATGACGACGACACCTCGAACCGTACCACCGACGGCAGGCTCATCCGCCAGGTCGATCCGGGGACCGACGGCGACAACGACGACGACGACGGCACACTGGAGGTAGTTCCGAAAGCGGGCTTCGGTGCCATGGTGAAGCTACCGCTATCGCAAACAGAAGAAGTGCTTCCTCATCAGTTCGGTGCTTTTCCCGCGAGGAAATAACAGCCTGTTCTTTTTGTACTGGCCGTTGTTATTTGTCAATGCCCTCAGGCGGTTCGTTTCCGTCTGTATTTTGGCGGCGCATCGTCATTGTCGTGTGCTCCCTCCTTGATGTTACTGCTGACCAGAGCCATTGCAGCGCCGACCAGGGTGGTTCCAAGCAGCCAGAACGAGTAGGTGTAGAGCGCCACCAGGAGTTCGAGGCTGGTGTCGTCTGGTTGGTACCGGGCGACGCCCAGGCCCGACTGGATCAGCGTCGAGACGTAGAACATCTGCACCCAGAGGCGCCAGGCGCTGTTGCGCGTCGGTGAGATCTCTGTAAAGAAGCTGGTTGTCGACCCGGTAGCCATTGTCCAGCCTGGAAACAGGTAGAACAGCATCGTCCAGACCATCACGTAGCTGGTGTATGAGTCGACGACGTTCACCAGCGTGATCGCAATGTCGTCGCGTCGCAACCTGTTGAAAACTAGCCAGAAGAGGCGCCCCAGCGCCAGCACCGACACCAGGAATGCAAGTGCGATGCACACCGTTGTGAACACCATCGAGGCGCGGCTGAACGACGTCATGTCGTTGATGAACACCGACGCCAGTGTCAGAGTCGCCACCAGCAGCGAGGCCACCGGCCACTGTTGCCATTTCATTGCGTGAAGGCAGGCAGCAGATGAACGACAGCGACAAGTCACTGCCTCATATGATTCACAACGAGAGAACTCAATGGTGGCTCTGTTCGGTGGTGGTGGCGGCGGCGCAAAGATGGGTTGCAATCATCCATTAAAGATGCCACCGATTCACCTGTTCATTCACTTGTTGCTATGTCCTCCTCCTCCTCCTCCTCCTCATTCTTGGCCGCAGCCAAAAGTGAATACACCTCTGTCACCACCACCACCACCACTGCCGCCGCAACCAATGTAACATATCAGGCAAGCCCCGATCATCTGATGCGTATTATGATATTTTCTGCATTCTCGTGGAGCTACGAAAAATTTAGACGTGCTGGAAAAAAGCCCAACATCGACGACGCAATTCAACGTACACCGGACATTACAGTGGCGACGTACGACTTCAGAAAGCGTTTTGGGGTCGTCATCGACATCAAAGCCAACGTCGGCCGGGATAGCGATATTTTACCAGCCGGAAAATCGACGGGGAGCTCCGGTGAGACCATCCAACACTATAGGGTGCCTAATTTGGTGGTTGGCGCCACATTCCAACCAATTTTGGAGTCTGATTCGAACCACAGATATCTCTTTAATTTCGAGCCTGATATCGTGTTTGGCTCTACTGTCTACTATGAAAAGGGTCGTAAAATGGCTGGCATCTCGGTCGACGGTCTGCGCCTGGTTAGTGGCTCTACATTGTTACTCACTGTCGACTACAACGGCGTGCTTACCATTCCGATACCGAAACCGAACATCCGATGGGGGTTTTTAGATGACCACTCATCTGCTACTAGTAGTAAGATTTATGATACTGGGAAGATGTATCAGTCGACCAGTCTACCATCGAACAGAACTGAACTCGTGGTCCACACTGATGGCACGAATATCCTACTGCCAGTCAATGCTCTTGACGACTTGAATGTCTGGAAAATGAACCAAACACTGCTGCGACCTGTGCTCATCTGTGACGAACGTGACGACCCTATTAAAATGGTCATACCCGTACAAGGGTGTACCATGGATTTTATATCTCGGAAACCGTTCCTCGCCACGATACAAACTACCGATATCTCGAGAGATAGTGTGCCTGTCACCCAACGCCTTGAGAAGGTCTATAACTTAGACACCCTCGCTTATGCCGTTGTAATACCGTTCGGCGTCCTCGCACCGGCGCACAAAATACACCTGTTTCGCGGCCCGAAACATACGCTACACTTTCTTCCTCGGGCGCACTTGGTTCTTGTCAACCGTGTCCTAAGCGCCTATGGTATCCAGGGCCGTATCGATCTGGAGCGCCTAGAGGAGACCCAGATCGATGGCCGTACCCTACCGGCCGACAACGCCCTGGGCGCCACCGGGATTCAGCGCCTCGGTGTGCGCACCGGTGACCGGGTCTTCCAACCGCTGGCAGCGAGTGAAGAGGGCTTCCAGTGCGTAGTTGCATTCCGTCGTCTGGTAAGTAATATCGCAGAGCCAGAGCCAGGTGTAGGCACGGAGGACGAGTTTGGTGACAGCCGGGCTGCATTTTTCAATGCCGTTGCACGCAAATACCAGTCGGAAACCCAAGACCCAGATCGGGCACAACAAGACCGCATCGCCCTAGCTTCTCGCGTACCCAGAGAGCTCTATGAACGGTTGCGCTTTGACAACCCGCGCTTCAAGCCCATCGGATGCCAGAACGCAAGATGCACACGCTCGGAACAGACACTGATGCTGTGCGACCGATGCCGTCGCGCCACCTTTTGCAGTAGCGAGTGCCACGCAGGCGGTGCGCGGTGCTGTGTTCGAGGAGAAGATGGTCGGCGTAGAGCACAGCCACTGCGCTAGAATTGGTTGCATGCACGGTGGAGAGACTTGCTACCGCCCGCCATCTCTCAACGCCAGCTTGGTTCTGCGACATGTCATCGGAAGATGTGTTGCAATCATCCATTAAAGGTGCCACCGAGTTGAATGTTTGTTCAACTCGCTTGTCACTATGTCCTCCTCATCCACCACCACCACCACCACCTCCTCTGAGAGCGACGCCACCTCGGACGCCACAGCACCCGTGGCATCGTATCAGACAACCAATGCACAGATGCTGCGTATCCTAATTTTTACGGCATTCCACTGGGGCTACCAATACTGTACGCGTGATGGAGACACGCCTGTCATCTCCAACTTGTTTGGAGATGAACCTTCCAGGTTAACGAACGACTTTAAAAAACGGTTTGGAGTCATAATCACCATGGAGCGAAGGGTTGATCCAGTGTCGCTATCCGCAGGCGACAAAATCAAAGACAGTGCCGGAAATACCGTCCAGTACTTTACTCTGTCTCTACTGAGTGTAGGAATCAGATTGAAAAAATCACAATTTTCATCGCTACAACTTTATTTTAAGCTCGTTCTCGTAGCTCTTGGAAATCATAAAATCACCATCCATGAGATGCGTCTGATTGATCCCAAATCACCAGAGCAGGCATACATGACTCTCAAACCCAATGGTGTTCTTTGCGTTCCGGCGCCTACGTTATTTGGTATCAAAGCAGAATTTAGTATCAAGCCGTCATATGTTTCCATTGTTTGGAACGACCATCCAGGCGATTTTTTCGATGGTCCTAAGTTTGACTTCGAAAGGGACATCGTTTTACTTAGTGGTAAGAATGTCTACACCGACCACATCGTTTTCAATAGTGGTAAGAATGTCTACACCGACCACCAGAACAACATCATAGTACCAATACCTTATGTAGCCAAAAAAAATCTCAATCTACCACTGAAAGCTGGACTGTTTTACCGAGTAAGAGGAATGTGGAAACTACTGATAGAAGTTCCATTTCAAGCGGTGTTTGTGACATCTACGAAACCGTTCAAGGGTGAGATTGAGTCGTTGATTCCCACAGATAGTGGGAATCTCGAGTTGGTCCAGGATCGGGACACTGATGTTTTTTTTGCCATGAAACTGCGCCGCGTGTGGTTTGAGACGAAAGAACATTCCGTCTTTCGCGAACCGAATCGAAATGAGCTGCATCGGTTCGAGCCATCGATTTTGAAACTTGTCAACGATATCCTGAGTGCCTATGGTATCCAGGGCCGTATCGATCTGGAGCGCCTAGAGGAGACCCAGATCGATGGCCGTACCCTACTGGCTGACAACGCCCTGGGCGCCACCAGGATTCCGCGCCTCGGTGTGCGCACCGGTGACCGGGTCTTCCAACCGCTGGCAATGGGTGAAGAGGGTTTCCAGTGCGTAGTCGCATTCCGTCGTCTGGCGAATAATGTAGCAGAGCCAGAGCCAGGTGCAGGCACGGAGGACGAGTTTGGTAATGACAGCCGGGCTGCATTTTTCAATGCCGTTGCACGCAAATACCAGTCGGAAACTAAAAGCTCCTATACGGCGGGAAAAAGCCGCATCGCCCTAGCTTCTCACGTACCCCCAGAGCTCTATGAACGGTTGGGCTTCAACGACCGGCGTTTCAAGCCCATCGGATGCCAGAACGCAAGATGCACACGCTCGGAACAGACACTGATGTTGTGCGACCGATGCCGTCGCGCCACCTTTTGCAGCAGCGAGTGCCATGCAGGCGGTGCGCTGTGCTGCGTTCGATGAGAAGAAGAATCGGCATAGAACGAAACAAAAACCAAATGCATGTTACAGAATACGCAGCCACCGCTTCAGACAACTGATGAGGAACGCTCCCACTTTACCGCCGTCACACGCAAAGTAATGCATCAGAAAGGTGTACTTTGCGGCAAAGTCCGGATCGCGCAAAACCATGTAGGCAAGGCGCTCAGCGACGCCGACACGGATCTTCCGGTTCTCGTCTGCTGTCTGGATTGTAATCTCAAACTTGTCCAGAGCATCAGAGGCCACCAGCGACTCGCCGCTTTCGAAGTGTCGCATAGGTACGCCGTGCATTGTTAGGAGCTTCAGGCCAGCCTTGGTCTCGAGTAGGATCGGATTGTATTCGGAAAACAGAGTCCGCATGCGTTCAATCAGCTCGGAGGCGTTGTTGGTGGTGTCCTCTTTGTTGTTGGTGATATGCTCTTCCTGGTGAACTGACGGCTTTCCAGTGGCCAGCTGCTTCTGCTCCTGGTCTCCGGGGACTACCATGGCTGATTCGGTGTCGCTTAGCGGGTGTACCAGAAGGCTGGTACCACGCGATCCCATCAGAACCAGCTCGTATTCACCAGGAACGGCATCATGGATACGCTGGTGTAAGTCGCCGACTGCTCGTGTAATGTCGGTGTTCTTCTCTTGCATACGGACCAGCGTCGCTCGGGCCGCGACGAGGTCAAACAGGCTTGACCGAGTCAGTTCGGCGACCATCTCTAGCAAGCTATCACATACTGCGCGTGAATGGCTATCGAGTGTAGAGGAGTTATCGCTGCTCATTTTTGGTTGCGTGTGTAAAAGAAAAAGGAATCGACAACTATGTTTCGGTGCGTTGTGCTTTCCATCTTCTGGTGCTAACGTGACATGGAAAGTGACGGTTTGCTTCTCCTCTGGTCCGAGTTGGCAATTACCAACTCGCTCATAGAATTCTTCATGCATAGCGGTGGTATCAGACAACAGGCGACGTCGTGTGTCCTCTGCCAACAATGATGGTGTGCCGGCTAGCCAGCCAGCCAGCCAGCCAGCCAGCCAGCCAGCCAGCCAGCCAGCCGACATTTGGTATGTCCGAGGACACCGCCACGCCAGTGTCGGTGACCTGTGCCGGGTGTGGGATGCTACCTACTAATCGCTCGAGTCATTGTACTTCTTCATCCGTCTACTCCTCCTCTCTCATGGCATACAGTCCACAACCCAGGCGCCGTAACACGAACGATGTTCACCGCCAGCGAAGCAACCGGCACTTGACACTGCCTGATGCTACGGGCGGTGATATCGTAGCACACCGCAATGTCATCTGGATCCTCGCAGTCAGCTTCTGGCTGGGAACATCGGTCATGATGCTGCGCCTGGGGCTTGACCTCGGTTCCGTCGGCTTTCCCCAGTGGATTCGCGTCCTCTGTTCTGCCGAGGCCATTGCATTCTGGCTCTGGATGATGGTGTGGATCCTCACCGGCGTTCTCGAGCCACACTTCTCGTCTACCGTGCGCACGAGGACCGACACCATCCTGATTGCAACTCTGATTGTGCTGTTCTCTTTGTTTGGCGTGCTGCTGATTGCCATTGCCGCTGTGGATGTTCAGCGCTCGAGTCGCGGAAGATAATACATTTCTATTGTGCCATGAACACATGAAAGACAGTCTCAACACACACCGGACACCATCCCTTCTCATACAGCGGGTTGGTACAGCACGCCATGCAGACCAGATCGTGGCCACATGGAATCAATGACAGCTGGCACTCTGTGTCTGCGCAGATCATGCATCTTGTCTCGACGGGCTCGGTTGCGGCCGTTGCCGGTGGCGGCAGCGCGACGCCACGTTGTGGTCGATCGATGCAGAGACACTTGGCACAATGCACTCTACCGGCGTCGTCCTGAACGGTCTCAATGCAGTCTGGTTCGTCGCACACGTGGACCAGTGAAAGTCTGGGCACGGTGTGTAGCTCCGCACCGTGGTGGCATGCTTCACGCGGTCGCTCGAGCGTCGTCGCTCCGTGAGGAGAAGACTGGCCTGTGGTCTTCTTACTGGTGCCCTCGTCGGAATCATAGGCGCAGATGAGCTGCTCTTCAGTCTTACCGATGCTGCTGCTGCTGCTGCTGCTGCTGCTGTGGAGGTGCTGTAGACAGTAGCGCGAAGCTCTTCCCGCGGAAAAGCGAGCGGGGCAACCCAATGCACCACAGATGTCCTCGTGCAACCGGCAGTAGCGCAAAGCTCGTCCCGCGGGAAAGCGAGCGAGGCAACCCAATGCACCACAGATGTCCTCGTGTAACAGGCAGTAGCCTCCCTTGGTGACGCGCCGCCACGAACAAAATCTGGTGCGGCACGCATGTCGTATGCAGAACCTCGCACCGTTGTACACAAAACGGCGGCAGTTAAACGCGAAACACCCCAGTTCCGCTAGGGCGCTAGGGCGGCGCGGGTCTGTACGAGACATTGGGACAACCCAGCAAGCAAGCAAGGAAGGAGAGACGGAAGGTGGTTGCTTTCGAGACGACAAAGGGTCGGTTGTGATCTAGACGACGGCTTGCTCTAGAGCTCCGACAGTGGATTGACGTGCTCAGCGCCGTCGGGGATGTACAGCGGCGAGATGGTAGCGCCTGTAATCGGGCCTGCGTTCCAGGTGTCAAAGTTCATCAGGTTCCGGCGGCGGATCCACCAGGCGAGTAGGCCTGAGCCCGCCGCGGCGAAGACTATCGCGGCACCGCCGACCACGGCCAGCGTACCACCGGCGGCGGCCGACCCGATGATCTCGGCGCGGCGCGAATCACCGCCGTCGGCGCACTGTGGATCGCGCTCGCCCTTGCACTCGCCGGCGCCGTCGCACTTGGAGTTGATGCGGCAGCTAGAGTCGGTGCACTGCGAGCCGTCATCGATAAAGTAGTCGACGTCACACACCGCAGTGCTATTGCGGAGGCGGCAGATGCGCACCGTGCAGTCCTCTCCGTTGGCGATGGCCCCGGGGATCTGTGCGTCGACTGCCTCCTGCGAGGCGCAGTCGTACGCAAAGCTCTTGCAGTCGCCTGCGACGCACGAGCTCTCCGCAGAGCACGCCGACGAGTCGCAGTCCTGCTTGCCGTCCAGCGCCGCAAAGATGCACTGCCGGAATGTGCGGCTGGCGTTGTTCTCGTCGCATGTGTACTCGCGGCACTCGAGCTGCGACGCCTCCTGGTCCAGCTCGCACAGGTACTCGCCGACGCAGTTGCCGGCGGCCGAGCAGGTGTAGCGCGTGCAGCCCTCGGTGCTCGTCGGCGAGCAGGTGGAGCCTGCGGCCAGCAGGCCTGCGCGGCACACGCCGTCGGCGGTGTCGCAGTACTCGGTGCTGCAGCCGGTCGTTGCTGCGCACACCACCGGTTGCACCTCGCAGAAGGCACCCGAGCGCACAGAGACACGCGGACGGCACCGAGCGTTGCAGAGATCGACGCCGGTGCCGTCGCACAGAGTGCCAGACGCCTTGCTGACGATCGTGAGCACCGAGGCTGTGCACACGGGCTGCTCACAGGCGTTGTCCAGTGGCGGAATCAGCGCAGCGAGCTGCATGTCGCACCGATTGCTAGGCAGGCAGGTGCACGTCGAGGCCTGGAACACAAAGTCCGGCGCGCAGTTGGCCTGCGAGATTGCGACCGAGCCCACTGGACACTTGCAGATGCAGCCGTCTGCCGAGTCGGGCTGGCGTGCGTCTGGACAGGGATCGGTGCCGCGGCAGGTTCCGCTGCCGTCGCATGCGTACGTCCAGCAGGACGTATCGGCGCCGGTGGTACACTCGGTATCGGTGGTCTGGTTGCCGGTGGTGCAGATGCCGTCGGACACGCGGCACTGGGAGGTCCGGCAGTTCTGCGCCGCCGGACAACTCACATCGGACTGGTCACACGAGGCGCGCGATCTGTTGTTCGCGTCGGTGTAGCGCACGCAGCGCGCCGTGCACCGGTCGTTCGCAGAGGTGGAGCATGCGGAACCGTTGATCCTGGGCGAGTAGACCAGAGTGACGCGATCCGGTGCGCAGGTCACCGATTCGCACGAGCTATCAATCGGGGAGGCTGCGGGAATCAGCGCCAACTGTCCGGAGCAGTCCGACTGTTGCTGGCAGGCGCACGCGGTGGTGTTCAGGATGAAACCGGCGCTGCAGCTCGTTGGCGAGCCTGCCGGACACTTGCACCGGCATGAGTCCGAGGCGTCCGGGATCTGCACGCCACCGGCGCAGCTCGTCGTGGTGCCGATGCAGATGCCCGCAGAGTTGCACGCATAGTTGGTGCAGGCGGCGCCGGCGCCCACGCATGAACCGCTGGTCCGGTTCGAGATCAGACACTGGCCGGTAGAGGCCGTGCAGGTCGACCGGCGGCAGTCTGCGCTGGTGGAGCAGACCGGCGCCGGGACCACAGCGACGCAGCTGGAGCGTCCGCCGCTGGCCTGGCACCGGAACGAGCACAGCGAGTTCCTGGGAGACGAGCCACGGCACGCCACGCCCGTGGCGCTTCTGGTCACATTCAGCGTCCAGACGCTACCAGAGAACGCCGCCAGATTGGTGCGCGGTGACGAATCAACGACTGCCACCTTCTTCTTGATGTTATGCGGCTGCTGCCAGTCGACGACTGTCTCACGGAGCGCCTCGGCAACCCTGGTGGAGGACGCGAGAATCCACTCATCCCACGAGGGCTCCTCCTTCTCTGCGGCCGCCACCAGAGCGGCGGTCTCCGCCGGGAGACCGCGCCCCTCGATGCGAGGCGGAATCAGACGGGAGACGCCACCGCCGGGGCCGACCAGCACGCAGGTATAGGCCTCGCATGCAGCGTCCAGCAGAGGCGAGAGGGCAAGGCGCTGGTTGGCGCAGTCGTTGTTCAGGTAGACACACCGGCAGGTGTTGGCGTTGAACAGGTAGTCGGCATTGGGACAGTCTGCCTGCGACTGGGTGTCGGTCGCAGGGCACTGGCAGTCGCAGACTTCGTTCGACGTGGTGATCTTGGGCACCGGACACTGGCAGACAATAGTCAGGGCGGCAAACAGATACTTGACTGTGGTGCCGCCCTCCTGCGAGATAAACGACGTAGAGGTATCCGACCGCAAGTAGGTGGCAAAGTCGGAGAATCCGGCCATCGTCACGGTGTAGTTGCTTCCACCGACGCGGACCACACCGCTGGCGCTGGTCGCCACCGTGTCGTCAAAGTAGATGCGATCCGAGCAGCTGCAGTTGACAGAGGTACAGCCGACGACAGGCGGATCCTTGGAAAGACCACTGACGTCATTGCGGAATCCGGGGACGAGGGCACCCGTCTCCGCGTTCACTGTGGTATACGGACAACCCATGCCCGACCAGCTCGACGGCGAGTTAAAGGTCTCGTCGACGGTCAGCGGGAAGGTGAACGTTAGGTTGTTCCCGGCGACAGGCCCAGAGCCGGTATTCACTTGCACCGAGAAGACGCTCAGGGTAAAGATGCCGCCGCTTGAAGCCGAGCCCAGGCCGACCGGGTAGTTGTAGTGGGTGTTGACGCCAATCAGGGTCGGTGTGCCGGTAGTGTCCGAGATGCGAAGGCGCACCGGTGGCGTCTGGGTGTTGCCACCGTTCTGACCCATTCCAGAGAAGCCGAGGCCCGACTTGGAGCCGACGTCACGCTGTCCGACGTCACCCCAGCGCGCTTGCGTCTGACAGCACTGTGGTTGTCCGGTGCTATCCGGCAGACCTAGGGAGCGGCACGTCGAGCGGCCGTCGGCGGCAAAGGCCGAGCAGTACTCGAGGTTTCCACCGTTGCTCATCGTGTAGATGCCGCTGGTGGCGAAATCAACAGTGAGTGCCGTCGCCGCGCCTGCGGCGAGTAGCACGAGACACGCGATCAACCCAACACGATAGTGTTGGATGATCATCATCTCGTAAAGGAGGAAAAAGAAAGAGGAGGAGATAGGAAGAGCAGAGAGCAAAGCTTTTTCTAGAGTCTCGCTCTACTCACTCACTCACTCGGGTTGGGTGCTGCCGCCATACGCAGTTGAGCCTTGGACATGACCTCTTCCAAGGTGCACGCGGCGTCAACCAACAGTTCGGTCCAGCCGCCGATGTCGTCATCGCCGCCGCCGCCGCTGGCACCGATGACGCACAAGCGGCGTGCGGTTTCGCCTGCCTTGAATGCACTGATAGAGCTAGCGTTTTCACGGCGGACCAAAGTGAAGCGCATCGTTGTCTCAGTACAATCATAGATCAGTGCACCGCAGACCTCTTTCGGTGCGGTATCCAAAGCGGCATACGCCGTGTTAGTGATCCAATACTCGGCGCGGCAGACGGTGACTAGGATGTGTTCACGATTGCCACCGAATACCGGGAGCGAGCCGATTTTGGCATTCTTTACTCGGCATGCGATCACTGAATCAATTAGCTCGAGCTGGATCTTACCGCGATCGCGGAGGACGGTGAACGAATTCGCCTGCATCGTCTGCCTGATGCGGTCCTCTAGTGTCTGCATCGCACTGTTATCGATCGCCTGAATGACGGCACGCTCCCGGTGCGTATCGCACTGGATCCTGGATGAGAACATGCGGGCCACCTGGCTTGCAACGGTGTCGTCGAGACTGCCCTCCTCGGGAAACACACTATTGCCAGGAGAGCCCATGATCGTGCCGAGAACACGGCCCAGCGTGGTATAGGACGTCGTTGGGATGATTGCAAAGTCGTTCCCACTGAGAGCGGGCGAAAAGAGGCGCGTCGCAGATGCAGCCACTGCCGTGATGTTCTCCCACTGCACCGTGTTGTAGGAGGAGCACAACATGATCACAGTTGCGCCACGCATGCTCTCAACCGTCATGCCCTCTGGTAGCCGGTGCTGGCGGCTGCGTTGCAGCGCCACACGGTGTACACAATTGAGACGCGACGCGGAAAGCAGGCTAAGCGCCACCTCGCTTGGCTTTTCGTCGTCGTACAGCAGGAAGATGACAATCCCCGGGGTAGCCATCTCACTTGGCTTCTTGGCATCTTCCTGCTGTACGACGACGACGACGACATCGACATCTGGGGTAGCCATATTGAAAAAGAAAATTGAAAACACTGCTCCTTTTTCCAAATGACAACAACAACAACAACACAAAACGAGATCACGCAAGCGGTGCAGGCCGCTAATGCTCACCGAGAAGATAACAACACGTTTGGCCTCGGTGACGAAAAGATTGCACTTGTCGCTCTGGGGCGCAAACCAGATTGGAACTCATCGAGTCTCGACCACAAGCATCTAGGCAAAATTTTCATTGATCCAAGCATGACAATCCTAGAAGGGCGTGGGTTGATCGGTGAAACAGGCTCTGTCTATATCATCAACTACGGTGATACATACACTGACCTGATGGCTTGGCGCGCCTGGTTGGTGTTTACATCGTGTGTACATCTCAACCTCAAGGTTTTTCGCCGTTGCGGCGACACGGCTAACTACTACTCGACATGGTATTGCACCAACGCTTGGCAAAACTTCTTCCACGAATGCGATAACATTGGGCGTGAGGTGTTTGCGCTCGAAACAGAGCGCAAGGCGGTGGCTCGCTCTCTGAACAGACCGACCGCAATGCCTGATATTCTACTGCAAACTATCACCAGTAAACTCTCGGCGTTTGGTCTCGTGGAGAGGACGCCAGACGAAAAAGTTACCGACGAAATCAAACCGTGAGCGCTTGTGGTTCGGCTTGGCTTGTCAGACTCGTGTCTTCCAACGGTGTTCTGTCTGTCTGTCGGTCACAGGAGGACAGAGGTCAACTCCCCCTACATGGACACGGAAGATGTCCCGAGGGCGTGCGAGAACAATTGTTGAAACAATGCGCTTCCATATGCCTCCTCTTGCACGTCGCGTCTTTCGGGTCTGGGCCTATCTGATCGCGCTTGTCATCGTTGCAGGCGTCGCACTCTATTCACTGGCCTCGGCAATGCCTGCGCCCGTCTGGTCACAGCGCTCGCTGCCAGTCGACTCGGTAGAGACCAGCGCGAACATCCACACTGGACCCAATCGTTGCCAGATGCTGGCCAGCGTGCTCTACCATGACGTCGGCTGGACATGGCTCGCCATCCAAGACTTTCCCTGCGAGAGGCGCCTCCTCTATGAGCAGACTGTCCTCAGACAGAACCACACCGTCTGGACAAGCGACCATCCTCGACCAGCGGTCGACGGCCGCGACCCGCAAAGCACCTACCGTGACACCCTCATGCTTATCAAGTTCTCTGGTGTCGGGCTGGCCGTTGGCACCGGTGGCATCTGCGGCCTCGCCTGGCTGGCCTGCGTCAGTCTGGTTGCGCTGCTCCGCCCATTGGTCAGGCGACCGCAGCTCACCAATAACACCCAGCAATGGCATCTGCTACCTATATAAACAGAGTTGGTGCTAGGATGCGTTTTGATGTTGTCCTGAACAATTTTTGCCTTGTGGTATATAATCACATACAGAGAGAGAGAGAGAGAGAGAGAGAGAGAGAGAGAGAGAGAGAGAGAGAGAGAGAGAGAGAGAGAGAGAGAGAGAGAGAGAGGC
>Ga0105046_10009171_pt1 | contig 15485 bp, 18 predicted proteins | sample MAT03_FD_78385 | JGI IMG/M metagenome (GOLD analysis project Ga0105046, IMG submission 78385) | Freshwater microbial communities from Lake Fryxell liftoff mats and glacier meltwater in Antarctica - MAT-03 (megahit assembly) | ecosystem: Environmental > Aquatic > Freshwater > Ice > Liftoff...
CGATCAGCCAAAATATGCAGGTCTGGCAAAAGCACGCAAACTTTGGTCATCACCCATGACGTAATATCGGCGGTGGTCGGCAAGAATGACCGAAATGAGCCAGATAAAACCGTTTCGAGATCAAGATTCCGCTTAAATGCCGGGGCAAGCGGTCGTTAAAGCTGGTGAACAGCTGATGAAGGACGATGGACCCGGCTATGGCAGAACAACAGGCACAGCGCGGCAATTTCAGGGACCGGATGAGGCTTGCCGCCTCCATCCTTTCGGGTCAGGCCAATGCCGATGACGATGCGGCGCGCGACGATGCCGTCTTCGAAAATATCAGCAAGCTGCAGTTTCTGAAAATCTTCTCGTTTCTGGAGCAGGTCCAGCTTGATCCCTTGCCCGATCATTACCGGCTGGCGTGGGAATATCTGAACGGCGGCAACATGCTGATGCGCGATGCGGTCAACCGCAAGCTCGATGCCAACGGCAGGCTGTCACCCGATATCGTTGCCGAAATTCTCGACGAGTGCGAAGGCCAGATCAAGGTCAAGGACCTCAACACGCTGGTATCGGAGAGCGAGGCGTTGCTCGCCGGCGGTTTCAAGACGCTGAGCAAGAGTGGCAAGGAAAGCAAGGCGTATGCAGAGGCGCTGCAATCGCGACTCGAATGGATGCGCGATCTCGATCCTGTCGATCAGGCCGACATGCCCATCGAAGCGCAGTTCAAGGCGCTGCTCAAGATCACCACCCAGATGATGCAATCGACCAAAAAGGCGAGCGAGAGCCTGGATCAGAGCACGAAGAAGCTCACCCAGATGCGCGGTCGGCTTGATGAAGCCAACGACAAGGCGCAGCGCGACCAGCTGACCGGCCTGCCCAACCGCTGGGCATTCGAGCAGCAGTTCTCCGCTGCCATCATCCGCGCCAAGGAACGCTTCGAACCGCTGTCTGTAGCGTTTATCGACATCGACCATTTCAAGCTGGTCAACGACACCCACGGCCACGAAGCCGGTGACCGGGTGCTGCAACTGGTCGCCAAGCATCTCGACCGGTTCGGGCGGGGCAACTGCCATCTTGCGCGGCACGGCGGCGAGGAATTCGTCATCGTGCTGGAGAACTGCGGTACATCGGAGGCCAAGCAGCAGATCGACGTGGTTCGCGAAGAACTGGCGGAGCGATCGCTGGTCAACCGCGACAATGGTGCAACCATCGGTCAGGTTACGTTTTCTGCCGGGGTTGCTCCGTTCGACCCCAGCGAACCCAACCGCCAGGTGCTGCGCAACGCCGACGCAGCCTTGTACGAAGCCAAGAACAGCGGACGCAACAAGGTCCTCATCTACGGCGCAACCCGCACTTCTGCCTGAACCGGATAGCTGAACCATGGCATTTTTCCTTGTCTCCACGCTTGCTTTCTTCAGGGCTTTGGGTATTAGCCCGCGCTTGCCTTTGGACGATTGATCGTTCGGGCATAGCAAGAAAGCCGGAGGGGTGCGCCGCATGGTGCGCGCATCAGCGATCGGCAGATGACTGAAGGAAGCCCACACATGCCGCTTTACGAGCATGTCTTTCTGGCGCGCCAGGACCTGTCACAGGCCCAGGTTGATGCGCTGGCAGCAACCGCAACCGAGATTGTCGAAACCAACGCGGGCAAGGTCACCAAGACCGAGGCCTGGGGTCTGCGCAATCTCGCCTACAAGATCCAGAAGAACCGCAAGGCGCATTTCGTGCTGCTCAACATCGAGGCCCCTGCAGGCGTCGTCGCCGAGCTGGAACGCCAGACCGCGATCAATGAAGATGTCATCCGCTATCTGACCGTGCGCGTCGACGAACTGGAAGCAGGTCCGTCGGTAATGATGCGCAAGCAGGACCGCGAACGTCGCCCCCGCCGCGACCGCGACTCCTGAGTTAGACAAGGATAAAGACATATGGCACGTCCATTTTTCCGTCGCCGCAAGTCCTGCCCGTTCTCGGGCAAGAACGCTCCCGTCATTGATTTCAAGGATGTCCGCCTGTTGCAGGGTTTCATGTCCGAGCGGGGCAAGATTGTCCCCAGCCGGATCACCGCTGTATCGGGCAAGAAGCAGCGCGAGCTGTCCAAGGCCATCAAGCGCGCACGCCACGTCGGCCTGCTGCCGTACATCGTGAAGTAAGGAGCAAGCGCCATGCAGATCATTTTGCTCGAACGGATCGAGAAGCTGGGCTCGATCGGTGACGTTGTCACCGTGAAGGACGGCTATGCCCGCAACTTTCTGTTGCCCAACAAAAAGGCGCTGCGCGCCAACGAAGCCAACCGCAAGGTGTTCGAGGCCAATCGTGAGCGCATCGAAACCGACAACGTCGCCAAGCGCGATGAAGCCGCCAAGCGCGCCGAAACCGTCGATGGCATGCAGGTCGTGCTCATCCGCGCCTCGTCGAACAGCGGCCAGCTTTACGGCTCGGTCTCGGTTCGCGACATCGCCGATGCGCTCAATGGTGCTGGTGCGACCGCAGTCACCAAGGTGATGGTCGTGCTGGACCGCCCGATCAAGACCCTGGGCGTCTTCCCGGTGAAGATCGCGCTGCACCCTGAAGTGTCGGTGAATGTCACCGTCAACGTTGCACGCAGCGATGACGAAGCCGAACTGCAGAAGGCCGGTGTCGATGTGATGCGTCAGATGTTCGAGGCAGACCAGCAGCCAGTTGGCTTCGTGGAAAAGTTCGACCCCAATGCCGAACCGGGCACCATCCTGGTTGATGAACCCGAAGAAGACGAAGCCCAAGGCGAAGCAGACGCCGCCTGACCGGGTTTCAGTACCAGACATAACACGCCGGGTTCCAGCAATGGAGCCCGGCTTTTTTTGTTCGGATCATCCCCTTGCAGGGAAGGATTGATGTCACTGCGCTGGCGGTGTGACGACTTCTGCGTTGAAGCGCTGTGCAAGGATCATGAAGTTGGTTATTTCGCGGCGCAAGGTACCGCGCTTCACCCCGAAATCACTGATCAGATACCGCGCCACAAACGGCTCTCCGGCAACGGACACCCCCGCCTTGCTGAATTCATAGTTGCGGTTGAAGTCACCCGCCGCCTGCGCAAGGTTGGCCGCATTGCGTTCTGCCGGTTTGGGCCAGAAGGCGAGCATATACAGCCCCTGGCACTGGGTCGGCTGGGCTTGCGGGCAGGCGGTGAAGAACATGTTGATCTTCAGGTCGCCAAAGCTTGCCTCGACAAAGGTGCGGCCATCGGGGCTCTGCCGGTCAGAAGCGATGACCGACGTTCCGAACGCCGACAGGATTTCGCGAACGCTGGTTGGCGTGAAGGCGGACACCTAGGTGCGGTCATCGGGGCTGCCCTGTTGCTGCTGCTGCTGCTGCTGCTGGGCCTGCGCGGGAGCCGACGCTACCGTCAACAGCGCTGCTGCTGCCGATGTTGCCTGCCAAAACCGCGCCGCGCCTGTGGTGTTCGCCTGCATATCCTGTCCCCCTATTGCGTTTCTGGCCGACAGCATAACCGCAGCTTGTCGCGCCTTGCAACCATTTGAAACACAAAGATCATGCGTTGATTTTCCTGTAATGACACTGTCGCGCAAAGTCGTTAAGCACCCGACATGAACACTGTAGAGACGACTATCGCTGCGCTTGCCGACCATTACGACCGCTCGGTCGGTAATTTGCAGAATGCCATCCGCGCCTATGTCGAACATGGCAAAGCCCCCGATCCCGCTGACCGCCGCAACGGTTCGTTCAGCTATCCGATGCTGCGGATCGAATATGGCGGGCAGGAGCACAGCGTCATTCCCAGCTTGTCGTTTGGTCGGCTCAACGCGCAAGGGATCTACAGCACCACCGTCACCCGCCCGCGCCTGTTTGCCGATTATCTGACCGAACAGCTCAGCCTGCTGCGCGAAAATTACGATGTGAACATCACGGTCGAGCCAAGCACGCAGGAGATACCCTTTCCTTATGTGCTCGATGGCATCGCCGGATTGGATCTCGGCGGAACCACCCCGCTGGAGCTCGCCCGCCATTTCCCGACCACCGAACTGGCCGATATCGGCGATGAGATTGCCGATGGCTTTTTGCCTTATGGTCAGGGGCTGGAGCGGCCCTTGTCGCTGTTCGATGGCCTGCGCACCGATTTTTCGCTCGCCCGGCTGCGCCACTATACCGGCACCCCGCCAGAGCATGTCCAGCGTTTCATCCTGTTCACCAACTATCACCGCTATGTCGATGAATTCGTCGGCTGGGCATGCAGTCAGATCGGCAAGGGCCGCTATACCGCGCTGTCCGGCGCGGGCGGCCTGTATACCGACCAGCCCGGCGCAGACCCCAGCCAGCTGGTCGCCGACAGTGCCTGGCGGCGGCACCAGATGCCCGCCTACCACCTGATCGCACCCGATTTTGGCGGCATCACCTTGGTCAACATCGGCGTTGGCCCTTCGAACGCCAAGACGATCACCGATCACCTTGCGGTGTTGCGGCCCGAGGTGTGGCTGATGATCGGCCATTGCGGCGGCCTGCGCCCCACCCAGCGGATCGGCGATTATGTGCTCGCCCATGCCTATCTGCGCGACGACCATATCATGGACGAGGTGCTGCCGACCGAAATCCCGATTCCGCCGATAGCCGAAATCCAGCAGGCGCTGGCAGGCGCGGCCGAGGAGATTTCGGGCACCAGCGGTGCTGACCTCAAACGCCGGATGCGCACCGGCACCGTCGTCACCACCGACGATCGCAACTGGGAACTGCGCTATTCGGACAGCGCGCTGCGCTTTTCGCAATCGCGCGCGGTCGCCATCGACATGGAAAGCGCGACCATCGCTGCGCAAGGCTATCGCTTTCGTGTGCCATACGGAACGTTGCTGTGCGTCTCCGACAAGCCGCTGCACGGCGAACTGAAGCTGCCCGGCCAGGCAAATCGCTTCTACGACGAGGCGATAGCCGCGCATATGCAGATCGGCATCCGCGCCTGCGAGATGCTGCGCGGTGAAGGCCATAACCTGCACAGCCGCAAACTGCGCGCGTTCAACGAGCCGCCATTCCGGTAATTTGGCTCGTGATATAACTGCGTAATCTGCAAGTCTTTGCAGTTATGCATTGACGCAGGCGATAGGGCGTCCATATTCCTGGGCGGTGCACAGCAAGCAGCTTTGCGCCGTTGTCAGGGAACCCCCCGTTCATGCCGCACCGCGTCCACGTTGCCCGCGAACTTGCCGAAGTGTTCAAGCTGATCGCGCATCCTGACCGGATCCGCCTGATCGAGGAACTGCGCAACGGCGAGTGCGATGTAAACAGCCTGGCGGTGCGGCTGGACCTGCCGCCGACCCGGCTGTCGCAGCATCTGAGCCTGTTGCGCGCCGCGCGGATGGTCGAGGAGCGGCGCAACGGTCGCCAGCATCTTTACAGGCTGGCCCAGCCGCAGATCGCGCGATGGATCACCGACGGGCTGGCGTTCGTCGAGGCCAGAGCTCCTGCGTCGATGGCCGGTGATTTGCGCGAGGTGCGTGCGCTCTGGTCCTGATCTCTTGCCCATCAATCCCAAAACAAGGAGCCTTTGATGCCCCATTTTGCTGCTGGTGTTGTCCGCTTCCAGACCGAAGTCTTCCCCGAAAAGCAGGCGCTGTTTGAAAGCCTGGCCAAGGGCCAGTCGCCCGAAGCGCTGTTTATCACCTGCTCTGATTCGCGCATCGAAACCGCGATGATCACCCAGACCGACCCGGGCGAGCTTTTCATCTGCCGCAACGCGGGCAATATCGTGCCGCCGCATACCCACCATACGGGCGGGATGACAGCTTCGATCGAATTTGCCGTGGCTGCGCTCAAGGTGCCGCATATCGTGATCTGCGGGCATACCGAATGCGGCGCAATGAAGGGCGCGATGAACCCGGCCGGGCTCGATGGCCTTCCGCACGTCCGCGAATGGTTGGGCTATTCGCGCGCTGCGGTCGAAGTGGTCAACCACATCGGCGCTGGGCTTGATGACACAGGCAAAATGAAGCTGCTGCTGGAGCAAAACGTTATTCTGCAGCTCAACCATCTCAAGACCCACCCCTCTGTTGCTGCACGGATGGCTGCTGGCGAGCTGCTGCTGCATGGCTGGATCTACGATATCAAGACCGGCGATGTGACCGCATATGACAAGGCCACGGAAAAATTCGTCCCCGTCCATGAGCATTACGCCAGCGAGATGGCAGCCATTGCTCTTGAAAAGCACGAATGTGCCGCCTGAAACCCGGCGTAGCATAACCCTTCCCCCAGGAGCCTGATCATGCCTGCCACTGCAGCCCCGATGGGCGAGTTTGAGACGATGAAGAGGAGCTGGCCGCAAGACCTGCTCGCCTCCGTCGTCGTGTTTCTGGTGGCGCTGCCGCTTTGCCTTGGGGTTGCCATCGCCTCGGGCGCGCCTCCGGCACTGGGACTGATCACCGGGATTATCGGCGGTCTGGTGGTCGGCGGCCTTGCCGGCTCGCCGCTGCAGGTCAGCGGCCCGGCTGCGGGCCTTGCCGTGTTGTGCTACCAGCTGGTCGAAGAACACGGCCTCGTCATGATGGGGGTCGTTGGCCTGATGGCGGGGGCCTGGCAGCTGATCGCGGGCATGGCGCGGCTTGGCCAGTGGTTCCGCGCAATCTCGCCTTCGGTCATCCACGGTATGCTGGCGGGGATCGGCGTGCTCATCCTGGGCTCGCAGTTTCACGTGATGATCGACGACAGCCCGCGTGGCAGCGGTCTTGAAAACCTGATGTCGATCCCCGAGGCGATCTACAAGGCGATCTTTCCGATGGCGATGGACAGCCACCATCTGGCCGCCATGGTAGGTGTGGCAACGATTGCTGCGATCCTGATCTGGAACCAGTTCAAACCCAAGGCGCTCAAGATGGTGCCCGCGCCGCTGATCGCAGTGATCGTCGGAACACTGGTTGCAGCCTTTGCCGGGTTCGACATCAACCGCGTCACCGTGCCCGACAACATCATCGCATCGCTGAACATTCCCACGATCGAAGCGCTGCAACGCGGGCTGGCGATGGACATCTTCCTGCTGGGCATCGTGTTTGCATTCGTGGCGAGCGCCGAAACCCTGTTGTGCGCCACTGCGGTCGATCAGATGCACACTGGACCACGGACCAAATACGACAAGGAACTGCGCGCGCAAGGCATCGGCAATATGCTGTGCGGTGCGGTCGGCGCGCTGCCGATGACCGGGGTGATCGTGCGATCATCCGCCAATGTGCAGGCAGGCGGCAAGACCCGGCTTTCGGCGATCATGCACGGCGGCTGGATTCTGGCAACGGTCGTGGCGCTGCCCTGGCTGCTGGCCTACATACCGACCGCAGCGCTGGCAGCGATCCTGGTCTACACCGGCTACAAGCTGGTCAACATCGCACAGATCAGGAAGATTGCGTCTTATGGCAGGGTCGAGCTGGCGATCTATTTTGCGACGCTGCTGGGCATCGTGTTCTTTGACCTGCTCACCGGGGTAATTCTGGGCTTTGTGCTGGCAACGGCGAAGGTGGTCTATACCTTCACCCATGTTCGTGTTGACCTGGAAGACGACGAGATGACGGGGCGTACCGATGTGTTCCTGCACGGGTCGGCGACCTTCTTCTCGATCCCGCGGCTGGCCAGTGTGCTGGAGACGGTGAAGTCAGGGCGCGAAGTTCACGTCCATGTCGAACATCTCGATCACATCGACCACGCCTGTCTCGATATGCTGGGTGCATGGGAGAAGCAGCACAACGCCACCGGCGGCTCCATGGTCATGGAATGGCAGGACTTGCGCGATCGTTATGCATCGCCCTACCAGAAGATGCAGGATCAGGCGCAGGGCTCTGACAATCGCCCGAATGACCCACGAGACCGGCCAAAAGAAGCCTTGCCGGTGCTTGAACCGGCGGCCTGATGCTTCAGCAATTCATCACAATGGGGCCACTATGGCTATCCGGCGGCCGGTTGTTGGCAGTCGTCGATCAATGTGACGAACTTGTCGAACAGATTGGAACACATTGGGCCAGTCAGCGTAATTCCTCCATCAGCGGGCCGGACTGCCGGTTTGTTGAACAGAGGAGACTGACATGAGCGATGCGATAAAAATCGCAGCAGCGCGCATCAAGGAAGACGCGCTCAACCTAGCCGAACGGGCCCGGCGCGAGGCCGCGAGCGCGTTTGCATCGGTAAACGAAAACCGCGATGAATTGCGCGCCAAGGCGACCGAAACCGCAAAGCTGGCTGGTGAAGTGATTGCCGAAAATGCGCGTATCGCAACCGATTTGGCGCGCAGGAATGCTTCGGCGGCTGCGACCATGATTTCGGACAACGCCCGGACACTCAGCGACGAGATGGGACCTTTGCGCGAGCAGGCCGAACTGTTTGCGCAGGACGCATCGGAACGCCTGAGCAATGCGGCGCGCGAACTGTCTGAGAAGGTCAGTCAGAACAGCAAATACGCAAGCGAACAGGCGCGGGCCCACCCAGGCATCGTTGTCGGGCTGGCCGCTGGCGGCTTGGCGCTGCTCGTCACCGCTTTTGCTTTGTTGCGCAAGCCGAAGGCTGAAGAGCCAGCCCCCGTGCCTGCCGATAATACATTGGTGCGGGATCCAGGCGCGCCGACCGGTGCTGCCGCGCCGACTGGACCTGTTCCGGCCAAGCCGAGGAAATAACCCGTCTGGCCGGCCATCTGGCTGACCGGACGACACGAGACAGGCGTCGTGCATGATTCTGTCATGTTATGCGTCCTAGGGCCTGCACTCCGGCAAGAGGCGCCCCCCGCTTCAGGAGGGCAGGCCCTAAACTTTTACCCAACTCACCAAGGGCAGGCAGTATGGCTTACCAGCCGCACTGTTTGCCCTTGTTCTGTTGCTTCAGCCACACCTGCAAAGGCGCGAAATATTCGACCATCGCGGTGCCGTCCATCTCACGCGATCCGGTGAAGGCTTCCAGAGCATCTGGCCAAGGCTTCGATGCTCCCAGTTCCAGCATGGCATTCAGCCGCGTGCCAACGTCTTTGTTGCCATAAAAGGTGCAGCGGTGCAGCGGCCCCGTCCACCCAGCAATATCGCATGCCGCCTTGTAGAACTGGAACTGCAGGATACGCGCGAGGAAATAGCGGGTGTACGGCGTGTTGGCCGGGATATGATATTTCGCGCCCGCATCGAACGCATCGGCAGGCCGGTCAACCGGCGGGGTGATGCCCTGATATTGCAGGCGAAGTGCGGTCCATGCCTCGTTATACCCGGCAGGTTTGATGCTGCCATCGAAGACACCCCAGCGCCAGCGATCGACCAGCAGACCGAAGGGCAGGAACGCCAGCTTGTCCATGCCCTGACGCAGCAACAGCCCCAGATCCTTGTCCGCGCCCGGCACCTCGGCCTTGTCGAGCAGACCGATCTCGACGAGATAATCGGGTGTGATTGACAGCGCGATCATATCCCCGATGGCCTCGTGGAAACCGTCGTTGGCGCCATCAAGATGCAGCGTATCCTGCTTGTTATAAGCACGTTGATAGTAATTGTGCCCCAGTTCGTGGTGGATCGTGGTGAAATCGTCGGCGTTCACCTTGATGCACATCTTGATGCGGACATCGTCCTTGTTGTCGACATCCCAGGCCGAGGCATGACAGACCACTTCGCGGTCGGCAGGTTTGACAAACTGCGAACGCTGCCAGAATGTCTCGGGGAGTGGGGCAAAACCCAGCGACGAGAAAAAGCCCTCGCCGCCTCGCACCATCTTGATCGGATCGTAATTCTGCGCCGTGAGCAACTCGGTGACATCATAACCGATGTCGCCTGCTCCTGCGGGGGCGACGATTTCATAGATGTTGCCCCATTCCTGCGCCCACATGTTGCCCAGCAGGTCGGCACGGATCGGGCCGGTTTCGGGCTGCACCGCATCGCCATATTTCTCGTTCAGCTTGGTGCGTGTGTAGCAGTGCAGATCATCGTACAGCGGCTTGACCTGCTGCCAGAGCTTCTCGGTGAGCGCGGCAAATTCATCGGCACTCATGTCATATTGCGAGCGCCACATCGCGCCGACATTGTCAAAGCCCAGTTCGCGCGCGCCCAGATTGGCGATTTCGACCATGCGGCCATAATCGTCCTTCATCGGCGCGCCGACATTGTCATGCCAGCTTGCCCACATCTCCTTGAGCTGATCGGGGTTGCGGTTGTCGCCCATCGCCGCCTCGATGTCCGATCCGTTGACCGGCTTGCCATCAAGCGTGCCCTTGCCCTTGCCATAGCTCGACTGAAGGTCGGTGGCGATGGTGTTGAGCTCGGTTGCCGCGCCCGGCGTGGTCGGCGCGGGCAGCACGATACCGCCGCGCAGCTTGTCGAGCTTGCGCCGCGTCTCCGCGCTTAGCCCCGCGACATCGTTGAACCTGGCCGCTTCCAGAGCGAACCGCACCTGCATCTGGGTGCCCTTGGCTCCGACTTCGGCAGCAAGCGCGTTGGTATCGTCGGTCAGATAAGTCGAATTGACCCAGAACACGCGGCTGGCCGAGATGCTGTAATCGAACGTCTCCTGTTCGGCAGACGCGACAAACGCTTCGGCATCAGCGACGGTTGGCTTGGCGGCCATGGTCTGCTCGGCAGCCTCATCGGCGTGCGCGGGCGCGGCGACAGCGGCAACCGACAGCGCGATCACCGACGCGATGGTCTTGAAACGTTTCATGGTCAGGCGACCCCTCATGTTGAAGCTTGTTTGTTGCTGGCCATGATTAGGCCTGCCCCGGCGCGGGTCAAGTGGTGAGGAATGAAACCATCTCATCGGCCAGTGCGCTTTCCACGACGCTCGACATATGCGTGCCGTTGATCTGGCGATAAACTCCGCGCGCCAATCTGCGCGCAAGTTCAGGCGCAGAGCCATTGTCCTGGTCATCCTTGCCGCACACCACCAACACCGGTACGTCGCAGCCGACCAGCGCATCGGTGTCGATATCGCCAAAGCTGTCGAGCAGCAACCGCGCCGCTACCGGATCGATCGCTTGCGTCTTCATGAAGGCGACGGCCATGAAATGCTGGTCGCCGCGCTTCACCTCGTCGCGCCGGTCGATTGCGGTGACGAAGAAATCGCGCCGCCGCCCCCAGCCGGTCAGCCCTTCCCAGCCCATCCCCGCCATCACCGCCTTACCCGGCGATGCGCCGACGACAAGCAGCTTGGCTGTGGTGCGCGCGCCGAGCGAGAAGCCGCCAAGATCATAATCCTCCAGCCCCAGGGTTTCGATCAGCGACAACGCGTCATCGACCAGCACGTCGCTGGGATAAGCCACCGGATCGTGCGGAGCGGCGCTTTGGCCATGCGCGCGCAGATCGGGCATGATCACGCGATACCCCGCCTGCGCCAGCCTGGCGGCATGGCCAAACTTGATCCAGTTGATCTGCGCATTGGAGAACAGGCCGTGGAGCAACAGCAATGGCCGCCCCTCTCCCAACTGGTGCACGGCAAGCTGGGTGCCGTCAAAGGAGCGGATCAGGGATGTGGTAACGATGCTGGTGACAGCTGCGGTCATCCGCGCTCTTTAAGGCCAGCCTGCTGCATGCGCCAGAGCGCAAGATCGATCCGGTCCTGCCCGAAAAACGGCTCCCCATCGAACACCAGCGTCGGGACGCCCCAGTGCCCGGCTGCTTCCAGCGCAACCTGGTTGCCAGCGATATCAGAATCGAGCACGTCTGGCTCGGCGCTGGCGATCGCATCCATCGCGGCAAGGTCCAGCCCGGCGCGCTGCGCTGCTGCGGCCAGATGATCACCCGCGTGCCAACCTGCCGTGCCGCCCCAGATCAGCTGCGAGACTTCATCGCAAAATGCCAGGCTTTTGCCCTGCCGCGCTGCGACCTGCCCCAGCCGGGTGATGCGGTAGATATAGGGCTGGTCAGCCGCAATGCTGCGTGTTGCCATATCCTGTACGATGGGATCAGGATTGGGAGGCGAGAACGGAATATCCAGATAGCGCGACAACCGGAACACGTCGGTCAGCGTATAGCGCAGCCAGCTGGGATGGTTCTTCTCGAAGAAATCGGGCTGCCGGATCGCCAGCGGATACACCGGTCGCAGGTTGATCGTCAGATCGTATTGTTCAGTCAATCCGCGATAACGCTGCGTCGCCAGATAGCTGTAGGGCGAACGGAACGACCAGAAGATGTCGGCGATAAGCGTCATAAAACAGCTTGCGACAAAGGTACTACCAATTCTGCGTAAGGCGTTCCACCCAGCCGCTGCACAAATTCCTTGTCAGCGGTTACCATGTGGCAGGACATCTGTCTTGCAAGCTCGAGGTACAGGCAATCATAAACCGGGTGTCTCAGCCGGAACGACAAAGACAACGCGCCGTCAACAAGCGAACGCGATGGATAAAGTCGGCTGAAAAACTCCGGAATATCCTCCAGATGGCGATGTGCGTGAATTTCCAGCAGTTCGGAACCCTCGACTTTTTTCCGGAACGTACTTGCTGCCTCGATCAAGAGCCAATCCGGTGCAATCAGCGGGTCGGGAAGATCGAACAGGCCGCGCGCCAGTTCGCTGTCGTGTTCGCGCACCAGCCATTTGACCGCCACACTGGCATCAACCACCAGTGTCATCGCCCACCAGTGTCATCGGCCCAGCCGTCGTCAATCCACTTGCCGTGTTGGGTGTCCCGATCATGGCGGATGAACACAGTGCTGTCGCTCCCTTCCGGACCATCGGGAGGGGTCATCGCCAGCGCCTTATCCGACAGACGCCGAAGTTCATGAGCTGGCTTTTTAGCAAGTGGCCGTCCCGCTTCGATCAATTCGCGCAGCTCGGCTTCAAGCGATGTGCCGCGCTCACGCGCCAGAGCGCGATAGCTTTCGAGCGTTTCATCCCTGAGTTTGCGGATCAATGCCTGTCCCATGCGGGCGACGATATCAAAACGCTATCATCGCTGCAAGTCACCCCTTTTTGAGGTGCCGCCGCCCGAGCAGTTCGGCGATCTGCACCGCGTTGAGTGCGGCACCCTTGCGCAGATTGTCGGATACGCACCACAAAGAGATGCCATTTTCCACGGTGCTGTCATCGCGCACCCGGCTGACATAGGTTGCACCGTCGCCGACGCACTCGACCGGGGTTACGTATCCGCCGTCCTCACGCTTGTCGACCAGCATGATGCCGGGGGCTTCGCGCAGGATACTCTGCGCATCCTCGGCGCTCAATTCGTTCTCGAATTCGATGTTCACCGCTTCTGAATGCCCGACGAATACCGGAACGCGCACACAGGTGGCGGTCAGCTTGATCTTGGGATCAAGAATTTTCTTGGTCTCGACTACCATCTTCCACTCTTCCTTGGTCGATCCATCATCAAGGAAGTCATCGATATGCGGAATGACGTTGAAGGCAATCTGCTTGGTGAACTTCTTCGCCTCGGCGCTGTCACCGACAAAGATGTTGCGCGACTGCTCGAACAGTTCATCCATGCCGTCCTTGCCTGCGCCCGAGACCGACTGATAAGTGGCCACGACAACCCGCTTGATCTTCGCGGCATCGTGCAGTGGTTTCAGCACCACGACCAGTTGCGCGGTCGAGCAATTGGGGTTGGCGATGATGTTGCGCGCCTTGTAGCCATCGATCGCATCGGGGTTCACTTCCGGAACGATCAGCGGCACATCGGGGTCCATGCGGTACAGCGATGAATTGTCGATCACCACGCATCCCTGCGATGCCGCACGCGGAGCGTGTTGCTTGGTGGCCGCAGAGCCGGCGGCAAACAGCGCGATATCCCAGCCGGTGAAATCGAAATGCTCGATATTCTGCACCTTGAGCTTCTTGCCGGTATCGCCGAGTTCCACCGTCGTGCCCGTCGAACGCGACGAGGCGATCGCAGCAATCTCATCGATCGGAAACTCGCGTTCAGCCAGAACGGCCAGCATTTCGCGACCGACATTTCCGGTCGCGCCGACTACGGCAATTCGATAACCCACGGATCAATTCCTCCAGTGCAATGCACCGGCGCGCCTAGCCTCTCAAGGGGTCCAATACAAGAAGCGAGTGGCCGGCGCGCAAAGCAGCCGCCAAGCGCAACGAAAAAGGGCGGCCCTTGTAGGACCGCCCTTTCAGCAAAAGGAGGCTATCGATTAAAGAAATCAGCTTTCGGTACTGCCCTTGGCCGGACGGTTGTCGCGGCGCTCGGCGATGCGGGCGCGCTTGCCGGTCAGGCCGCGCAGATAATACAGCTTGGCACGGCGCACGACACCGCGACGCACAACGAAGATCGAATCGATGTTGGGCGAATAAAGCGGGAATACGCGCTCGACGCCTTCACCGAACGAAATCTTGCGCACCGTGAAGTTGGAGCCGAGGCCCCGGTTGGAGCGTGCAATGCACACGCCTTCGTAGTTCTGGACGCGGGTGCGGTCGCCTTCGACAACGCGAACACCGACGCGCAGCGTATCGCCAGCCCGAAAATCGGGGATGGACTTGCTTGCCTTGAATGCCTCGATAGCTTCTGCTTCGAGCGTCTGGATGAGGTTCATCGACCTTTTTCCTATCTTTTTCGCCGCGCACCAGAGGGCGACCGATCCGGAGCGCCCCCATGGCGCTCCCAAAGATCCGGCCGCCTTAGCCGTGTTGTCTCCGCTGCACAGGCGTCACGCCATGCCCGGATTTTCGCGTGATCCCCCGATCGCAGCACTTCGGGGATCGCACGCCCTTCCCAAATCTGAGGTCGGGTGTAGTGCGGATATTCAAGCAAACCGTTCTCGAACGATTCCTCGTCTCCGCTGGAAGACGCGCCCATTACATCGGGAAGCAGCCGAACGCAAGCATCAAGCAGGACAAGCGCGCCGGTTTCTCCGCCCGACAAAACATAATCGCCGATCGAGATTTCCTCGACAGCCCGCGCCTCGAACAACCGCTCGTCAAACCCCTCGAACCGCCCGCACACGATCGTGACGCCGGGACCGTCGGCAAGCTGCCGCACCCTCTGCTGGGTGAGCGGTGCCCCGCGCGGCGTCATCGCGATGACGGGTGCGTGTGGAGCGCGCTCCAGCGCATGATCGACCGCCGCCGCCAGCACATCGGCACGCAGCACCATGCCAGCCCCGCCGCCTGCCGGAGTATCATCGACGCTGCGGTGTTTGTCGGTGGCAAAATCGCGGATCTGGATGGCATCGAGCGACCACCGCCCCTCGGATAAGGCGCGTCCGGCAAGGCTGTGCCCCAGAGGACCGGGGAACATTTCGGGGTAGAGCGTGAGGATTTGGGCGGGCCAACAGGCCAGCGCACTCATAGCTGCGTCACCGACGCAACCAAGAAAAAACCCAACGCCAGAAACGCGCCTCTGCCAGCATGAGCTTGGCCACAAAGGGCGGCATGCCAGCATCGGTGAGTGTTCTTGTTTCGGTAGACGGATTGAATGCAAGTCGGACAACCGCGAGCATCAACCGAATCTCGACAGCGGCAAGAACGATCAGGCCTGCAACTCGCAGGGGTTCGAGATAGGCAAGAATGTCGCGGGCATTCTCGGGCACGATCCACGTTGCCAAATAAATGCCAAAGCACTGCAGTGCGACGATGCGCATGGC
>Ga0105046_10009173_pt1 | contig 15483 bp, 12 predicted proteins | sample MAT03_FD_78385 | JGI IMG/M metagenome (GOLD analysis project Ga0105046, IMG submission 78385) | Freshwater microbial communities from Lake Fryxell liftoff mats and glacier meltwater in Antarctica - MAT-03 (megahit assembly) | ecosystem: Environmental > Aquatic > Freshwater > Ice > Liftoff...
CTGCGATCGACAGCGGGGCGAAGATCATCTACCTGCCCAAGACGCAGGGGTACTCGTTCTCGACTCCGGTGCGGCTGCATGGTCAGCTCGAACGGATCGTGGGGTTGGGGACTGAGCTGCACTGGAACCAGGATGTCTGGAAGAGTCAGGGCCCACGGAATCAAATGGAGGCCGCAGGGACTCCACCGCCCTTGCTGATCTTTGACGAACCGGATCCGAACCGGGTCGTCGTACTTGATCGCCTTGGTGTCGTGCATTTACAGCATGCGTCCCCGGCGACGTTGGTACTTCGCAGTAGTACTCCGGAGCGTTACACCACAGGGGTGGCGGGCGGCAAGCTGTTCGGAGAGGACATCGCTGGAGCGGACTGGCACTTCGACCATCCTCAATCGGTCTGGGTTCGTCAGTGGAATCCAGAGAGCCATGAGAGCGGCCCCTGCATCCACAGTCGTGGCGCGACGATCTGGTCGTTGGGCTTCAAGACCGAGTATGAGAGTCAGAAGCTCCTCGCGGAAGACGGTGCCTCGACCGAAATCCTGGGTGCCTTCATCTATCCCATCGGGACGATTCCCGATGACCGCCCGATCTTCGAAAACCGCAACAGTCGCATCACTCTGGTGTATGGGGTCAGCGTCTATCACGCGAATCACAAGGTCCACATTCGAGATGTCAGCGGGACAGATGTCATGGAGATTGGCAACGCTGTGATGAACTGGGCAGGCTCGCGGGCGCGGATGGATTTGTTTTGGTCGGATGCTCGATAAAGTGGATATCAGTGCCGGGGCTGACTGGAGAGTGGTCGCTGGCCACTCCTCATCCCAGGAAGACCCACAGTGTCGACTCCGTCACTCGATCTATCCCGCTTCCACTGGAGCGAGTTCCGCTCGGCGTGGGATCTCGCGCCCGATACGGTGTACTTGAATCATGGGTCGTTCGGTCCGTCTCCGCGTGTCGTGCGAGAGGCCCGGCAACGGTGGAGTGATGAGCTCGAACGAAACCCGATGGAGTTCTTGGTTCGGCGGCAGGAATCTCTGCTCGATGAGGCGAGTCGCGCGCTAGGCAAGTTTGTTGGTTGCCGCCCCCAGAATCTGGTGTTCGTGCCGAATGCCACTGTGGCGATGAACATTGTGGCCGAGAACACGCAGCTCAAAGCGGGCGACGAGATCCTGTTGAACGAGCATGAGTACGGGGCGGTCATCCGCATCTGGGGGGCGCATTGTCGCCGCGCGGGGGCCAAGACGGTCTTGGCACGATTGCCTTTGGCCAGCGCCTCGGCCAGCGAACGTGTCGATGCCATTTTCGAGCGGGTCACGCCGCGCACCCGCATGATCGTGATCTCGCACGTCACCTCGCCGACGGCCTTAATCCTGCCGGTGGAAGAGGTCTGCCGTCGGGCCAAGCCGCTGGGCATTCCGGTCTGTATTGACGGTCCACATGCCGTGGCCATGTTGCCGCTGAAGCTCGACTCACTGGGCTGCGACTTCTATTGCGCGAGTCTGCACAAATGGCTGGCCGCCCCGTTTGGCAGCGGGTTCTTGTACACGAGCCCCCGCCACAAGTCGGGACTGCAGCCATCCATCATCAGCTGGGGCCGCAGTCTCTCGGGCCGCGAGCCGCGTTGGGTCGATGAGTTTCATTGGTCGGGGACCCAAGACCCGGCAGCGTATCTCGCGGTGCCAGAGGCGCTCCGTTTTTTGGAGTCAATCGGCCTCGAACGATTTCGAGAGCAGTGCCATTTGCTGGCGCGGTACGCGGGTTATCAACTGCAAGATCGACTCGGGGCGATTCCCCTGGCTCAGGATCATGAGTATGGGACGATGCTGACTCTCGAACTACCTCGGCTGGTCAAGGTTTCGCAACAGCCCGGCACTCCGCATCCGCTGCAGCTGCGATTGGCCGAGGAGTTCCAGATCGAAGTCCCGATCGTGGAGTGGCAGGATCGCCTGCATATCCGGGTCTCATGCCACCTGTACAACACGCCGGAGCAGATCGATCAGTTGGTGGAAGTGCTGGTAAGGCTCATGAACCAGTGAGCGGAATGTCGCTAGCCCGATGGCACTTGCTTTACGAATTCGAAGCGTAAGTGAGGGCGAGTGAGGGACGACGTTCTCTGGGTTTTCACGCCCCGGCATTTGGTTGTTGATCTAAACCAAGTGTCATTAGGCGCTCGCCACCGGCACATATTGGCGAGCGGCGAGAAGAGCCGGCGGCTAGCGCCGGTCCGCTCACAAGGACCGGGAGGGCCAGTCCCCGTGGAGATAGACGTTGTCACCGCAGGGGGTGACTCGCAGAGAAGCCAACGACCGCGCGTCTTGCATCTTACCCGCTCCAGTTCCCCCGATCGGAGACAGAGCCGCTTGCCCTCCGAGAATGCAGGGGGCGACGAAGACATGGCACTCGTCGACGAGTTCCCCATCGAAGGCGGATCCGAGGACTCCCGCGCCGCCCTCGATAAGAACGTGCGTCATCCGCCGCTGCCCCAGTTCCTTCAGCAGCCACCGCAACGAAGGTCGCTCCGTGGAATCGGGATCACCGGCCAACGATAGGACCTCGACCCCCGCTTGTTGCAGAGCCACGATCCGGGCGGCGGGAGCATTCTGCGACGTGACCACCAAAACCGGCACTTCGAGTGCGGTCTGGACTAAGCGGGACGAGAGCGGCGTGCGGGCGTGCGAATCGAGTATCACTCGGGTCGCGAGTCGAGTTCCGGGCGGACGAGCCGTCAGCAGAGGATCGTCCTCAATTACGGTCGAGATGCCGACGAGGATGGCGTCGCATTGGCCGCGAAGTGCATGAGCCCGAGCGCGGGAGAGTTCGTTCGTAATCCATTTCGAGTCGCCAGTGCGTGTGGCGATGCGACCATCCAGCGACATCGCCCACTTGGCATGGACCCACGGCAGACCCTCCAGCATCAGTCGTCGAAACGGAGCAATCAGTCGCCGGGCCGCGACCTCACAGACTTCGGTCTCGACGGTAATTCCCGCCTCGCGCAGCTGAGCGATCCCTCGTCCATTGACGTGGGGAGCGGGGTCCACTGTGCCGATGACGACTTTTCGAATCCCCGCAGCGATGAGGGCCGGAGCACAAGGTGGAGTCTTTCCTTGGTGCGAGCAGGGTTCCAGGGTGCAGTAAAGGGTCGCCCCGCGAGCGCGCTCTCCAGCCTCTGCCAGTGCATGGACTTCTGCATGCGGGTCCCCGAATCGTTGGTGCCAGCCCTCGCTGATGAGGTGCAGTCGGTCATCGACGATCACAGCGCCCACGGGGGGGTTCGGCTCGATCGCTCCCACTCCTCGCTGAGCGAGTTCGATCGCATGACGCATTATGGACTCTGAGGAGTCGAATTGCATAAGAAGCCGTCGCGAGGATGATCTGTGAGCAAGTGCCAGCAGAAATTGCTGGTCAGGTTGCCACTACAGTCGACGCATCTTATCTGACAGGAAGCACAAATGCTTCAGTCGCTATTCGCGTCATAAGCATCAAATCATGGCTTCTGCGGAACAACCAGAACATTCGATACAAGTGGCGGCGGATCAGGAAAGTCGTCGATCCGCCGGATGATGCGTGTGTCATCCGGGTGAACATGAGGGTTCTCTAGAAGTGAGGGTCCGATGCTGCGGTCCTTCGGAAAACATTTTGTCGTGGCACTCGCATGTGCAGCTTCGGGCTGTTCGAGCAGTTGCTTCTACGACTGCATCGATGAAAAAGTTACCGGTTGCTACGACCATCTAGAGGCCAAACTGGCGTGGCACCAGTGCAAAGGCTGCTTCAGTGAGGTCGAGAATTACTGCGACTTTCGAGATGGCTTCATCGCGGGGTATACCCATGTGATGAGTGGTGGCGGAAACTGTCGCCCCACGTTGCCGCCACGCAAGTACTGGAGCTTGTGTACTCGGGGGCCAGATAATAACTGCCGCGTCATTGCCTGGTACAACGGGTGGAGCAGCGGAGTCGCACAGGCCCAGCGTGATGGAATGGGAGCCGGGCCGATCATCACCGGCCCGGACATCTACCACACAAACAATCCGTATCCCGTCGAACTGCCGGAAGATCTGCGCCGGGTCGATCCTGCGGCAGGTGGGGGTGAGCCCGGCCGGGAGATGCTTCTGGAAGACGAGGAGTTGGCCCCAGCTGATGGTGGGGACGATTTGCTGCTTCCGGAAAATGCTCCTCCACCCGAGCAGTACAACCCACCTGCGAATCCGAACTCGGGGGCAGTGCTTCCGATTCAGAAAGTCGATGGGCGTGTGTTCATGGAAGACTCGCTCATCCCACCAGCGCCACCTCGTTTTGATGCCTTGGGGAACTAAGTTCCCATTTTTCCCACTCGTCCTTCGCTAGCTACGGATATTCGCGGAGCGATTCAAATGCGATGCTTAAAGTTTGTCAAACTGGTTCTTCTGGGAGCGGCACTACCTGCCCTTTCCGGATGCTCAACCTTGATGCTTTCCCTGACAGGGCCGGATGCGGTCCCAGCGGGCAAAGTGCCGGGGCTGGTTCTCACTCGCCCTCGGTCGGACATGCAGGAAATCTCGCTGTCCCGACTGCGGCAGACCCCACCCGAGCACTATCAGCTCGGTCCCAATGACATTCTCGGGATTTTCATCGAGAATGTTCTGGGAAAAACGGGAGAGCCGCCGCCAGTCAACTTCCCTGAAGATGGTGAGCGAGACCCATCGATCGGATTCCCGATTCCCATTCGAGAGGACGGGACGATCGCTCTGGCGTACATCCCTCCGATGAAGGTCGAAGGGTTGACGATCGAGCAAGTGACCACCCTGGTCCGTAAGGCCTACACCCAGACTCAGAAGCTGTTGCCGGAAGGCAAAGATCGCATCATTGTGACGTTGATCAAACGCCGCACGTACCGCGTGCTCGTCGTTCGAGAAGAAGCCGGATCGAAGGATGGAGTCACCAAGCGTGGTGATGGCCACATGATCGACCTGCCCGCTTACGAAAACGACCTACTCCACGCCCTGAATGCGACCGGCGGCTTGCCTGGCACCGATGCCAAGAACGAAGTGCTCATCATCCGTGACGACGGCAACAAGGGGGCTCGTTACGATGAATTCGTCGGACAGGTCAAGATGTCAAAGATGCCTTGCCAAGCTCCACCCATCGTGCCGGATGCTCCCAACGTGACTCGGATTCCGCTGCGGTTTCATTCAGATCAGCTGCCTTCTTTTAGGGAAGAAGACGTGATTCTGAAGACCGGTGACATTGTGATGATCCAATCTCGTGAGAGCGAGAAGTTCTACACTGGAGGTGTCCTGGGAGGCGGGGATCATGTAATTCCGCGAGACTATGACCTCGACATTCTCGGTGCGATCGCTCTCGCTGGTGGTCCGCTCGGATCCTCGGGCAATTCGCTTTCCGCTTCTCAGCGTGGTGGTGGAGTAGGAGGTGGCGGTGGTGGTGGCCGGAACGCTCCGATCTCACCCTCCCGAGCTATCGTGATTCGCAAGTTACCTGACGGGGGACAGATTCCGATCCGAATCGATTTGAATCGAGCCCTCACTGACTCCAGCGAACGGATCCTGATTCAGCCCGAAGATATCGTGATCGTCCGATACACTCTGCCCGAAGAGTTGATCAACACAGCTTTGAGCCTGCTTCAGTTCAACTTCCTGACCTCACTCCGTCGCTAAACTGTGAATTGAAAATCTCAAGCAAAGGGTCGGCAGTCATGCCGACCCTTTTTGCATTGGGGGTATTGCCAGTGATCCCTTTTTCAGAGTGAGGATGTACGATGACCTCTCCCCGGTCACCACGAACCCAGTCAGTGCCCCCCTTTGGCAGGAGCGACTCATGTCCGGTCTCGGCGAGTTTCAGCGAGGCGAATTCCAGCTCATTGATTGGATTCGACGACGTTCGTCGCATCATCGCCAAGTCCCTGTCGGGATTGGCGATGATGCGGCGCTGCTCGCCCCGACTCCGGGCGAAGAGGTCATTGTGACGACCGATATGCTGATGGACGGTCGGCATTTTATCGTAGGACAAACCCTGCCCGAACTCATCGGGCGTAAGGCTCTGGCTGTCAATCTGAGTGACATTGCCGCAATGGGAGGGCGTCCCTTGGCGGCCTTCATCAGCTGGGCGCTGCCGCGTCACGGAGGGCGCGAACTGGCTCAGGCCTTGTGGACCGGAATATCCGAACTGGCTGAGACCTTTGATGTCGCCATCGCGGGTGGCGACACCAACAGCTGGGACGGCCCGCTGGTGATCAGCGTGACACTGGTGGGCGAAACCGTCGGGGGGCGAAGAATCCTGCGGAGCGGAGCACGACCCGGGGACTGGATTTTTGTGACCGGTCCTCTCGGGGGCAGCTTGAGCGGCAGGCATCTGACGTTCATGCCACGCGTCCGCGAGGCACTCGATTTGGTGCAGCGAGTCCTGGTGACTTCGATGCTCGACCTCAGTGATGGCATCGCCTCGGACGTGCGGCATATTCTCGATCAGAGCGGAGTTGGGGCCACCTTGGAGGCTCACTCAATCCCGATTCACCAGGATGTCGATCACTCACTTCCAAGCTCAGAAAAACTCCAGCGAGCACTGACCGATGGGGAGGACTTTGAGCTGTTGTTCACTGTCTCCCCGATCGAAGGCGAACGATTGCTCGCCCACCCCCCGAAGGGCTGGATGCCGATTCGAATTGGGACGATCGACGAACAGCTCGGCTGCCGCCTACGAACGAAGACTGGCGTTGAGACGCTCGCCCGCGGCGGTTGGGAACACTCGATTGACTGAGCCGGATGAGGCGGCCACTTCGCTCGGCAGGCCAACCCGAAGCGTCAGCGAGGACGAGTGCTGGGGGGCCGAGTTTCGCTATCCGCCTTTGCGGAATCGCTCGAACGCTTCACCCGCACGCGGGGTGTCGTCTTCTCCTTCCGGCCGCCCTCGCTGACGCGTCGGGTGAGCGTCCCTGTCTGGCCTGCTTCTCCCCGAAGAGAAGAAGAGGTCAAGAAACGACATCGCGATCAACCGCGCTTTGCCTCGTGGCTTCAAGTTGCGTCCCAGGAAACACCATCCCAGTGGATGACCTGTTCCAGGAATCCGCAGATTCCCGTACTGAACGTTTCCAGTAGGGCTTCCCCCTTCTCGGGAGTGGCGGACGCCGGAGAGCCGATGTGGCCTGGGATGGTGCGGTCCTTCGTGATCCAGCCGCGGTAGGCTTTGCCGAAGCCATATCCGGTCGGAACTGTGGGGACAGCGGTGTGCGGCTGCACGAGATGAGGAGCGATGCGCAGGATCATCGAGGTCTCCCACTCGCAGGCATGTCCCATCTCTTTTTGGACCAGATCATCGCGGCACGTCTTCGGGGTGCCAAAGTCCCAGTAGGTCGCAAACAACAACAACAAGTCTTTCCGCTCGCGGTGATGCTGCCGCAGCTCGAATACCGCTTGGCGTCCGGGAACATCGTTCCCTCCGTGCCCATTGATGAACACGATTCGCTTGAAGCCATGTCGCAGGAAGTTCTCGGCCAGTGCCCGGATCAAGTCGAGGTAGAGGCGAGGCGGGCTGGAGACTGTTCCCGGAAAATCGATATGGTGGTCCGAATTCCCCAGCCACTGCAAGGGAGCGAACAGCACGCGGTCGCCGATACGTTCATCCGCCCGGCGAATGACCTCTGCCAAGAGCATGCTGTCGGTAAAGACCGGCATGTGATGCCCATGCTGTTCCAAGGCAGCCACTGGGAACACGATCGGCGTGTCACGAGAGAGTCCGTCGACAGTTTTCCAGTTCAGGTCGGTCAATTGCATGGAGGTTTCCTCGGGGGCGGGGCGGGGCACGCGGTACAGCCACTCCCCAGACTTCCGAAGTCTTCGTCGGCGGGAATGGCCTTACAGCGATGTTCGTGGTTGGGACTGCGGCACTCGCAGGGTCACCAGAGTGCGAGCGAGCTCACTGGGAGACAACAGCCCAAGGGAGTTCTTCGCAAATTCCGACGAGATATGCCAGCGTGACAGCATTTCAAACATCACATCGCACGCAGAAAGAGACATCCCGAACTTCATCTTGAGCAGGATTGCTTCGCTGGGGGCCATGTCTTGAAACTGACTAATGAGCAGAAAATCCCCCTCATTCGGCAAGTTCACGTGGAACGCCTGCAAAGCGTCGGCCAGTCGCGGATCAATTTCGTGATCGACCTCTTGCGGTCCGTTCCGTATGTACCGACGAGCCGTCTGGGGGTCGACCGAGACAATCCTCGCAGCTGTTTCGCAGACGGCGTAGATGACACTTTCGTCCGCCAAAGTCGCTTGGTGCCGGTCTTCGTCCACATACCGATGCCAAGTTTCGAGTAGCTGATCCAGCTGCACTTGTGGTGGGACTGGCCGCAGAAACGGCACCTCGGTAAGGAAGCCAAAGCAGCGATCTCCGGTCAAACCGACTTGATCGGCCAAAGCGATACGTTCCAATGTCTCAAAAAACGCGACACGAAACGCGATATACGCGACGTCGGATTGAGGCACATGGGTGTCACAGACAGTGAGCATTCTTTCTACAGTGGCAAAGGCCGTACCCGGATTCAAGAGGGTCGGCGGGTGCTGCGAGACGATTCCTTAAGTCATACACAGTCAATAAGTTATCTCTTTGCAGGGCCGCCCAGACTACCAGCTGATTCGAGGTGTTGTTGTGTTGACGCAACATTCTCAACCGCCCTGATGTTGCGAAATCGGAACATCGAGCAGAGAGGTCAACGCCAAGGCGGTCGAGTTGGGGAGGGATTTGCGCTGCCTTCCCCCTCATCAAACGGGTCGGGTTTCCTGCATCCGGCTGGCCTGTGGGGTTGAGTCAGGGGCATCTGCAGGGAGGGAGCGAATCCATTATTGAAGCCGGACCAGGCTCAGTGGGGCGATGAGTTCGCTGGGCCGTCTATGAAAATTTCGAAGTTCTCTCTCGGCCCGCGTATCCCGAAATCCGGTTCGAAGCGACGGCCCGCCTTCGAAAAACCATGCCTTCGCTATGGCCGATTGGTCCCATCATTCTATCATTCGCGAGCCTGTTCGTTCCTGCGTCTTTTCGAGATTCACTTCATGGCCAGCACTGTCGATTGGTACTACCACCGCAAGGGGTGCGTGACCTGTCAAAAGATGGATGACCTTCTGGCTTCGCTGGAGATTACCGCGAAGGAAGTCGTCTCCGCGACGAAGACTCGGCTCGGAGTTCCCGAAGCGCTGGAGCTGATTGGCCCTTGCACGCGGCTCGTAGCGAGCAAGGGCACAAAGCCGTTCGATATTGATCTGAAGAAGACCCCGCAATCCGCTGAGCAGCTGCAAGCGCTGTTGATTGGGCCGACCGGGAATTTGCGGGCACCGACGATTCGTAAAGGAAAAACACTCTACGTGGGGTTCCATGCCGAAACATTCGCAGCAGCTCTGAGCGGCCACTAAGCCATCCGGGGGTGGAAGAAAATTCACCGCCGCCCGGCGGGTTGGCGATTTGACTCCGACTGCCTCGTGCCTCCGGGCGGAACGTGTGAGAATTCTGCGGCCAACGCTTACGGCCACTCACCCGCGTCCACCCTCACAGCACGTCTCGACAAGCGTATGACAGCGCGAGCAATGCAGCTTGTGCCGAATCTCTATTAAGCTCCCCCCGCACGCGGGGCAGGCTCGGCCACAAGAGTTGTTGTCCGTTGGCCCCGAATTCGGTGCAGACGACTTGGTCGACGAGTTTTCTTGTGACGACATGGCAACCCGCAGCAGAAGACAATTTCAGTGTGATCGTGGACCGACTGACCGCAATGTATTGCCGAATGAAGCGCTGCAACAGCGATGCGAACTTGAAAAATCGCCCTGACCGGACAAAGTGTGTCAGGAACACTAAAACGGCTTACTGGGAATCAATTGGCTCTGAACGGGAACGCGAGATTGCGGCTGGGGCATTCCTCCCTGTCCCGGAGCGGGGGCACTCAGCAGTTCTCGCCGCAGATTCCGAAACGGTGCAGCATTTCCGGGAAGTTTGCCGCTTTGTGGAATGACCTGCTTTAACAGATCACGAGCCATTTCACTGGCATCTCCCGAGGTCGGAATTGCTTCGAGCTGGGTCGATCTGTCACGAATGTTCGAGGGTGGGGCAGAATCGATCAACCCTCCCAGGCGGTCTTTCAGTTGTCGCACGATGGCGTCTTGGTCCACATTTCCCGGCAGGATTTCGGACGACGGTTCGCTCGCCGATTCCTCACTGGCCAGCTCAGCTGGATCTTCATCTACGATCGGTGCGATGGCCTGGTCGAGAGCTGACTCCCAACGTTTTCTGACGGCAGATTTCGAATCGAGCAAGCGTGCTGTTTCCGTCGCGGGCTGGGAATTCCTTTCCAGGCCGCGACTCGGTTTTAATGGTGCGGTCTCGATTTGGATCGGAACTTCGGTCCGGCGAGCAATCGTCCGCGATCGAGGGGACCGATTGTCCTGCGTCTGCTGGGGCAAAATCTCATTCAGCAGGTTGTCCTTAAGGTTTTCACCAATCAAGGATGACCGTCCATCGGCGACCAGAGCCTGCGTCACCTCGGGGTGATTCACCCACATCGCATGGCCCCAGCTGCGAATGTCGACGTAGGAACTGCGGAGCGGCGGGCGCTGGGTGCGTGGCACAACGACGACGCCCTGCGCGGTATTGACGACATGGTAGTTGGCTGCAAACAGCCCGCCGCCAGCCCCCACGAGCAACCCAAACAGAAACGGACGAATTCCGAACATGGCCATCTCCTGCGCTCGACTGCGGAGGTCGGATCGACCGCCACAGAAGACACAGGAACCCTATCACTCGGACGGAACCGGCTTGACTGGTTTCGAATCTGAAATGACGAACAGAGGAAGTCCGCCGCTTGGCGATTGATAGAAGCGAATCCACCCGACAAGCTTCGCGGACCCGCGCGACCGTTGCTGGCGGATTAGTTTGCCAGAATGCGAAAGACATCCGAAGTCTTCCGAGACTTCGGATGTCTGAGCTCGGGAGCACGCTCCGCGACGCAAAGCCTTCGCGTTGCGGCGAAACGGGTCTCTGTCGATCAACCATAAACCATCAACCCTCGGCTACCCCAGCACCCACCCCTGGCGGTATTCCCGTCCGATGAACTTCTCGGCTTCGGGGGCGTTGGGGAACTTCATGTTCACGGCGTCCCACTCCAGCTTCTTTCCGGCGCGGTAAGCGACGTTGCCGAGGTGGTTCGCCTCGGTCAGCGGACCCGCGTAGGCGAAGTTGCACGTCGTCGGAGCCCCCGTCTTGCAGGCGTGAATCCACTCGGCATGATGGCCGAGTGATGGCGGGATCGTCTGCTCGGGACGCTTAAAGTCATTCACATCCGGCCCGAACAACAACTGGTGCTTCGAATAATCAGTCAGCAGCTGGCCCTTGGTGCCGACGAACAGCGTTCCCGTATCCCAGCGGGGGATGAGGCCCTTGGTCCAGATCTCGGGCTTGTGGGAACCTTGATACCATGTGAGTGACAGCGGGCCGCGATCGCCGCGAGCTGCGTACTCATACTTCACGTGCATCGAGGCGGGGGCCAGCTCGGGATGCGCGGGTGGCCCGAAGGCTTCGATCGATTTCGGGGCATCGAGATTTAAAGCCCAGAACGGCAGGTCAACCGCGTGGCTGCCGAGGTCGGACATCGTGCCGTTGGCAAAGTCCCACCAGCGGTACCACTTGGGGCCGGGGAAGTAGACCTCGTGGAATGGACGCTCGGGCGCGGGGCCGAGCCACAGATCCCAGTCAAGGTTCGGCGGGATCGGTGATGAACCTTCCGGGCGGTTTTGAACTGACACGATGTCCCCGTTGAGTTTCGCTTCCTCCGGAGTCTGCAGGCCCCACGCTCGCCCCACCCAGACGTGGGCCTCGGTCACTGTTCCAATGGCTCCGCCCTGGACCAACTCGACGACGCGGCGGTAGTTGTTTTCCGCGTGAATCTGCGTCCCCATTTGCGTCGCGACGCCTGCGACCTTGGCCGCTTCCGTGATGATGCGGGCTTCGCGCACGTTGTGCGTCAGCGGCTTCTCACAATAGACATGCTTCTTCGCCTTGAGGGCCGGCAGCATGGCGAACGCGTGTGTGTGCTCGGTCGTGCTGACCACCACAGCGTCATATTCGCCTTCCTTCAGCTCCTCATACATCTTGCGGTAGTCGGTGAATTTCTTCGCGCCACTGACCTTTCCACTGGCATAGTCGACCGCATTCGAGTTGACATCGCAGAGCGCGACCACCGTCTCGCCAAGCATCTGCTCAAAGTTTGCCCCACCCCGTCCGCCGCAACCAATCACTCCGACATGTAGCTTCTCATTCAGTCCCTGGGCTCGCAGAATCGCCGGAGCGGCAAACGTCGCAGCTCCCACAGCTAGGGTGGCATTGAGGAATTGACGCCGACTGGTCGAGCGAGGCATGACAAATCTCCGTGAGTTGATGGATCAAGATGCCCCGACCTTAACCCGTAGAGTCACGAGTTGTCCAGAAAGCGAACTCACGGAAACGAAAATGACCTGTGGTCAGCGAACCCAGCGCCTCGACGGTGCTCCGGTTTTCGCGTTACCATACGCCTGCCGCACGACACCCGTTCGGCTTCGCTCTTTCTGATTCAGGAACACGGCCCGATGAAGGTGCTGGTTATTGGCCAAGGTGGACGCGAGCATGCTCTCGTCTGGAAGCTCAAACAGTCTCCCAAAGTCACCGAGGTGCTCTGCGCCCCTGGCAATGCAGGCACAGCTGAGGATGCTCGCAATGTCGGCGTCGCCAGTACTGATATCGAGGGGCTAGTTCGGCTGGCAAAGGCCGAGAAGATCGATCTGACGGTTGTTGGGCCGGAAGCACCGCTCGTCGAGGGGGTCGTGGATGCGTTCAAAAAGGCGGGCCTCACCGTCTTTGGACCGTCCCAGGCCGCAGCTCAGCTCGAGGGCAGTAAGATTTTCTGTAAGGATATTCTGCGGAAGGCGAACGTGCCCACTGCGGAAGGCTGGGCGTTCTCCGATATGGAGACGGCGAACCTCTTCTTGCAGGACCGCGAGGATTCCCCGTACGTCGTCAAGGCCGATGGACTGGCAGCGGGCAAGGGGGTCGTGATCTGTGCGAATCGCGAAGAGGCGTACGCAGCTGTCAAGCTGATGATGCGAAAGCGGGAGTTTGGTGCCGCCGGGGATCGCATTCTGATCGAGGAATGCCTCGTCGGCGAAGAGGTCAGCATCCTGGCCATTGTCGACGGACGGACGATCATTCCCCTCGAACCGGCCCAGGACCACAAGCGGGCCTATGATAATGACGAGGGGCCGAACACCGGTGGAATGGGGGCCTACACCCCAGCTTCGTTTGCGACTCCGGAGATGATGGCGACAGTGATCGAGAAGATTCTGATCCCGACCGTCCACACGATGAAGAAGCAAGGCTGCGAGTTCAGCGGCGTCCTCTACGCGGGGATCATGCTGACCACCGCCGGGCCGAAGGTTCTGGAATACAACGTCCGAATGGGCGACCCGGAAACTCAACCGGTCCTGATGCGACTGAAGTCCGACCTGTTTGAGATTCTGTATGCTGCTGCACAGGGCCGACTGAAAGAGTTTGAAGAGATCGAATGGGATCCCCGCACCGCAGTGAGTGTCGTGATGGCCGCTGAGGGGTATCCTTACAAGTACACGAATGGCAAGGTTCTGCGTGGGCTGGACGCAGCTGCGAAGCTCCCGGATGTGAAGGTCTTCCATGCCGGGACCGACCGCTTGGGGACCGATGTCGTGACCAACGGCGGGCGAGTCCTCGGTGTCACTGCCTTGGGCGACGATGTCGCAGATGCCAAGCGTAAGGCGTACGAAGCGGTCAAATGCATCCGCTGGGATGGAGCCTGGTGCCGCAAGGATATCTCGGACAAGGCCCGCATGGGGGAGGTCATCCGCCACGGCGGCATGTTCCCCAAGAAGTCCAATGAGCCCGAGGCAGAAGAGGTTCCAGCGGCCGAAGTCGAAGTCACGGGCGAAGACACACCCGCAGAACTGGCGTGAACGTCGGGCCGAATGCCAGAATCGCGAGTCGACCGCGGTCACGCCACGAAATGACGTGGTGGCCCCCCGACTCTCCAGTCTGCGAAACGTGTGTGTGTCAGAAACGTCGAAGACCTCAAGCAGATTCAGAAATCGTTTGCAGTCAGAACAGCAGACATTCTTGTCTGTCCCGACTGAAGACAGATTCTGAATCTGCTCTCATGCATTCGCCTCTGAGGCGGGAGCAGTTCGGGCACATTTTCCAGACCGCTTTCCTCGCCCTGTGGTGGTCTAAAGAACAGGACTTTAACACCAAGCCCCACGATTGCTTGGTGTTGATCTCCGCACACTGTGATTCGGTGCAGTGTGGTTTTGTCGCGCGCTCGAATTTGCAACCACTTTTCTGACACACACATCCGGTGAATCGGCCTTTCGACTCACTGCGGTCTCAGTTTACAATTCGAGCGACTCGAAATTCTTGTTGCTTCCTCCCCGGTCATGGCCGGAGAGTGGGCGAGAAGTGCGTTTGTGGCGGGGCGGCTCCCGTCCATCGCTGTTGGTTCGTCACGGAAGGACGGTCTCATGCTCCGAAGTCGTTACGCCTCGCTGACTGCGAGTTGTTGGACCGCGTTACTGATTCTCATCCCGGGCGGGGTGTTATACGCTCAAGGGAAGGTCACCGCAGCGACGGTTCTGGGTGGCTATCGACCAACTCAGTCTGTTGAAGTGGAGACTCCCGACAAGGCGGAGTGGGCCAAATGCAAGATCGAGACCGTGAAGATTGGCAAGGGGTCAGGATATGTCGTCACCGGTCCGCAGGGGCAAGTGTTGCGGCGGTTTATCGACCTGGACGGGAATGAAACCGTAGACCAATACCGCTACTACAAAGACGGACTTGAAGTCTACCGAGAGATCGACACCTCGGGGGATAAGAAGGCCGTGAACATTGATCAGGTTCGCTGGTTCAATACGGGCGGGACTCGCTGGGGTGTCGACACGAACAAAGACGGCGTCATCGATCAGTGGAAGATCATCTCTGCCGAAGAAGTCTCGCAAGAAGCCGTTCGCGCTCTGGCGACTGGAGATGTCAAAATCCTGCAACCACTACTCGCCACAGCCGAAGACCTCACCGCGGTGGGAGTTGACAAGGCGGCTCAGGCTGCGGTGTTGAAGGGCTTGGCCGGTGCCGAGCAGGCTCTGGCCGTGATCCTCAAGAACTCGAAGACCGTCAGTCCCACGACACGCTGGCTGCAGTTCAACTGCTCGATGCCATACATGATTCCCGCCGAGGCGGGCAAGAGTGCGCAGGATCTGTACGTCTACGAAAACGCGATGGCGATCGTCGAAAACGGCAAGGAAAACGGCTCCATCCACCTCGGAGAAATCGTTCGCGTGGGGAATACCTGGAAGCTGACTGTGCTTCCCCGACCGGTCGAAGGTCAAGAATCTTTTGTGGCCGAAGGCGGCGGACTCTTCCAGCCCAGCATGGCTCAGAATGGGGCGAGCAACGGGTCACCAGATGGCTCAC
>Ga0105046_10009177_pt1 | contig 15475 bp, 16 predicted proteins | sample MAT03_FD_78385 | JGI IMG/M metagenome (GOLD analysis project Ga0105046, IMG submission 78385) | Freshwater microbial communities from Lake Fryxell liftoff mats and glacier meltwater in Antarctica - MAT-03 (megahit assembly) | ecosystem: Environmental > Aquatic > Freshwater > Ice > Liftoff...
ACGGACTCATTTAACCCAAGGACTCAATCAATGTTCAAAATAGCCATCTCCAATCAAAAAGGAGGATGCGGGAAAACGACCTCTAGCATCAACCTTGCGGCTGGTTTAGCTTATGCGGGCAAAAAAGTCTTACTGATAGACTTAGACCCTCAAGGCAACTCCACAATAGGCCTAGGAATCAAAACAGAGAATCGTCAAACGATTGCTGAATTGCTTTGCCAAGAAGAATGCGAAGTCAAAGATATCGTGCAAGACACCTATATAGAAGGTCTTCATATCCTTCCCTCAGATGTATCTTTAGCTGTAGCAGACGTCAAACTCGCTCAAATTCAAGCTAAAGAATTCGCTCTTCGTTCAAAACTAGTCGATCTCACCTATGATTATATAATCATTGATACCTCCCCTACATTTGGCACTCTTCTTACAAATGCTGTATTGGCAGCTGATTATATTATATTGCCTGTTGGGCTAGACTACTTCAACCTAGCTGGGATGCAGAACTTCATGGATACCATCAACCGAACAAATAAGAAAGTCGGTCAATTGGTCAATCATCGCGCTGAAATTCTAGGAGTGCTATTCACTTTCTTCAAAATGTCTACCAATCATTCGAAAAGAATCTTCGATGCGATTAACGACCTCTTCGGAGACAAAGTCTTTAATACACGAATTCCTGAAAACGTTAAATTAAAGGAATCACAAGAAGCAGCTAAAGCTATTTTCGATTTCGATCCTAATTGTTCAAGTGCTAAAGCTTACAATGATTTTACAAATGAACTAATGGAAAGGCTAGGTGCATATGTCAGGAATTAACGAAATCAAGAAAAAAGCCAAGTTGTCAATAGATGAAATGTATGATAATCAGCCAGTTGGGAAGCTGGACAACCAGAAAGAAGGGAAACAAGAAAGCAAACAAACAATCCAGCCAGCCAGCCAACTAGAAAACAAGCCAGACTCCCACCCAACCGGAAGTCCATCTTTCCAGGAAGTAAGCCAGGCTCTTAACAACAAAGCTGGCCACACAACAATCCAACAAAATGGAAAGCTGGAAACTAATCCGGTTATTAAACAAGAAACTCAAACAACCCGTCCAACGACCATATTCCCAACAACAAAGCAGCAAACACAAAAAATCCCGACCTATAAAATGACCTTTAATTTAACCGAAGACATTTACAAAGCTTTCAATGATCTTTATGCAAATCGGATGCTACAAGGATGTAAGACAGAAAAATCTGAAATGATCTGCGAGGCCATTCAGTGGCTTATTAAAATGGAAGAAGAACAGCAAACACAACAAACAGAGAAATAGTTGGCTTTGAGAGAAGTCTAACAGGGACTGAGCATGATTGACAATTTGGTAAAAGAAAAACTAAAGGCCTCTATACGCATTGAGGAGGTGGCTGAACATCTAGACCTCCATCATAAATTAAACCTCAAGCGCGTTGGTGGTTATTTGGTTGGAAAATGCATTTCAGGGCATGAGTCAAAAACCGGTCAATGCTTCAGGCTAGGTTCTGGATGGAGCCAATTTCATTGCTTTAGCTGTAATGAATCCTTTGATGTAATAGAACTTGTTCAAATGGAAAAAGGCTTTGGCTATGTGGATGCATGCAAATATCTAGCAGAAACCTTTCGCTGTGATTTACTAGACGAGTTGCAGAGATATAAGCCCATTGCTCCTGAAACTAAAAAATCTTACGCTCTCGCCAACCTGTATGAATTGGTCTTCGAATATGGAAAAACCCTGCTCGCGAAGAAAGAAGGAAAAGAAGCATTTCAATATCTGACTGAAGTAAGAGGGTATGATACTGCTAAGCTTTTGACGACAGAATGGATTTATTGGCCCAAGGACGCGCAAATAAGAGAACACCTAAGGTCCCAGCTTCCACCAGAAAGACATCACGAAATAAGCGAAATTAAACTCAATGGCGCGGGTGGTGATCTTTTTAGAGCAGCGCTTCCTTATAGAGACAAGTTTGGAAAAATATTAGGCTTTGCAAAAAGAGCAACCATCAAAGAAGGAGCTCCAGATTCCGATGGAAAACTTTATAGATGGAGCTATACAGCGGGTCTCAAAAAAGACGATCTTTTCAATATTTATAAATGCAAACGCGAAAGCCAGCTTCTTCTCGTTGAAGGACTTCCAGATGCAGCCTATCTCCCTAGCCTTGGAATTCAAAACATCGTTGCAACAGGTCAAGGGGATTTATCTTCTAAGCACCTCGAAAGTTTAAAGATTTATGAAATAGAAAGTGTCGTTATTATTTTTGACAATGATTCTAAGGATAGCAAAGGGGAGATTGGATCTATTGAAAAGGCTAAAAAAGCCTCTGACATTTTGGAAGCAAATGGAATCAAAGCATTTATTCTTCCTCCTCATCTACTCAGTCCGTTTAAGGATCCAGATGAATTCGTCAAAGCCAATGGTCATGATGCATTTAAAAAATTGATCCAAGAAAATGCTCAATCACGAGCGAGATGGCTTCCTTCCTACCTTGCTTATAAAGACGACCTAAACACAGACATGGGTCGTTATTCTGCATTAGGAAGAGCCTCCAAAGAATATGTTAAAATTGAAGATGCTTTAGACAAGAGTATCTTTAAGCAAGAAATGGAAGCAATTTTTAATCTGAGTCCTAATGAAATTGATGACATTATGGCTAAATCTCTAAAAGAGCAAAAAAAGAAAGATGAAGAAGAAAATTACAAAAAATCACTTGCAGAAGCTCAAAAGCTCATTTCACTCGGAGAGATAAAGAAAGCTGAGCAGATTCTTTCTCAAGTAAAAAAAGAGCATAAAAAAGATGACTTTCTTCTTAAGCCTTATACTGTAGAAAACCTAAAGCAAGATTTATCAACTATTCAAGAAGGCCTGAAAACCGGATATAAATCACTTGATGCCACAATTCAAATCCCTCAAGAAGCCATCACCATTATTGCGGGAAGGCCCTCCCATGGAAAAACAACCGCATTGCTTAATTTTTTCGTCAATATGGTCAAGCTCTACCCAGATAGAGAATTTTACTTTTTTTCTTACGAAGAACCTAAAAATCAAATTCTGTTAAAAGTTCTGAATATCCTAACTGGGGAATTCATCAATGAAGCCAATAACCTTGGTAACCTAGAAGGATATCTGAGAGGTGGTTTTACAAAAAATCCTAAGATCAATGAAGGAGTTGCTCTTCTTCAATCTCTGACTGAAAGCCATAGATTAGTTGTTAGTGATTTTCCTTATTTTGTAGATGACCTAAGCAAAGTCATTGCCAGTTTGAAAGAACGTGGAAAAATGGGGGCAATTTTCATTGATTATATTCAAAAAATAAAATTCAAAGGAAGATCTTCTACAAGACAGCTTGAGCTGCAAAAAATCTCTGAAACAATTCTGGAAACAGCAAAATTCAATTCAGTTCCGATTATTCTTGGAGCACAGTTTGGAAGGGGGAACACCAAGCAAGAAGTTTTACGCCTCGATAATTTGCGTGAAGCTGGCGATATTGAAAACGATGCTAAGCTTGTTTTAGGTATCTGGAATGAAGCTAAAGAAAAATCAGACAGCAAGGGAGAGTCCCTCATGAGTCGAACTGTAGATTTCGATCTTGTTGTTCTTAAAAATCGCAATGGCCCATCCAATCAAACCATCTCTTTGGTATTTGACAGGCCCTTGTCTACACTAAGAGAGAAAAAATGAGCAACATGAACAATACCAAAGAAAAACCTAAGTCAAAAAAAATAAAAAAGCCTTCAATTCCACTTGTTGGAGAACTCATTATTCCTCCAAAGGATACGGAAACAAGTTATCAACTCCATGTCGTTGATAAAAAAACTGGAAAAACCGTTGAAATTTTAGATTCTGTTGAAGACATACAATTGCTTGGCATGTCGCTCAAAATTAAATCATCAGAAAAACAAGAGTGGGAATCCGCCATATCACCTATACAAAGCTTTTCTCCCAATCAGCTTGTCTCTTTGAAAAATATTCTGAATGAAATGGGCCCTACTGCTCAACGCTCTCTTATAGAAGAAGCTATTCAGAATATTATCGACCAATCGTCAAATAAAGATACTTTTGCTCTTCCATCGCATGCTCTCATGTTTACGTTGCTTGCTATGTTTGCCGGAAAGCCAGATATGATTCCAAGAAGACTTTTAAGCAAGCCTCATTCCGAATGGACTGCTATAGAGCAAAAAGAAGCCGAAGAATTTTTGTCTTCAATATTAAAAGTCGAAAAAAGCACTTCCTATTTGAATGGACGGGAAACAATCGAAGAAAAATATATTGCAGTCGTAAGCGATAATCCAAAAGTAGAAGCACAGGCTGAAATTGACATCTCGCTTTTCAAATCTGACATTCACTTCAGAGAAGTTAGCTTAGCCCTTTATATCAAGCGTACATTTGGTGCTGAAGGATTGCGTCATCTTCTAGGTTTCTTAATTGGCCTAGAAGAAAATTTTAGAAAAGGCCATTTCATTTGGAGTGTAAATGATCATTTAGCAAGACTTGGTCATAGAAAAAAGGCTAATGGCACCTATGACCATGAATTAAAGAAGACTGCCAGCGAAATTATCAGGGTCTTTCAGAGCCTTTTTATCACGGCCAGAAAAAAAGAGGGGAAAAAAGAGGTCATTCAAGGAGAACGCCTTTTTAGCATCGATGGATTTAGACAAGAGATATTCGATAAGGTTATCATCGATGAAAAAATCAAGCTAAGAGCAACTGATTTTTGGTATAAAAACGCATTTGAACCAAAAGATGGACAGTCAGCCAAATACACCAAACTTCTAAAGAAAATTGCTCAAGAGAACCATCGCGAGCATCCTCTAACGATTTATCTAACCCCACTATTGGCCATCTTCTGGAGAATGAATCCTCAACAGAAAATATCCATTCGCAGCTTAATGGACTGGTGCGATTTAGATCCATCAGGAAGATATAAGATGAGAGACCTTAGATCTCTAGAGTCCGAGCTTAGCTATATGAAAGAGCATGGATACCTAGGAGACTGGTCTCATACAGGAGAAAAGTTTTTGCCTTCTGAGTGTGCAGATCCCTTTAGTTGCTCGCTTACACTGACCCCACCTGAGTGGTTAGGGCAAGAATTAAGACTCGTACAAGCAAATAGAGAAATACCAGCACTGGAGAAAAAAGAAGATAAAATCCTTGGCATTGAAGAATTTAAGGAGATATACAAAAAATCCAAACTTAACGTTAGGCAATTTGGCAATCATCTTGGTATCACTGGACAAATGGTCAGTTTTCTCCTAAATGAAAAGAGGCACATTACGAAAGAAGTCTCTGACAAAGTGAGGGCATTTGCTGACAAATTTTCGTAAACAAAAGCGACCTATCTGAATCACAAAAGAAATATTCATTTTTTTGCGCTTAAACACTAGAAACTTAGAGGGAAATTGATATTCAAAAAAATGGTTAGTTCTTGTAAACAGTGTAAACAGAAGCGACCCTTCTTATGCACTGAGAATACCCTGTTTGTAAACAGGATCGCCCATCCTCAATCTCAATACCGCCCCCTCTCGTTCACGAGACCGCCCCTTCTCAATCCCAGCATGTTTTGTAAGTGCTTAATTTTGTTAGACTTATCCTTAAGTAAACAACCCTAATTATATTCAACTAGAATATAAATGTTTACAGCTTCGCAGTAAACAGGCTCTCTCCCGCTTCGCTCCGAGAGCCAAGGAAAAACACATCTTAAAATAAAGATACCTTGCCTAAAGTATTTTATTTTATCAAAGTCGCTCACTTTCCCACCAGTTGCAATGTTTTTTGCTATTGTTTCTGAAAAGGTAGTCTCAAAAAAACTCAATGTGAGGCTAACCTTTTCTGAATGTGCGACGGACCTATTTGAAGAAAAAACAAAGATTTGTGCAAACTCTTTTCTGCACTCGATTAGCAAATGATTGATCATGACGGTAAAGAACCCAAACCTCTTTGGTATTGCTCGTGTAAGCATCAGGAGGCTGAATTTAGATAATAGGACGATGTCCTCTCAAATAAAAATGGCATCTTGTAAACAGTGTAAACAAAATCGACCCTCTTCATTCACAATATTGAAACGTAACTCATTATTCAGCCTGGGAAAACAGAAATGTTTTTTTATATCAGAAAAGTGAAAAAAACCTCGTTCATTATAGTATGAATAGATTTCTTAGACTTATCAACGAAAGGTTTTTGAATCGAGAAAAAAGCTTGTAAACTTGTGTAAACAGAAGCGACCTTCCTGATTCACATGAGTTATTTTTTTTTGAATTTGCTTTTTTCCTTATATGAAAAACACGGGGTCAGTTCAGAATTCGGCTTATAAAGCACGTTAAGGATTTTCATCTTCGATCACTTATTTTTGTCGTTCTTTCCAATATCCAATCTGTCATAATATTTAGTGCTGAAGGCGCTATTGTTTCTTCAGTTTGTTCATACTCATCCCACGATCCTATCACGCATGTTTGGAACGCATGATTGAGTTTTGGCAACGCAATGATTGTATAGTCTTTATTGCCAGCTTTTTTGAGCGCTTTATCGATTAAAGGAAGGTTTTGTTTTGAAGATACCACTAGATCAATTTCACCGTTCAGCACTAACGTAGGAATGGTAATATGTCTCAAAGCAGTAGAAGGTTCATAAGAAAAGTAAAAATGACCCCATGGAGAATTGAATCTTTCTATGAATTCTTCAGTTACGATAGAATGCATATTAACCCACGTTTTTTGATTCTCAGTCAATCCAGACAAGTATTTTGCAAGAACAACATGTATTTGTTCTTTAGCTACACCACGATTGGTTTCTTTTTTCACAACCCCTGTAAATATTTTTCGGACTTGAGTATCAATTGCAATCATTTCCTCATCAACTCCATTTGGACGATGAAGTAATATCCCCTGCTCACATAGAATTTCTTCTCCGTTTACACCAGTTCCAGCCATTAGCACAATAAAGGCAACATCGTTTGATTTTGATGCGAGCATAGATGCTACAATTCCGCCTTCGCTATGACCAACAAGACCGATCTGGTTTTTAATAATTTCTGGTCTCGATTTCAAATATTCGACACCTTTAGCAACATCATCACAAAAGTCCTCTATTGTTGCATTATCATAATTCCCAGTAGATTCTCCGACACCACGCTTATCAAAGCGTAGCACTGCTATACCATGTCTTGTGAAGCGATCTGACAACACGAGAAAAGGTTTATGGCCCAGAATTGTTTCATCGCGATCTAAACGTGAAGAACCATGAATGAGTATGACAGCAGGAAATGGTCCAGTTGTTTTAGGCAATGTCAGAGTTCCTGAAAGTAATATTTCGGAATTTCCATAACTGACTTCTTCTACAAAGTAAGGAAAAGGAGGTTTGGGTTCTTGAAAACGAATTTTTTGATTTGTTTGTAACATATGCTCTTCTCCAACAAGAAAATGCAAAGAGAAGGAAAAACATATGATAAAAAGAGTTGTGAAATTCATATTTTTCATCCCTTTACGTTTAAAATAATAATAAAATTTCAAATGCCAATAATTTCTACAAAATCTTGATAAAAAGATCTGTCAGAATAACAGTGTACCTTATCCTGATGTCAAGCGACAGAACAAAGTGAAAAAAGGCGAATTCAAATCTTTACAGAGGCAGTCAAATCCTTAACGTGCTTTATAAGCCGGATTCTGAGCCGACCCCAACCTCTGGCAAAGTTTTTGTAAACAGTTTGTCAACAAAACCGACCCTCGTCATTCACAGCCTCTCCTTTGATTTCATTTTTTTGTAAACAAAACCGACTGATCTGAATCACGAAAACCGCCCACTCTTAATCACAGTATGGTTTGCAGCATCACTGTGACCTCAATAAAGAAAAAATCCTTGAAGCAGAATATCGGTTCAGGTAAATTTAGTACCATGATGAAAAAATCCAAAGATCAGGACTGGAAGACCGAATGTTAACTACAAAGGGATTTCAGCGTCATTTTCTATTGTGACGGTAGACTAGAAAAGAAAAAGCAAGTTTGCGCGCAACCAACATACTTTTTCAGTCATAAGTTTAGATTCATAACTGTAAAGGAATCCGAGGAGGCAAGCCATAATCTCGTTAAATCCACGAAGGGCCGCTTTTTCAGTATCGTAGTTGCACTAGGCTAAAAACTGAATTAAAGCCCGTTTTTTAGCGGGCTTTTCTTATTCAAACACATGTCAGCAAGTTCAAAGTCCCCGCTACCAAAAGATTTCAAATATTACGCCTTCTTAGGTCGTTAGCGCCTTCCAATAAAAATTATGCAGGATCACCCTTGTCGTGTTGATGACCTGTTCAAGCTTGGCCATTAAGCTACAAAAAATGACATGTGTGTAATCGGCCGCAACCCATGGATAGATTCTTGTAAACCATGTAAACAAAAGCGACCCTTCTGGTTCACAGATTGGGATGACAGAGATTTGTTGTTGTTTTATGATCATTATCATTTTAGGTATGTTGTAGAAGCACATGAAAGCTCTTTTAAACAATGATTTACACGATAAATCAGCGTGTTTTTCATTTTTGGTAAGGTACCAAATTTTGTTCAGGTTACCATAGGTCCTACTTGTAAACAGATGTAAACAAAATCGACCTTTCTCATGCACATCACTAAAGATTCCCAGGAATATGGACTAACAAACAAATGGAAGGTTGGGCATCCAGAAAGCTGGGTATATGGGAAAAAATATTTCTGGTTTTAGCAGGGGAGTGGAATTTTACGTGATGCTGAGAAACATTTTCCCCTTCTCAGATTTCCTAAGTACCTTAAATACAGCAACCATTGAATCAGGGTTCTTTTCCGTGATTGATATCGTCAAAAAAAATCAGTATTTAGGAAACCATTTATAAATATTTGACTTCTGGAACATAATACTGTAAAAGGGTACTGAGACTAACACAAGAAAGTATAGAAAATGGTTGCTCTGAAGTCTTGTATAGGCTGAACGAGTGATTTCATCCAACCAATGTGGTGAAGCTTCGATGAGTCATTTTTCATACGGATTTATCGTTAGTCATTGATTTAGAAGTGTTTATGCAACATAAGCTGTATTATCAGACGTTAAAATAACGACTCAGTTACTCACTTCTTTTAGTTCTCAAAGCCCCCATTATCCAATAAATCCACTTAGCTTTATCGATTTTAACCATGGGGGTTCTATGCTTCGCTCTTTTCTATTCGTTTCCTTAATTTCTCTTTTAACGGGCTGTGCGGCAATGCCGGAATTATTCAAAGCTGTCGAAGACATCGCAACAGATACAGCTGTTAAGGTGGAGATTGACAAAGAGGCTTTCCAAAAAGACACAGACGTTACGGTTTCCGTTGAAGTGAAAAATAAGGACAAGGATCCGGTCGTTCAAATTCAACAGGTTCCTGCGAAATGACATCAGTCGATTTCAGACAGATGTTTTAGCAAGCCTACACTTGTGTGAAGCCTATCAATTTATTGGGCTGATTGTTATGATCAGTCTGGTCACTGGATTTCTTAGTGTGCTTTTTCCCTGGAAAAATAATCCCATAGAAAAGGCTTCTGAGGAAGTTATTAAGGAATAGACAGGGATAAGCCTGGAGCTTACCCCTGATTCCAAGCCTAAATAAGCTCGTCCATTGATCGTGGGACTTCATCTGAATGAGGCGCTAATGGTGCGATTCCAGTCGCGTCACTAGCGGCCTTATTCTTTCCTTTCTTCTCAGCTTTTTTCTGATCAACCTTCCATTTTTCAAAGGCTGTTAAGAATCCTGATTCGTTGGCAACGGCTGAATTGATAATTTGAGCTTCTGTCTTATTGGTAGCTTGGGCGATTTTACGGACATAAGCCACCTTATCGTCCTCGCTGAGGTGTTTTTCGCAAAACTCCTCATACCCTTCGACTTTCACATTCTCAATTTGCTTAGGTGCTTCTGGCTGTGACAAAGGCTCGATTTTTGCATTCGCTGTTGCTTGTTGAACAGATGCTTGTGCTTGCTCAGGATGCTCTTGCACCTCTTGAGGTACGATCGGCATGGTTTCATCCCCAAGTTCGCCGTGGATGTACACATTTCCAATCACGTCTGGCATAAATTTCCGCGCTCCACCTGAAAGGCAGCGGCAAAAAAGCATGTCTCTTAAATGGGTCTGCCAGTTCTTTTTGCTGAGGTATCCTGCTTTGTGTGCCTCTTCAACAGTGTAAGCATAATCAATGTGCTCTTTTTCTTCTCGCCTTTTAAACCGGATCACGCATCTCTGAAGGCTAAGTTCGATCAGCTTTGCAGTGTGTCCTGCCCTGATGATCATCGCGTTCATCATTTGAGCGCTGATTGAGACTTTGCCCTCAATGTTATGTAATCCCCCATTCAAACAGGCCATGGGAGGCAATCCAAGCTCCCTAGCTGTAAGAACGACAGCGATTACCCCGCCAGGTCCTAGCTTTTGGTAAAATGGACATTTGCCCAATTCGTGTCCCCATTTAAAAATCTCTTCTGCTTCCAAATTCTTTGGCAGCATCTGAGTATCTGATAACGTCATTGCATAACTCATATTCAACTCCCTAATTTTTCACACGCATGGTGATTTCTTCTTTCTCAAAAATTTTAATTCCGGGGATATTTCTTACCCCCTGTTTCACGGCTTCAGCGACTTTTTTCTCATCTATAGAGAGGTAGTCGCGCGGTATTAAATTTGCGTTTTCAAGCTCCCAAACCCATTTTTTTACCTTTCTGAGTTTTCCATCTTCGACAGTCATTTCTTTCTCTACGACCATGAATGTGGCATTATTTGTCGATGTTGACTGCTTGAGATATTCATCCAACTTGCTTTTTAGATTCTCTTCGATCTCCTCGAGTCTTGCCTCATATTCTTTGACGATTTTGTTGATCGATTTTTGAAAATCGACATGGGGCCTGACAATCTCCAGTCTGGTCTCATCTAGTTGCTTCCGAATTTTACGCGCCTGTAGACTCATCGAAAGGGCTTGGCTGGCGCTTTTTTCATCGACAATCACATGGTCTGTCGCTTGGTTGATGAGCGGCGTCAGATCCAACTTATGACTCAAAAGCAGAGTCGCCTGTCCGACCGTCATCCCTCCAGCTTGGATGCTCATGATTTCATTCTTTTTTATCGCTTCGTTCGCTTCTTCAAAATTAAACATACAGCTCCTTAATCAAAAAACATTGTGAATAACAAGGCCAGTAAGCCTCCGGCTGCTGCCTTACGTTGTCTTCCCCCTTTAGTGAAGGGAATACCTATCTTCCTTGAGGCGCGCGCTTTCGATGCGCTCCACCCAAAAAACCTTTTCAAGCTAAATCCACCTTTGTTCATCATTAACCTCCGATTTGCATTTTACATTTCGTATTACACATCATAGTACACGATTAGTAACATTAAATCCAACACAAAAGAGACCATAAAAAATAAATAAATCAAGCGCATGAGGCTTGTAGTCATGTTTTTTTATGAATCACTTAAAGAAGTGGAAGAGCTCGGCGGCACTCAAAAACAAGCGTTCATCATTGTCATGATCGGTGTATTCAACGACCTTTGGCATGCCGCCTTTTCTATCCAGCATTAGGCATAAGCGTCGCTTGAGATCGATCCCGTCATTCACTCTAACGAGGTAGCGGTACGCTGCTGTTTGCAGTTTCCAAGAGCAACTGGCCTGCTGAGGTGTCTTGATATCGATTAAAGCCTCATGATCATCCCCTTTGATGGTGGCGATCATATCCAGTTTCCCGGTAAATCGATATTTCTGGCAGCAAAGACGGTATTCCTGATGCCAAATGTCATCGACCATGGTGTCGTACCATTGGATGAAACTGTTGACGTATGGTTGACAGTCGTCATCGACCTTTTCTATCAGGAGATTTTGCGTATACAGCTCGCAGTAGCTGTGAACGCGTGTTCCTCGATCTGCAGCCTTTTCAAGAACGGCTGGGTCAATGCCTTCGAATGAAGTGTAGGGTTTGAGGATTTCAGTGACGCGCGCATATCCGCTTGGGATGGCGTCCTCTTGTTCACGGGTGTTCATTTTTGTCCTTTTTCGTCTTAGATCAATATTTTTTAACGAAAGAGGTCAAAAGCCCCTTTCGCCTTATTTTGTTAAGCGTTTTTTCTCTTCGAGTTCTTTTTCATAAGCAATCGATAGCTTACGAAACTGCAATCCCAATTTCTCGAGATCAACAAGGAGCTGGCGCACGCGGTAAAGGCAAGACATGGTAAATTTTCCGGACTTCAGATGGTCCTTTTCTGCTTTGACCAGATCGAATTTCATCGCATCTGTCAATTCCATGATTTGATCCATTGAACTCTTTAAATCGAGCGAGTCGAGAAACTCTTTATCCATTTTTGTCCTGTCCATATTTTTCCTTTTTTCCTTGAGTCATTTTTTACTTTAAAGCTAGCATGATACCAACTCCTGTAAAAACCCCAGAAAGGAATAGCAGGGGCATCGGAAAGAGCATTTTGCGAAATTCCACCATTAGGGGGGCTGGTCGCCAAACTTGACCCCCTAATTTTTCTTCGCTCACACCCTCTCTTACCCTCATATTCACTTCACCTTGCGAATTTACACGAGGTAGATTCACATTGTATCTTTCTCTGATTTCTACTAACATTCTAGGCTCATACTCATGAATCATAGTGGTTGTTGTCCTTTATTGAAAGTCAATTTATTTAGCCTTTGGAGGCTTGTAGACACAATTTATATGTTTCTAGATTATTCTGGAACGAAAAGATTTACAAAAACACCTTACGATGCGTATTATCCATTAAAGAAGGAGGTCTACTTACATGGAGCTTGAGACATGGCTAAGAAAAAACAATATGGAAACCAATGAACTGGCCAGATTAGCCGGCTGCTCGCGTCAAGTGATATGGAAAATCAAGAAGAATGAAACAGTAGACGAAGATACTGCGCAGAAAATCCATTTTATCACGGGTGGACAAGTGAAGCCTCTTGCGAAGGCTAAAGGTCGTCCAAGAAAAAAGAAGATAGACTCAAACAACACACAAACACATTCTACCCAAAAAAATACAACACAAGTAAAAGGTAAACTCCCCGCTCTATGCTAACCAATCAAATGATTAACGATGAGGAGTGCATTGAATATCGAAAGAAGGAAATCGCCCGCCGTGCTGTTGCGACAGCCTTAAAAGAGGGAAAACTGAAACGCTCTTCCACTTGCGATCTCTGCACCCTAGAACACAACAAGCTTGATGCCCATCATGTAGACTACGGCAGCCCCTTAACAGTATATTGGCTTTGCCATACATGCCACGGGGTTGTTCATAAACGAAATCATCCATTAAATCCAAAAAATCACAGGCAGACACCTTCCTCGTTAAATTGGACTGGCAATGAATATCAAGTGGTCTCCTTTGCGATTCCGTTTGAGAATTTTATCATGATAAAGAAACTTGCAGAAGACAGAAAAATGTCCATTCCAAAATTTTTAAGAGGGATGATTCTAAAAGAATTTCCTGTAGAAAATACTCTATTAACTGCTGATGTAGGATAAAATGTAGATGACAACGCACAAAATGACCCGAACAAATGAGCATAAGACGTGGACCAGAATCAAAATGCTCTGCTACAACAAAAATGCGAAAAGCTACAAGAGCTATGGTGGCCGCGGGGTCCGAATGTGCCCGGAATGGAAAGATTCCTTTATCAAGTTCTATGAAGAGATGGGGCCGATGCCACCCGATTGCGATGGTATTGAGCTGATTAGTTTGGATGGTGATTATTGCAGAGACAATTGCAAATGGGTGGGGGCCCATAATAGACGCCCTTTATCGGAGATGCCAGGAAACAAGAAAAAGGAAGCGAAACGCATTTTTAAAGATCCCACGATGGTCTGCATCCGTGTTGAAAAAGATTATCATGACTTTTTAAAGAGGCAGGCTATCGAAAAATCTAGAGAGAGAGGAGAGGTGTATTCGGTCTCTCAGTTGATCAGAGATATGGTTGAGGAGCATATGCCGATGCCAAAAAAATCCCGCAAGGAGACATCTAATGAATAAAATTCTTGATTATGATAGAACAAAAGAGGTTACTCCCCGAGCGAGTTTAAAATAAGGAAGCTTCACATGGCAAAACCTCCTTTAGATGTGTATGCACTCAAGCAATGGGACGGGGTTCAAAATAATTTTGCTGTGCTGTTGAAAATCAGCTCGAAATGGCAAGTGAGGATCGGGACTGCCGATAATGGTTTTTCGACCGATAGCAATGCGACGCGTATTGCAGAAACAGGACGCCCCATCCTTTATAAAAATGCTCTCCCCTATTTCCCAAATTATGCGATAAATCAAACAGACTATCTTGAACCTCAAGGAAATCAGAACCCCTTTCCCTAATGGTTTCTGATGGCTTCCTATAAAGATGCGGATATATAAAAATTTATGCAGAATATCTTTGTATTATTCGGGTAAAGTCTTTATTGTGGAAAACGCAAGCGATTGGTCTATATCGCGCCGTTTGGGTGCTTCTTTCAGGGTATCCTATGCGACGGTCAACAAAATCTGAATGAGGACAAAGATTAACAAGAGGAAATCAAGAATATGGAAGACAGCCAAGTTGAGTTCTTAGCCTTCGATGAAACTCCAGCAGAAAAATATCTGGGAGTCGCTAGCCTGAGATTTTTCGGTCAAATCATCTTACGCTATAAAGTGCAGCAGACTAAAGATGGCAATGGAATATTCATTGCAGCTCCCAGCTTCAAGAAAACGGATCAGTCCGGAGAACACTGGTGCCAGTGGTTTATGTTAGATTCGATGAGTCATAATGAGACGGTCACGAACCTAATCAAAATGAAAGTCAAAGCACATTATAATGGCAAGAATGGACCTGGCCAGAATACGTATGGATCTCAAAATCGCGGTTGGAGCTCTCAAGCATTAAGCCATCAACACGCCTAGAAATTAATTACTCTTAGAACCCATCGACTCCTTTACCTCTTCTTCCCCAAAAATCATTTTAATTTAGCACAAGATTTTTAAAAGCAACCATTGCGCAAGGTTGTGCTATGCCAAATGTTAGACATGAAGAATTATTGGATGGGTTGTCTCTTCCTGCAATTATCCGTCCGAAACATCCACTTCCTGAAGACGATCTATCGTTTGAGGAAGACGCCAAAAGCGATGGCCATGTCTGCAAATCGCAGTATCGAGAAGACTTGAAGAATCAAGTTTAATCGAAGCACTCTTCTGTCGATGGTCAAAGGAGTGAGATCGATGTCAATCCCTACCAATATTTTTGACCAAATTAACAATCTCGCGTCCACCATTGGGACAACAGATTTCTACGAGCAAAGGCTCGATAATGATGTATCGGGCAAGCCGCTCTACGTTGGCTTTTCAGCCACCCCCAATGAGAATGTCGACCATACGACATGGTTTATCCGCAAGCTTGGTTATGACGTCAATGGATTCATCAATCGGGTTCAGATTCCTGATAGTGGTTCGGGGTTTATCTATAGTTGGACTAATCGAGCA
>Ga0105046_10009178_pt1 | contig 15474 bp, 15 predicted proteins | sample MAT03_FD_78385 | JGI IMG/M metagenome (GOLD analysis project Ga0105046, IMG submission 78385) | Freshwater microbial communities from Lake Fryxell liftoff mats and glacier meltwater in Antarctica - MAT-03 (megahit assembly) | ecosystem: Environmental > Aquatic > Freshwater > Ice > Liftoff...
CGGGAAAGCTCTTCGGCAGGAATCCGAGCTGGACTTTGCGAGCGACTTCGATTTCTTTGCGATCCTTCTCGCGAGACAGCAGCGAGACGAGCGCTTGGGCCTTCTCGACGGCGATGGACGCGAGGTTCGCGACTACCGTAAGCAACTTCAAATCGTCTTCCTTAAACTTCTTGGCCACGTCCTGCGTGTCCAGCTGCAGCGCTCCGAAGCGCTTGCCTTCGGACGACACCATCGGAACGCACATGACCGACCGGATGCGGAACTCCGCGATCGACTGCGACGCACCGAGTGCCGAATCGCCCGAAGCGTCTTCGCTCAGGTACGAGGTGTTCCCGTCCAGGCACTTCCGCACGATCGTATTGCTGAACTTGGCCTCTTCGCCCCCCACTCGCCGGGTCTTCACCACTTTGGGAACCAACCGTCCCGAGTCGTCTAGCATGATGATGAAGCAGCGATCCGCCTGGCGGAACACGCCGAAGAGAGTCTCGGCGATCTGCGGCAGGAGCGGCTCGAGCTCCAAAGTCCGCGATAGGCTCGTACTGATTTCCAACAGCGCCCGCAACCGTTCGGACGGCTGAACTTCGAGGAAATGCTGAGCCGCCCCGCGAGTGACCGTGTGCTGCACCGTGGTTTGGTCGGGGGCTTCGCTGCCGACTTCGTCGCTGTCGTCGTCGAACTCCGGGCGGGCGGTTTCGTCCTGGAAGCGAAACATGAAGTCGCAGATTTTGACGCGGTCGTCGTGCTTCAGCGCCGCAGTGCCGTTCACTTTGTTCTGGTTGACGAACGTGCCGTTGCGGCTGCCCATATCGTGCAGCACGAACTTGCCGTTCTGGCGAACGAGCTTCGCGTGTTCGCGGCTGACCGCGCTGTTGGGCACGACGATTTGACACTTGTCCGAATCCCGGCCGATCATGAAGATTTCTCGCCCCTCCAACGGGTAGGACTGTGGCGCCGTCGCGCCGCCGGGCGATTTGATCAGGATGAGCGTCGCCATTCAGTCACGCAAGATGGTGGAGGGAGCCGCGAGACTCCTGGGCAAGTCCGACCGTCACGGGCGTTGAAATCTTACCCGTGGGCGGTGACTTCCGCAAGGAACCGAGCGAAGTGTTCGGTTTCCTTTCTCCGAATTCGGAGCAATAATAGGGCTACCGTTCGTTTGACACCTGGGGAGTTGCTGCCATGCCTCGCAAACCGTCCTCGCGTAAAAAGCAGGAATCCCGCGTCGAAGGGATCCTCGGCGTGGGCCTCGATTCTGCGGACGGCCATCGACGGGTCACGCGGACGGAGGAAATGCTCCTCGTCGGCGGTTCGGGCGAAACCCACGAGCGGATGCAGGAAACGGCCATCCGCTTCGGCGAAGCCCTGGAAAAGCGAGGCAAAAAACTTCCGGAAGTGCCCGTGAAGGACGTTTTGGAAATGTTCCGCGAAATCCACGAGAAGTCGAGTTAGTCGTCGAAAGCGCTTCCGAATCGCACCTCAACCCGCACAATAGCCGTGCCCACACCCACAGGGTTCCCCGCGCATGGCCGTGCAGCCGAGCGATTTGATCGTCAGCGTCTCCGGCATCCGCGGAATCGTGGGGGAATCGCTCACGCCCGAAGCGGCTTGTCGCTTCGCCGCGGCGTTGGGCACCCACCTGAAGGGTGGCCGCGTCATCGTGTCCCGCGACGGTCGGCCGAGCGGAGAGATGCTCAAGCACGCGGTCCTTTCCGGGCTCTTCGCCGCCGGTTGCCATGCGGACGACATCGGCATTTGCCCCACGCCCACCGTCGGAATCGCGGTCCGCCGGCTGGGGGCGGCGGGAGCCATCCAGATCACCGCGAGCCACAATCCCGCCCCGTGGAACGGCCTCAAGCTCTTCGGGTCGGACGGGGCAGTCCTTTCGGCAGCGGTCGGTAAGCAAGTTCAGACGATCTACGAAACCGGACAGTTCACCCGTGTGAAGTGGGACCACGTCGGCACGCTCCGCATTCCACCGGATGTCCAAGAAGACCACGCACGGCTCGTGCTCGATCACGTCAGCGTCGCCAGCGTCGCCGCGATGCGTTTCCGCGTGTTCCTCGACGCGAACGGCGGATCCGGCGGCCCCCTCGGCATTCGACTTTTGAGCGAGCTTGGCTGCGAAATCGTTCAGCACAATTGCGACCCGAACGGGGAGTTCGTCCACGAGCCCGAACCGACCCCTGCGAATCTCGTCGATGTGGCTCCGTGGGTCAAGCAAACCGGTTCGGCCGTGGGATTCGTGCTCGACCCGGACGCGGACCGCCTCGCCCTGATCGACGAAAACGGCGAATGCGTCTCCGAAGAGCTGACGCTGGCGCTAGCCGTGCGATACCGGTTGAAGGAAACGAAGGGTCCGGTCGTAGTCAACATGTCCACCTCGCGGGTGATTCAAGATTTGGCGATTGCCGCGGGCTGTTCGTTCTCCCGCTCCGCAGTGGGCGAGGCGAACGTCGTCCAACAAATGCGAAACGTCTCGGCCGTGATCGGCGGCGAGGGCAACGGCGGCGTCATCGACCCCCGCATCGGCTGGGTCCGCGACCCGTACATCGGCATGGCGCTGATCCTGAGTGCCCTCGCGGATGAGGGGAAACTCCTCTCGGAACTGCTGGCGACTTTGCCGAAGTACGCGATGCTCAAAACCAAATTCGCGGTGAACCCCGAACGGTTGAAGTCGGTCCTTTCGGATCTCCCCGGACGGTTTCCAAACGCGACTGCCAACACTCTCGACGGCGTCCGCCTCGACGGCCCCGATTGGTGGCTGCACGTCCGGCCGAGCAACACGGAGCCGGTCGTTCGCGTAATTGCGGAAGCTCCGACGATGGAGCAGGCGCAGGATCTCTGCGATAAAGCCGGTGCATTGTTGCAGATTTAACCGAAACAATAAGTGGGGACGGGCTTCCGGCCCAAGAGGGACAGGCTGGAAGCCCGTCCCCACGGGGGTCGATGGGGGAACTACGAATGTCCGAACTCGAAACGGCCCTCGACCGCGCCGCGGAGCTCCTTCGCAAGGCCGACCGCGTGGCCGTGCTCACGGGCGCCGGAGTTTCCGCGGAGAGCGGCGTGCCCACGTTCCGCGCTTCGGACGGGCTTTGGGAAGGCCACCGGATCGAAGACGTGGCCACGCCGATGGGGTTCGAGCGCGACCCGGAATTGGTCTGGCAGTTCTACAATCAACGCCGCGTGAACGTGAGCAAGGTGCAACCGAACGCGGGCCACCTCGCCCTGGCGAAACTCGAAAAGCGCTGGGGCATCCGCTTCACCCTCGCCACGCAGAACGTGGATGGATTGCATCAGCGAGCCGGAAGCAAAAACGTCCTCGAACTCCACGGCTGCTTGAGCCGCACGCGGTGTACGGGGTGCGAACTCATCGAAGACCGCGGGCTCGAAGACCTCGGAAAACGCCCCGAGTGCCCCACCTGCTCCGCGCCGCTGCGGCCGGACATCGTCTGGTTCCACGAACCGTTGAACGATGAGATTTGGAGCGCAGCCCAGGACGCTGCGGCGCGGTGCGACGTGCTCCTCGTGGTCGGTACTTCCGCGGTCGTTTACCCCGCAGCGCAAATGATTCCGCTCGCCAAGAACGGCCGCTTCGAACGGGCCATTCCTGCAAATGTGATCGAGTTCAACCTCGCCCCGACCGAGGCGAGCCGCCTCGCGGACGTGGGAATTTACGGTCCCTCGGGCGAAATGCTCCCCAAACTTTTGGACCGCCTCGGAGACGCTTGACGATGCCGGCTCGAAGACTCGATGGAAAGGCCCTCGCCGCCGAAATGCGAACGGAGATCGCCGCGGCCATCGCGGCGCGAACCGCACTGGGAAAGCGGCCTCCGGGGCTCACGGTCGTGCTCGTCGGCGATAACCCGGCGAGCCATTCGTACGTCCGCAACAAGCAGAAAGCCTGCACAGAAGTTGGCATCCGAAGCACCTTGCACCATTTACCGACGGACACCTCGGAAGCGGAACTACTTTCGCTTCTCGCATCGCTCAACGCCGACCCTTCGGTCCACGGGATTTTGGTGCAATTGCCGCTCCCACCGCAGATTCGCGAAGACGCCGTGATCGAAGCAGTCGGCACGCTCAAAGATGTCGATTGCTTCCACCCCGAGAATGTCGGCCGGCTCGCGGCGGGGATTCCGCGGTACTACCCGTGCACTCCCTACGGCGTGATTCACCTGATCCGTCGGAACGGAATCGACCTCGCGGGCAAAGATGTGGTGGTGGTCGGGCGAAGTAACATCGTGGGCAAACCGCTCGCGCTGATGCTGATGCAGAAGCCGACGAAGCAGAACCCCACGGGCTGCGACGCGACCGTGACCGTGGCCCACACGCGGACCCCGGACTTAGCAGGAGTGTGCCGACGGGCCGACGTGCTGATCGCCGCGGCGGGCAAAACGGGGCTCATCACAGCGGACATGGTCAAACCCGGAGCCGTCGTCGTGGACGTGGGAACGAACCCCGGCCCGAATGGAAAACTCGTCGGCGACGTTGCGCCGGGCGTAGAAGACGTTGCCGGCTGGCTCTCCCCCGTCCCCGGCGGCGTGGGGCCGATGACGATTACGCTCTTGCTCGAAAATACGGTGCGAGCCGCGGAACTCATCGATGGGTGAGGCAAGCAATGTCGTCTCGCGATTCCGATGAACTCGACCGCGGTGGCTCCGACCTCGGAGAAATTGAGTACGACGATTGCGAGGATATTCCCCACCGCGGCGGATTGATATTGTTGCTCGGCATCTCGAGTACGGTTTTACTCTGCTCGCTGGGTTTGGGTCCGGTCGGACTCGCTTTGGGAATACTGGCGTGGACTCTCGGCAATCGCGATCTCGCCAAAATGAAGAATGGAGATATGGATTACGCAGGACACGGTATGACCGGAGCGGGAGTCGGTTGGGCCCAAGTGGGAACCTTATTCAACGCAATCTTATGTTCGATATACCTCTTTTACTTGCTGAAATTTACCCTTCACCGTATCAACGGCGGATAACCGAGGTGCCTCATGCGCGACGATGACGAACTCGACGACCGAGACAACGACCAGGATCTCCCCAGTCGCCGACGGCGCCGCGATCGCGACCCCGACGACTACAGCGAACAGCCGCACCGCGGCACGATGATCCTGATCCTCGGGATCGGCGGGATCATTCTGCCGATCGTGATGGGCTGTGCGCCCGTCGGGATCGTTCTTTCGATCCTGGCCTGGAAATGGGGCAAAAAGGACCAGCGATTGATGGACGACGGGCAGATGGACCCCGAGGGCCGCGGCCAAACGCAAGCGGGGATGATCTGCGGAATCATCGGGACGGTGATCAACGCGCTCTACTTCGCGCTGATCCTGGCTTACATTGTCGTAATCGCCGGCTTCTTCGCGATGGCGGCCAACGCTCCGCCTCCGGGTCAAGGCGGTCCGGGAATGCCGGCACCCCAGCCTCAGATGACGAATCCGGCTCCGGAAATGAAGCCGATCCAAAAGCCGGTGGAAAAGCCCGAGATCGCACCGAAGCCAAAGGCGGGCCGGCCGCCAATCGACGACGACGAGTTGAAGTGAAACCGTCTGAGCCCGAACGCCAGTGAGGTCTTGAATAACTCACTGGCGTTGGGGCTCGGAAAGCCAAATTCTCAAGCCGCCCCACCGCCGTCTTTCAATCGCTGCACGGCCTCGGTCGCTTCCCAGTACCGCGGATGGTTTTGATAGGCCGTGACGAGTTGATACGATTGAATCGCCGCTTTCAGGTCGCCGTGCTTTTCTTGAGCTTTCCCGAGCAAGAATATCGTGTCCGCCCCGCTGCGTTGGTATTCGCGGTAATCGTTGTAGCAGGCAATCGCTAAATCCGGGCGCTCGAGTTCGTCCAGGTACAAGTCGCCCAATATTTTCGTGGCGACGAACCAGGCATCTTCTTCCTCGCCGGAGCCTTTCTTCGCCGCGCGCACGTCTTCGAACATTCGCAGGGCTTCCTGCCGGTCGCCCTTTCGCAGCAGCAATCGAGCCTCGGTCAATTGCACCGCGAGGCTCTCGGGCTTCATCACCTTCGCGAGTTTGACCATGTGCAAGCCGTAGTCGAGCGTATCGAGGTCGAGGTCGCGCTGGTCCGAGACCTGCTTCGCCTTCTTCAAGCAGTAATCGCCGTCGAACCAGCCGGAGACTTTGTCTTTCACCGCGGCGATGCGCTCGGGTTCGACGGAGAAGTAGTAACTGTCCTTCTTGGCGAGCAAATCCGCATCGGTTTTCGCATACAAAAGCCCGCGTTCGGCGATGAGCAGCGCGTTGAGCGGGTCGTTGTTCAGGGCGTAGAGTTCCGCCAATCTCCGCAGCGTGTTGGGGTCTTCCTTGCCCGCTTCGACGTAGAGCCTCAAGTCGTCCACGGCGTTTTGGAAATCTCCGCGGGCCGCGGATTCTTCGGCGAGTTTCGACAGTGCGGCCACGTAGAGTTCTCGCTGATCGGCCGCGAGGTTTCGCGGGCCGACGGTGAGCCCCGCCCGCTTAACTTGATCGCGGTAGCCGTGGGCCTCGTCCGCCCGGCCGAGTTTGACGGCGGCAGTGGCGAGGGTGGTGAAGATGCCGGGGCCGCGTTGCAGCAAGCCGCGGCCCGCGATTCGGAGGTACGCCATGCCCCGCTCAACTCGGTCCGCCTGCTGCTCGGCGATCAGGGCGAGGCCGAACTGTTCGACGTAGTCGTAGTTGAACTCGACGGGTGCCACGTTCGCTGCGGCGGAGACGAACTCCGCTTCGGAAAGGTCCGAGTATAGCTGCCGTTGAAGTTCGAGCGCTGCGGGATCGCCCGGCACCTTCACGAGTCGCCGTTCGACCGCGGCGATGGCTTCGATCCGTCGGCCCGGCTTTGCGAGTTCCCGTTCCCCGAGCCGTTCGACGAGGGCGGGGTGCAATCGCGTCGCCAAATCCCAGGCATCGTAGAGCACCGTCTTGCGGACGTTCTGCTCGAACGGCACCTCGGGGTCGAGCAGACGGGCGAGGTATCCGGCCGCGTCGTCGAACTGCTTGGCGTGCGTGAGTGTGACCGTGCGCAAGTAATCGACGCGGGCCAAAGCGTCAGGCTTCTGCTTTTGAATCATGTCCAACATGCGAATCGCTTCGGTGCGTTCTGCTTCCGTTGGAGCCGTGTCTTTAATGACCAGTCCGCTGGCGAGGTCGAGGCAGAAGTCGAAGTTCAAGAGCGAGATCGTGGTTTCATCGAGCTTGGTCACGTCCACCTTGCGGTGGAGATCCCAGAGACCCTGCGTAGCGAGTTTGCTCTTCGGATCGAGCTTGAGTGCCCTCCCGAAGCTGATGATCGCAGGGCGGATCTTCCCGAGCGAGAGGTTGCCGTAACCGCGAAGGACGTGCTTGAAGACCCGCAATTGGGGTAAGAACCGCGTGACGTAAATGAAGTACGCCAGCAGTGGGACGACGAAGATCAGCTTGTCCCCGAGTTCGGGGAAGTTCGAGGAGACGCGGAGCAAGTACAGACCCACGCCCAGGCCCGCGCAGAGAGCCGCGAATTCGACCTCGGACTCTTCGGCCTCGCCGCAGAAGGTGAGGATGTAGAAGAACGGCAGTCCGATCAGCAGTAGCCCGGCGAAGGTTTGCTGAGCGCTCTCGGTGAACGCCATCGCGTCGGCGATGTAGTAGATGGAAAAGTAAACGAGCCCGCCGCCGATGAGGACGGCGAGGCCGATTCGCCACACGCGGTCGCGGACCATCGTGAAGCGGTAGAAGCCGAACCCGAGCACGGCACCGCCGAGGGCGAAGTAGCCGAGCCACTCGGAAACCGGCGAGGCGGGCACGGCCACGGCGAGTTCGAGGGCGGAGCCGCCGGTGAGAGCGCCGACGAGATCCGGGTTCACGAGCCGTTCGGGGTTTTCAAAGATGATGCCCGTGCCCAACCCGCCGATCACGCCGATGTAAATGACGAAGGCACTATCCATAAGCAGCAGCAGGAGGAACCCGACGGGGTTTCGCCAGGGCCGATAGCCGCGAACGAGCTGGAGGACTGCCCCGGCGAGGAGGCCGACACCGAGACCCCCGCCCGCCCAAACGAGGACGCGGGCGAATGCGGACCACTCCGGCTGGAGGAGCGCCAGGTACGCCCAGAGCCCGAGGAAAAGGCCTTTGAGGATGTATTCCCGAACGACCGCATTCATGCTCTGGAAGCTCCGCCGAGGGAGAAGCGAGGATTTCGGAGTGCTGTTAAACAGGATACGAAGGCGGGAGCGGGGCAGGAAGTCCGGCCGTTGACGCGAGCGTTCTAAATCGAGAGGAATTGTTCCGAAAGAATCCGTTTCTAAGTGTCCGCACGAGTCGGTATAGTCTTGCGTACCGCCGGGCACGGTGACTCGGCGGACCTCTTTCGTTCACGGAGCGATTCTTCAATGCTGCGGAAACTGAGTCGAGTGATGGCCGCCCTGGTGGCCATCGGGTTCATGGGCGCCATCGCGATTTCGGCCAATGCCGAAGACAAGAAGGACCCGACGGCCAAAGAAATCATGAAGCACGTGAACGCCAAGCAAGACGGCCTCATCGCGAAGACCAAAGCCTTGACCAAGGACGGAAAGTGGGAGGACGCCGCGAAGGTCGCCAAGGAATTGAAGGACGACGGCGAAGCCCTCGGCAAAGCCAAGCCGAAGAAGGGCGAACCCGATTCGTGGAAGAAGCTGACGAAAGCCTACGCCGAACGCACCGCCGCGATCGCGACCGCCGTGGACAAGAAGGACGCGAAGGAAGTCGATGCGGCCGTGAAGGACTTTACTAACGGTAAGAACTGCATGGAATGCCACAGCGCCCACAAGTAGCGGCTGTACGACTCGTATCCGCGAGCCCCGTCGGGAAACCGGCGGGGCTTTTCGTTGGCCCCGAGCGGTTTGCCTCCGATAATAGAAATGGGAAAACACGGCCGGGCACTGTCGCACGGCCGCCTTACTTCGGGAGTCGTGCGGACATGGCGAACAAGCTGGTTCGGGCATCGGTTCTGGCCATCGGTTTGGCCCTCGGCAGTGCGGCGATTGCGGCGAGCAAGCCGGACGTGCCGAGCGTCGAAGACATCATGAGCGAGGCGCACAATAAGAAAAAAGGCGTGACCCCCAAGGTCGAAGCGGCGGTCAAGGACGGCAAGTGGGACGACGCCGCAAAAGCGTCCGACCGCTTGAAAGTCCTCGGCGAAGCGCTCGGAAAGAACGCCCCCGCCAAGGGGAGCAAGGAATCCTGGAAGAAGCTCAGCGACGAGTACAAGGCGAACACGGCCGCAATCGACGCCGGAGTGAAGAAAAAGGACGCGAAAGCGGCCCAAGATGCCCTGGCCAAGCTCGCCAAGGCTTGCGAAGTCTGCCACGAAGCCCACCGCGAGTAAATGCCTTCGTTTCGTCTGAGCCCGAACGCCAGTGAAGGTCTTAGGCAAGCGGCAGATGATCTTTTCCCTTCTCCCCAGCGGGGAGAGGGGAAACCAAAACCCGCCGATTTCCTTAATGTTCACGTGTTCGTAGCGTTCTTCATGTTCATGAACACTGGCAAACGGTGTGTGTGAACACGGCGAACATTAACCTGAGCGGCAGATGATTTTCTCCCCTCTCCCAAGCGGGGAAAGGGTAAACCAAAACCCGCCGATCGCCTTATCAGAAGACCTCACAGGCGTTCGGGCTCAGACATTTCATCCCATTCGTACTGCCCTTCCCCCGCCGCGCACGCTTCGCTATAACCCCCGGCCGTTCGGACTTTCCGTTTGGACACCTGGAGGGTTTGGGCATGTCTACCACCGCACCGTCACCGGCCGGAACCCCCGCCGCGCCGGCCAAGAAGAGCCTTTGGAAAACCGGCCTCGGGATGATCCTCGGCCTATTCTCCGGGGCCGCGGCCATGTACGCCACGGCCGTGTTCAACACGGTCGTGAAGCCGAATCCACCGGTCGCCAACTTCGCAGTCACCGCCGATGGCTTGAACGCGACCTGCCAGAACCACGCCCTCGGCACCACTGGCTGGTGGGACTACGGCGACGGCAGCCCGCTCGAACCCTTCGCCCCCGAACAGACCGCCGTCACCCATGCTTACGCCAAGTCGGGGAACTATTCGATCAAGCTGACCGTCCGCAACTTCCTCATGGACGAGAACGACCGCAGCGTGCCGGTCGAACTCAAGGGAAGTTCGCAAATCGAACCCATCTCGGTCAGCGGCTTGCAGGTCGAAGCCATCGGTTCGAAGTCGGACGCCCCCGCGGCGTTCCGCATCCGCGGGGAGGCGAAGAATGCCGAGAAGGTGATTTTGGACTTGGGTGATCGCGTCGAAGTGAACACCGAAAATGGGCCGTTCGAGCGCCTCGTCGTGTTCGAAAAGCCGGGGCATTACCCCATTCAACTCATCGGCCACACGGGCAAAGTCGCCGTCAAGCAATCCGCATTCGTGACGGTGACGGCCCCCGCGACGGGCTCGGTCTCGGTCGTATTGAAAGTGACCGATTCGGGCAGCCGGGTCGAAAAGCAAAGTACTCCCAAAACTGTACCGATCGCGGCTCCGCCCAAAGGAACCAAAACCGTCGAACGGGTGATTCCAGCCACGCCGGGGTATACCATCAACCAGGCGAGCGTGGGGAAAGTGACGACCACGGCCCTCAAGAACCTCAAGCTCGAAGTCGCCGCGGATAAGAAGTCGGCGAAGCTGTCGGGGGAATGGGGGGGCGCTGAAGCCGAGGCACTGGTCCCCGTCATGCTCCAAGAGGAAAGGGGAACGTCGATCATCCTGTCACCGGAGACCGTTTCGGCCGCGTTCACTTCGACCGGTCTGACTGTTACGTTGCCGCTCCCCCCGCAACCGCGGAACGCCGCGGGGCTCCAGCGAAAGATGTACCTCGAATTCCGCGAAGCCTCCGCGGACGGCACGAGCCGCGTGGTGTTGATCGTTCCCGACCTCAAGCCGCCTTATTCCGGAACCGTGAACACGGTCCTGCCCGTCCGGGGCTCGTTCGGCCCGCAACCGGTCTCGGCTCAACTCGCCGGCGAATCGCTCGTGGTGAAGTGGGGCCGGTGATCCCTACAATTCCTTCGACTGCGAGGGAATCATGACTGCCGAAGAGGTTCGCCCGACCGCCCTCCGCCGCGAGGGGGACGGGCTCCGGATCGACTGGACCGATGGGCTAAGCTCGTTCGTAAGCTGGCGAACGCTGCGGTCGAATTGCCCGTGCGCGACTTGCCTCGACGATCGTGCGAAGCCAGTGAACCCGTTCCGCGTGCTCACGCCGCAGGAAGCCGCCGCGGGTCCGCCGTCGCCGGTGGCGATGAAAGCCATGGGCCACTACGCTTACCAAATCACCTGGAACGACGGGCACAGCACGGGCATTTACACGGTCCCTTCGCTCCGCACCTTGAGTTCCTTCACCTGAGACTGCCATGCCTCCGCCGAGCCCTACGCCCGCGAACAAGATCGCCCTCCCCGGCGTCAAGCACGTCATCGCCGTCGCCAGCGGCAAGGGGGGCGTGGGCAAGTCCACCGTCGCCGCGAACCTCGCGGTCGCCCTGCACATGTACGGTCAGCGCGTCGGATTGATGGACGCGGATATTTACGGCCCGAGCGTGCCGATCATGTTCGGCCTCGGCATGGTCGATCAGACTCGCACGCCGTTCCCCATCGAGCAATACGGCCTCAAGCTCATGAGCATGGGCTTCCTCGTGGACCCGAACCAAGCCGTGATCTGGCGAGGGCCGAAGGTCGCCCAGGCGGTCGGCTCGTTCCTCGCACAGATCAACTGGGGAGATCTGGATTTCCTGATCATCGACCTACCCCCCGGCACGGGGGACGCCCAACTCACCCTCTCGCAGCAGGCTCCGCTCACGGGGGCGATCATCGTCACCACTCCGCAGGACGTAGCCATCATCGACGCCCGCAAGGGCGTGCGGATGTTCGAAGAGGTCCGCGTCCCGGTCCTCGGCGTCGTCGAGAATATGAGCTATTTTCTGGACGACTCGGGCAAAAAACTCGCCCTGTTCGGCTCCGGCGGCGGAGCGAAACTCGCGGCGGAAGCGGGCGTGCCGCTCCTCGGCGAACTCCCCATCGACCCCCGGGTCGGCGAATGCGGCGACGCGGGCGAACCGATCGTGCGGAAGTATCCGGATTCGCCCGTGGGGCAGGCGTACATCCGGCTCGCCCAGGTCGTCGTGAATGCAATGCTGGCTCGACCGGCCGTGGGAGCGCTCCCGGAAGTGGAGTTGTAATCTTCCCGTGGGACAGGCCTCTGGCCTGTCCGAATTCCTGAACAGGCCAGAGGCCTATCCCACAAAGATTGCTCGCTTTCGGGCGAATCGCTTCGAATGAAACCCGTCGGGCCGGGGCCGGGTACACATCTGCAGGAGGTCGCGTGGCCGAAGACGACGACCTCGTCCGCCGCTGTTTGAAGGGCCGGACGGAGGCGATGCGCGAACTGGTCGAACGCTTCCAGCCGGACGTGTTCGCCGTCTGCGTCCGCTTGCTGCGGCACCAACAAGACGCGGAAGATGTCGCGCAGGAAGTGTTTTTGCGAGTGTTCCGCAGCCTGAAGGGGTGGGACTCCGCCAGGCCGCTGCGGCCGTGGATTCTCGGCATCACGGTCAACCGCTGCCGGACTTGGATGGGCAAGCGGGCACGTTTGCCGGACTCGGTCGAGTACCTGCACGACGTTCCCGCCCGGCCGGACGAACAGCCCGCGGACGAACTCACCCTGGGCATCCGGGCCGCCGTGGACTCGCTGCGGGACGAATACCGCGAGGTCTTCGTCCTGTTCCACGAGCAAGGCCAGTGCTACGAAGAGATCGCCGCGGCCCTCGAGCGGCCCGTGGGCACGGTAAAGACCTGGCTCCACCGCGGCCGGACGCTGGTCCTCGCCGACCTCCGACGCCGCGGGCTCGCCGAACCCGACTTGCAACCGAAGACTCCGCCATGAACCCGTTCGCTCGCGAATTCGGCCCCGAACCGTCCGCCTCGCCCGAGTGCGCGGCGTTCCTCGAGCGCGTGCAAATCGCCCTCGACGGCGAGGCTGCGTTGGGTTCGGTGTTTGAACTTCCCCACGCGGAAGAATGTGCGGACTGCCGTCAAACGGCCCTCGCCGCACAGCGACTCCAATGCAGCATCGTGCCGCCCGTCGAACTGCCCGTGGGCCTTGCAGAACGCATTCTCGAACGCGCGATCGACGACCGTCGGATTCGCATACGGACGCGCTGGTTCTCCGCGGCCAGTCTCGCCACGCTCGCGGCCGGCGCGGTGATTGGGACTCTCTTGGTGTGGCCCAATTCGCAGCCGAAGCCGGATTCTTCGACCGAGATCGTCGCGCTCCCCCCGAAGGAGCCGAGCCCCGCGATTGCGAATCCCCCGCGGTTCGACGAGCGAATGGCGGATGCCGGAACCGCCATCGCCTCGATCTCGCGGAACGCGAAGGACCAGACGGTCACGCCGACGAGGAACTTTATCCCTCAAGCCCCGACGACTATCTCGCCCGAGATGCCGTCCAATCTCGAACCCGCGGCCGAGTCGATCGCGGAGATTCCCCAAAACGCCCGCTCGGGGATCGAACCGGTGACCTCCACGACTCGCCGTGCCGTGAACCTTTTCCTCCGCGACACCGGCGTGAGCCCCGCGACCAAACCGAAGTCTTGAACGGAACGCCCGTATGGTTCGCTCGCGAGTTGCTTTGCTATTGGTCGTCCTCGTCGCGGCAGCGGCTTCGGGCGCGGAGCCCGTGTCGGCGGCCCTCGACCGCGTTCCGGACGGCACCGCCATTTGCGTCGTCGTTCGCGATTTGCAAACGCACCTGCAAACCGTAGCCAAGTCCCCGTTCTTCGCCTGGTTCCGCCAGTCGCCCCTCGGGGAACGAATCCTCGACCCGCAAGAACTGCTCAAGCTCAAGCAACTCCACGACTTCTTCGCCGAGCAACTCGGAGTGACGGGAGAGCAACTCCTCGACGATGTCGTCGGCGATGCGATCGTCCTCGCATACATGCCCGGTCCGGCAGGCAAACCGGATGCCGAGCTCGGCGTGATCCTCATTTCACCGCGCAAACCCGAGGTGATGGCGAAACTGATCGAGAAGCTCAACGACCTGCAGCAGAAAAGCGGCGAGATCAAAGCCGTTCGCGAGCGGACTTACAAGGGGCTCACGTTCGTCGAAAGGGAGAAAGTCGATGGCGCTCTAGAGTACTACCAACTCTCCGACGGCGTGTTCGCGTTCACCGGCCAACTCGGCGGCATCCATGGCGTAGTGGATCGGCAAGTCGCGAAACCGTCTTCGCCCTCCAGTGTTCGCCGAGCCATTGATAGACTCGGGCTTGAGAAGCGTATGGCCGTCGCTTGGTTCAATCCGCGGAACTTCGATGCCGAGTTGAAGCTCAAGCACGAGGCGACGAAGGACGCGAGCGAACGAGCGTTCCTCGGCCGGTTCCGCGAAGTCTGGGCGGCGACGGATTCCTTCGCCCTCGATCTGCACGTTGATAACGGCCTGGAACTCGGCGTCGCCGCCGAGTTCGATCCATCCAAACTGCCGCCCGAGTTGCGAAACCTCGCATTCCCCAAGTCCGGACCGTCCGCAGTCTCGGGGAAGATCCCGCCCGAAGCCATGTTCGCCGTTTCGGGTCGGCTCGACGTCCCCAATCTCGTCGCCGCGCTCGCAACGTTTTTGCCCGCCGAGGGCAAAGCGAGTTTGAAAGCGGTCGGCGAACAGTTCATCGGCCCGCTGATCGGCAGAGACAAACTTCCCGCGGTCCTCGCCGGCATCGGCCCCGACTGGGCTTTCTGGACGACGGTTCCGAATGACGCCAAAGTCTGGATGCCCGAATGGACGTTCGCCGTGAAAGTCTCCGAGCCCACGGCCCGCCCGCTGCAACAGGCCGTGGAGTTCGCGCTGCAAACCGCACGCATTGCGCACAACCGCGACCACGCCGATCAAATCGATTTGCACGAAGAGGTCCAGGGCGGGATCGTGGTCAAGTCGCTCGTGAACGAGACCGGGTTCCCCGCGGGCTTCCGTCCCGCGTTCGCCGTCGTCGAGGGTTATTTCGTCTTCGCGAGTACGCCCGAAGTGGTGCGGAAGTTCGCTTCTACGAAACCGGCGCTGGCGAAGGACGCTCCCCTCGTTCGGCTCTCCGGCACTCGATTGAGAAGCTATCTCACCGCCCACGGCCCCGCGGTCGCGTCATTCCTGGCGAAGAGCCAAGGGCGTCCGGTGGAAAGCGTTGAAAGGGAACTCAAGGATTTGACCGCGGTCCTCGAAGCGATCGACCGGTTGGAGATTACCCGCGTCTCGAAAAACAAGACGGTCCGATTCGCCGTGCGGATCGAGTTGACGAAGCCATTGAAGTCGGTTTCGCCGAAGTAATTAATGTCTGAGCCCGAGCGCCAGTGAGGTGGTGTTCAAAAACCTCACTGGCGTTCGGGCGTGCGCCGTGGAAAGGTGGTGTTGATCCTATGGGTGCGAGACCCATCCGGGAGGGCGGTTGGCCACCCGGAAGCACTCGGAGCCGATCGGGAGGTGACGA